>Ga0137359_10004547_pt1 | contig 11400 bp, 6 predicted proteins | sample Mad1_40_16metaG_FD_108281 | JGI IMG/M metagenome (GOLD analysis project Ga0137359, IMG submission 108281) | Vadose zone soil microbial communities from Angelo Coast Range Reserve, California, USA - Mad1_40_16 metaG | ecosystem: Environmental > Terrestrial > Soil > Vadose zone | place: USA... | reverse complement strand
CGGGCCCGCGAGAAATGCTTCAAGACATATAGAGGCCAAAGTGCCCATCTCGCGAGGGATCCTTCCCTCCGCAGCCGCAAGAAATGCTTTCATGCACCGATGGCTGCCGCTGGCACACACGTAGATCTCGCCCCTGCAAACCGCATCGATCGCTTGTGGCAAACGGGACGCAGCCTTCGCCTTTGTCACGTATCCTGTAACTCCCGCACGGAGACTCTCCAGAATGTAAGCGCCGTCAGAGTGCGTGGAGAGCTCGATGATCCCTGTACCTGGGGAGTCCCTCTTGATCTGGCGCGCAACATCGATGCCGTTGAGTTGTGGCATCGAAAGGTCAAGCATGGCCATGTCAGGTTCTAAGTCTCGGCACAACCTGACTGCCTCACGCCCATCCGAGGCAACGCCAACCACTCGAAATTGTTTTGCTTCAAGGATCTGCTTCACCATCTGCCGGATCATCGGGTGGTCATCAGCGATCACAAATCTGAGATTCGGGTGGCTTGCCATGTCGTACTTTCAAGACACGAGACGTTGCTCCCCGCCAAACTTAGAACGCGGCTCGCACCCAGGCCGGCTGCGATACCCCCGGAGTGGTGGAAGAGCGACGTTAGGAAGGTAAAGCGCAGAAAGGCAGATAGGCAATCGGGGAATTCCGCAATTATTGGGCGAAGAAGTCTGAAAAAGCTATGGCAAAGCTTTAGCCAGAGGATAAGGGCCGGTGAACAGATTCGCAGGAGGGGTCTTTAGAGCTGCTCAAACCCTACTAAGCCCTGACGGATGGCATAGCGCGTCAGGCCTGCGACGTCATGAATATGTAGTTTGTCCATGATGTTAGTCCGGTGTGATTCCGCGGTCTTGGTGCTGACTCCTAGGATGATTCCAATTTCTTTGACATTCTTCCCCTCGGCAATCAATTGCAATACCTGGCGCTCACGCATACTCAAGGGATCCGGAGGAGTATCGTCCTTCGACAGATATGCATCCGCAAGAGCCCTCGACACCCCGGGGCTCAAGTAGACCTCGCCTTTGCGAGCCGCCTGAATGGCCTGTACCAAGCATGAAGCGGCCTGATTTTTCAGCACGTACCCAACTACACCTGCGCGCAGACTTGCCAAAACAAGCTGGTCTTCGGTGTGCATGGTAAGAAGAACGATCTTTGTCCTCGGAGAAGTCTTGAGTATCTGGCGCGTGGCGTCCATGCCGTTCAACAGCGGCATCGAAAGGTCCAGCACCACCACGTCAGGCCGGAGTTCTTCGCATAAGCGGACTGTCTCGAGTCCGTCCGAGGCCTCTCCAACCACCTCGAACCCCTCCGCCTTGAGGATGGCTCGCAATCCATCTCTCATAATGGCGTGGTCATCGGCAAGCAACAGACGGTAAGCTTCTTGTGGCATTTCGATTCGTTTAGCTAAGCTAGCTGTAATCAGGGACATAACTGTTGTATCTCCGGGGAACGATGAGAAGGGACACCAGAAAAGTGCTTAGTCTGAGCCCTTGCGTCAAAATGCCAAGGTGCCGCTTCCGAGACTATGCGTTTTCGCAAGCTGAATGTAAGGAGTTAGTAAAACCCTTCCTGCTTACCGCCTATCCCTGAACACCAGGAACGGCAGGGCGCCGTCGTTTCAGCTCCCTTGGAGTGAGTTAATCGCGGTCTCCACTCAAGATTGCGACCGCGCAGCCCCTAAAATCGGGGATTCCCCGATTGTGCTCGTCCCTTTCGAAACATACCATCCAAGCAAGAAAGAGGCTCCTTGAGCGTTGCTGCCGGGTCCAAAGTCTCCAAATCCCGGCGCCGCCTTGGGTAGGCCTGCTGCAATACATACAGGGCCACCCGCGCCTGTTGATTGGTGAATCGCCGTAAATTTATCAGAATGGAGTGCAAAATCTATGTGTGCTACCTTCTCTCAGCCCTTCAAGGTTGCCCTGCTGTTCGTGGCGGTTGCTCTGGCAGTGACCCTTGCGCCTTCGTCGGCAATGGCCCAGCAGCCCACCAACTTCGGCAGTGCTTCCCGAGTCCCCTGTCCAGGCGGCAATGTGATCTGCAACGGTTCCACTAACTTCTTGACTACGGAGCTCTTTTTCGAGCCGGAAACTCCGGCACAGTCCTTGAAAGGCGCTCCGACGACTTGGAACGAGCTAGAGCAGCTTTTGGATAATCCCAACTTCACTTTGACCTCGGGCGCGGCTTGCAACGATGCCGCGGGCCCGGTCCCGGGAAACGAGCAGGGCTACCCTACGTACTGCACTAACAGCCTGTTCATTCGCCGGCCCACCTTTAATACGGTCAGGCTACCTCCGCTGCTGGTGCACCCATTGAACTACAATCCGCAATCCGCCGCCGGCACCGAGATGCGGCTGATCAACCCGAATTTTGCCGGGGCTAGTGGTTTCCGAGTGAGTGGCACCGCCTTTGACGCTACATCTAACACTAACGTTTCCTTTGGCCTGTGTTACATCATCGGCGCTTCTTGTACTCCCATTGCGCAGACCATCAACGTGTCGTCGGGCGCAAGCCGTGGTCTCAGCGTCGGGACGCCAACAGCACCGGGAGACACGGAAATCAGCATGAACGTTGCCGTCGGGCGGAAAACTGGTATCTGCCAAATCAACCCGGAGCCAGTTCCCCTGTTCGGTGCGTACGATCCTTCTGGCAACTCCATGTCCGCTAGCACCGCCTTCGACTCGGAGAACCTCACCGCCTGCGGGTCCGACCCAGGGGAGCCTGGCGGCGCCAGCCTCGCCCACACGAACACGAATCCCTTTCTATGCGCAACTGAGCTGCTGGGCGCGGGTTCGTTGGCAGGTTACCTCTGTGAGGACAACCTAGGGCTACCCGTGCGCGGGGCCTCGACCAGCAATATGTACTCGGTATCGGCCGTTCCAGCGCCGAACGTTCTTGCGGGGATATTGATGCAGATACCCAACGGAGGTGTCACAAACCCGAGTACGGGAGCCAGCGCGCCTATCGGAACCGGCGTCGTTCTTAACCCCCTGGCGGGATTTCTCCTTAGCGACCCGGCGCGCGGCGGAGTCATCCAGCCGCTCAATATCGCCACTGGCGTCGGCGGCCTGCGCAAGCCTTCGCTGCGAAAAGCCGATGTCCTTGGAACTGGGACTGCCCCCAATTACCTCTGGAACTCGGCGGGCGCTTCCAGCTTGACACGCCCTGATCCAACGGGCGCTGACTTGGCGCCGTCGAATGAGAACGACTACGTTGGGCTCTTCGGCGCCGGAACTCTCCAGCAACAGAAGCAGAATGCCAGGCTGGAAGCGATGGTGCTGGGCAAGTCGCTGTTCTGGGACCAGCAGGTGGGAAGCGATGGCGTGCAAGCGTGCGGCAGTTGCCACGCGCACGCTGCGGCCGACAACCGCACCAAGAACCAAATCAACCCCAACGGGCAGGATGGGTTCAGGGGCAACCCGACTAACTTCGGTGGCCCGCCCAATAGCGTATTCGACCCCTTCCCACCTAACCATGACTTGCTGCGAGCCGACTTTCCTTTCCATAGGCTGAGGGACCCGGAAATTGCCGGCGACCCATTGTGCACCCCCGCGATCAGCGCGGATGTCACCGGGATCGGCTTCCCTGATGGCGACCCCCCAGACAATCCCAAGGTTCCATCGGTCTTCACGGTGTGCGACGCTAGCAACATCGACAACAGCGGCGTTCCTAGCCACCCTGGCGACACTGAGGAAGTGGCCTCCTCCATGGGCGTCCACTTCGGCCTGTTCGGTGATATTCCGGCGGGAACAGGCACGGGCCTGACCAATTCGCCTGGTCCAACGTCACCCTTTGGTCCACCCTCGCACGGCGTGCGGGCACTGATCCGCGATCAGCGCAGCCCCATCGCGACCGACAACATTGACCCGATTCCAGGCTTCGCAGGCACAAACGGGAATCAGTTCAGAAGGGTGGAGCCTCGCAATACCCCGACCATCATTCTGGCTGACATCAATTTCGATAACTTCTGGGACGGTCGCGCCCGCCACGACGACAATGGTGGCAGCGTGTTCGGCCCCTCCGATCCGCAATCTCACGTCTTCGTGAACAATGGAGGGATACTGGTGCCGACGCGGCAGCTCATCAAGTTCTCCAGCCTGGGTTCCTTAGCAAAGGGACCGGCGCTGAGCAAGTTCGAAATGTCGTTCGATGGCCGCAACTGGGCCAAGATCGGCAAGAAACTGCTCCAGGCAGATGTGACGCCGCTGGCCAACCAACTGGTGGATACGACCGACAGCATCATGGGCCGGTATTCCAACCAGGGTGGGTCGGCCTGTGCGAGTCTACCATCGGCAGATCGTTCAGGCGGCTATGCGTCGACCTCCGGCGCACCGGGCCTTTGCATCAGTTACCCGGCTCTGATCCGGCACGCTTTCTACCCGGCGCTCCACAGCAATACCAGCCAGCACCTGAATGGCTGCTACACCGACGGTCGCGGCGACATCCATCCGAATCAATGCGCGGGCGGCAGCGTCGCTATTCCGGTCCTCTCGGGTGGCGTGGTCGTTCCCAGCCCCGCCGACCCGTTCGACAACTTTGTTCTCCAGGGCCCTGTCGCGGGCGCAGCCAGCGCGACCGACACCAACCAGTTCAACCAGATGGAAGCGAACATGAGCCTCTTTTGGGGGCAGTCCATTCACCTCTGGGCGACTGTCCTGGTGCCGGACGATACGCCGGACGACAAGTTCCTGGACAAAAATCCGGACGTTGGAGCGACAAATGGCGAGACCGGGGAACCGCTGCTGGTTCTCGACCTGCCAAACTGCCCTGCTCCCGCCGGTTATACCCGCGGTTACTTTGTAGGGACTTCCGGTTTCGTCAATTATCGCGGGAGTTGCTTCACTGAAGTGGGCAACTTCAAGCGCGACCCCTACAATGCCGCCGATATCGTTCACTTCCAGAACGACACAACGGGTCATGCGAGAATGACCGCTTGCATTGACCAGATATTGGCTCCCGGCGGTATCCGGACATGCACAAACCGGGTTGCAGCAGGAGGCAGCCGCACGGCAGCCGCCCCGGATCCCTTGCTCGGGTTTGATCTCTTCTTCGGAGCCAACGTGTCGCTCAAGAACCCCAACTACCGGTCAGCGCGGTGCGGCGCCTGTCATAATGCGCCGGCCTTGACCGACAATACTTCGGCCTTCACCGTGAAGGCGATGGAGCTTGACTCATTTGCGGAGTTTGAAAAGGGCAACCCGGTGGTTGAACCGCTCGTCGAGCCCCTGATCCGCGAGCGCGTCATTTCCGGTTTCCTCCTCGAGTCGGAAATCAACGAGCCCGGGCAGGACGCGATTGAGCGTAAAGCGCCCAACCTGGGTATTGCGCCCGCTCCGATGGTGAACAATAACGGTAACTGCATCCTGGACAACTGTTGGGGTTACGCGTTCCCCGATGCCATCACCGTCAACGCCGACATCACCGGCTACGACATTCACTCTGACTTGGGGAGTGGACCTGTAGCCGGGGCTGGAGTTCCGGTCCCGTTCACCGGGTTCGGAGGCGCGTTCCTGGACAACGGCGTGTACAACATCGGCGTTCGGCCTTGTGTTGCCGATCAAACGCACGTCATCGGGGCTTGCGAAGACACCGGTCGCGGAAACACGGACGCCTTCGGGTGGCCGCTTTCGCTCGCTGCCCTGATGTTGAAGAACTTCGGCGGTGCGGCTCAGGAACCCGGGACTGCGATACCCCTTACCCTTCCGAGCGGAGATCCAGGTTTCGATCAGAACAACAACAATGCCAATGGACGTGCTGACGCTCAACCGTGCGCGCCTTACTGCGCCACAGGTGGGATGCTGGAACTGACCCAACAGGATCAGCTCATTAACCCGGGATACACCGATGAGTTGTCCAATCCTCAGCTGCCTTCCTATCTATGGCCCTTCGCCAACAGAATCCCCGTCGGCGATGCGCACCCCCAGGCTGATGAGGGCTGCGGACCCGTCGGTGGATGCGTCAATACGCTCATGGACGTGGCCAACGAGGAAGGCTTCCCCGAGGTTGCCTTCGATACTCGGGCCTTTGCGAGCGAGGTGATGAACAACTCAGTGTCGCCAGGCGATGCAAACGCCAATCTCGTCGGCGCAGGCTGTGGTGTTGGAACGGGAACTGCCCCATGTTCCGCCGGTGTGACTGCCCCCATCATAATGAACGGCTTTACTCAGATGGGCACCTGGCCGGTGGTAAACAGGGTTAGCCGGTTCGGCAGCTTCAAAGCCCCGCAACTGCGCGAAGTGGAGCTAACCGGCCCCTACTTCCACAACGGCGGCAAGCTGACGCTGCGACAGGTCGTTGACTTCTATGTGCGCGGCGGCGACTTCCCGGTTACCAACTCGGCGCACCGCGATTTCAACATCCTCAACCTCAATGCCGAGCTGCAGTCCGATATGAGCGAGGAAGACAAGGTCGCGATCGTGGACTACATGCTCGAATTCACGGATGACCGAGTGGCGTTCGAGAAGGCGCCGTTCGACCATCCGCAACTGATCCTGCCTCTAGACGGCACGGCTCCCGAAAGTGACGGCACGATCAACCGTGATGCCATGCTGACAGGCTGCGTTGATGCTCCGGCCCAGTTCGGTCCGGGACAGCAGTTCTGCGCTGGGAATGCGGCGGCTATAGCCGCGGCGACCAACCCTACCGGCGCTCTGTTCCTGAACGTTCCGGCGACGGGCGCTGCGGGTAACCCCGGCGGCCGCATTCCGAACTTCCTGGGAATTGCAGGAGCGGCCCCTGATGCTGCCAACCCAACAGGGAGGAAGAGGCTAGTTGGGCTTGCGGCATTCGGCTGCACCAACAGTCAGTACTGCCACTAATTGAGACCTATCAACCCTACCTTGCGAGTCCCTTCCCCCGACCGGGGGAAGGGATTCGCTTTGGTGGGCTGCTTAGAGAAAGAAATTGTGGTGCACGCATTCCCGGAGAAGTGGAAACTTGGTTCGCAAATTGCGAAAAGAAGTAGTACACCCTGGGTAAAGCAGGATCTATGAACAGCAAGTCCTGCCTTCTCAGCAAGCTGTCAGAAAGGGGCGACTGTGAAGAGGAGGCGTAGGTTATCTTTAGGAGAAAAGAATGAGCACTATCGATAAGCGAACCAGTTTGCTGGCTGTTACGGCTTTTCTATCGGCTCTCTTGCCTGGGGTCGCCAGGGCCCAGGGAGCAGCACCGCCAGCCACGGCCGCTTCGGTCACCGGCATCCAGCTTTCCTTCAAGCGAGACCCTCGATTAGTGGATCCATTCCGCGGAATAGGGCCGTGGGTCACGGGTTCGAACTACGGAGGGGCCACTGCCCAAGACACCGTCGAGGCTCGAGCCGAGGGTGTAGATGCGACGGGGAAACCGACGAAAATCAGCCCGCAATGGATCCCGTCGGACCCAGAAATGGTCACGGTGTCGCCCAGCCAAGGCGACAACGTGAAGATCACCGTCCATAAAGCCGGCGAGAGCAAGCTAAAGATCACTTACCAGAGTTTGTCGAAGGAATTGGAGATCAGGGCGAAATACGTCAACAAGTTCATGTTGTTCGAGATCGGAGAGGCGAAAGCGGTGAAACCAGCAAAGCCCGTCGCCACGGATGCGCCTCCTGCCCGTAAGAGCAAGAATGAGGTAAGTTATGCGGTCGGCATGAATCTCGCGAAAGCTCTGGAGGAGCAGTCGCAGGAAGTGGATGTGGTTTCTCTGACGGAGGGGGTCAAGGACACGCTCTCCGGAGGCAAAACGCGCATGACTGAAGAACAGGTCCTGGCCGCCCTGGAAGGACTGCAAATCGACCAGAGAATCCTAGAGGAGGGTTTGAATAGGAAAGCGCTGGCCGAGAAAAACAAGCGCGAGGGCGAGGCGTTTCTGGCGGCGAACAAGGCGAAGGAAGGCGTAGTGACCCTGCCCAGCGGGCTCCAGTACAAGATCATCAAAGCAGGTCAAGGGAAAAAGCCCACGGCGGACGATTCCGTAATGTGCCAATACCGCGGGACGTTCATTGACGGAACGGAGTTCGACAATTCGTATAAGCGCAAGGCGCCGATAAGCTTGCCGGTCAAGGCAGTCATCAAAGGCTGGACGGAAGCCTTGCAACTCATGCCAGTGGGCTCCAGGTGGCAGCTCTTCGTGCCCTCGGATCTCGCCTATGGCGTGCGTGGAGCGGGGGGTGGAGGCGGTAAAAGGGCAGGAGGCCCCCGGCCTCAGACCGTCGGCCCGAACGCCACGCTGGTCTTCGAGGTGGAATTGCTCTCCGTCAAGGAACCCGGGTCCCAACCCCCAGCTTCGAACGCGGCGGAAAAAACGGCGCTTACGCCTGAGCAAATCGACCTACTGAAAAAGGCCATTCAACAAGGGGAGAAAAATCCGTGATCTTACAGACGGCAATTCGATGGACGATGACGCTCGGAATGGCGCTGCTTGCAGGCAAGGTGGCCTCCGCGCAACAGGCTCCGGTCGTGAGCAAGATCCAGCAAGAAGCTCCGGCCATGAAAGCCGAGCAAGAGGCTATAGTAACCGGTAAGACCCAGCAAGACGAGCCCACGGTCCAGAGCCGTAAGGACAAGGTCAGCTACGCCTTTGGTGTTGATTTGGCGAGGGACCTGAAGCGGCAAAAAGAGGACCTGAACTTGGATTTGTTGATAAGAGCTCTGACCGATGCGCTGGCAGACAAGAGCCTCCTCATGACCAACGAGGAAGTGGCCGCAACCCTGAAAACCGTCGAGGCGGAGCAGAAACACGATTTCGAGCACGCCACGATGATGATAGCGGCAAAAAACAGGAAGGCGGTGGAGGCATTCGTCGCCGAGAACGCGAAGAAGGAAGGCGTCGTTACCCTACCCAGCGGGTTGCAGTACAAGATCCTGAAGCAGGGCGACGGAAAGATGCCCATGCTCGACGACCACGTGGTATGCCATTACCGGGGCACGCTGGTTGATGGCACGGAATTCGACAGCTCCTACAGGCGCAACCAACCGGCGACCTTGCCGGTCAAGGGAGTCATGCCGGGCTGGGCCCAAGCGCTTCAGCTCATGGCGGTGGGTTCGAAGTGGCAGATTTTCATCCCGCCGCAGCTTGCCTACGGAGAGAAGGTAGTCAGCGGGATCGGGGCGAACGCCATGCTTATTTTCGAGGTCGAGTTGCTATCGATCCAAGACAAACCGCAGATCGTAAGTGCGCGGTAAGGAGGTCGTAAGATGTTATCCAGGCGCTGGCAATTCGCGTTAGTTCTAGCAGTGGCGGGTTTGCTTTGGCTTCCGGCACGGAGTTGGGCGCAGGATCCGCAAGTCCAAGAGCAAGCAAGAGTGAAGGCGCCTCCCGGGCCATCTGCCACGCTGGCTGAGATGGCACCTGGCCATGTCGTTGTTACGTACGAGAACCGCCAACTGACGATTGAGGCCAGGAATGCCCCGTTGATTGACGTTCTGCGCGCGGTCTGCAGCCAGATCGGCGCCGAGCTCGACGCGCCGCCCGAGGCTCGTGAGCCGATACTCTTGACACTGGGCCCTGCACCAGCGCGACTCGTACTGGCTGCCTTGCTCGATGGCTCACAGCTCCATTACGCCATGAGGGAAGCAGCGGACGATCCGAACGTACTCGAGAGCGTCATTGTTTTTCCGAAAACCAAGGATGCCAAGACGCTGGGCCCTGCTGCGCAGGACAGCATAAGTCAAAGACACGTTAATTCGACAACCGCTACCACCACTGAATCGGGACCGGACCAGAAACAACTGATGAAGGAACTTCTTACCCAGGCGCGAGTCGAATTGGCCAGCTCTGGGGGAGTTCTCGTCGACCGTCAGGGAGGAGACGAACCCGGTGGAGATGCCTACGCGGGAGCGCAGAAAGCTGACGCGGCCACTGTCCTCAAATTGGTCGAGGCACAAATCGGGGCAATTGGGGATGCTGCTGCTGCCACCGGCGCCAACTCTCTCCAGATCGGGCCGGAAGCGGGCGCCGTGGCGCCCGATAACCCTGTCAGCAGTCCAAGGCGTAGGCGGAGACATTAGAGCTGGCTGCAACACCGCTCCAGTTCGAAGAGCCGTCCTCTGTCCTCAAGACCAACGGCAATGCGAGCAGCCCAAAAGGAATGAGCACTTGACACAACCGTCGCACTATCGGGCCCGGGCGTTAAGCACTGAGTCCGTCAAGGTGTGCACTAGGGAAATGGGCAGCCTTAAGCGCACGCCTGCTCCTAGGAAAGAACCCCAAGTCTTTAATTGGCACGGCTCAAGCCCTGGCGTTTTACTGGCGAAGAAGTCTTGGGAGCTAGTCCCTGGGGGAAAAATCCTCGGCTTCGTTCTGGCGACCTTGCTGTTTGTCGGTGCCTCGGCTTCTGCTGGCGACCTCGCGGGCAGGGTCACCAATGGCACCACGAAGAAACCCGCTGCGGGTGATGAAGTGGTGCTCTTGTCCATATCAAGAGGTAGTGAGAAGGAAAGTGCGCGCGCCAAGACTGATAGTGCTGGGCATTTCAGACTTAGCGTTGCTGATAAGCGAGGGGGCTTAATGCTGCGCGTGGTTCACCAGGGCGTTACCTACGAGAAGATAGCCGAGCCAGAGGCTAACCTGGTAGCAATTCAAGTTTATGACGTCGCCGACAAACTGGATGGCCTGAGCGCAGTCATGGATGTGCAGCGCTTTGAGGCCAGGAGCGACACGCTAGAGGTGAAGCAGCTGGTTACCATTCACAACGCCTCTAAGCCGCCGCGGACACTTGTGAATGATCGCCCGTTCTCAATTCAATTGCCCGTCGATGCTCAAGTCTTGTCCGGGCTTGTGCAGCTCGGAGACGGCGAGCCCCACAAGGGCAAACCTGCCCCCAGTGGGCGCAAGAACGAGTATTATTTCCGCTCTCCATTGCGTCCGGGAGATACGCGTTTCGCGGTTGTCTATCGGCTGCCTTACAACGGCGAAGCCGTGGTTGAACCCACGATCCGTAATGCGCAGGAACGCTTTGTGGTCATGCTGCCTAAGTCCATGACTTTCGAACCGCAGGCCGGAGGTATCTTCCAGGCGATGCCGAATGTTTCCCAGGATAATGTCCAGGGCACTGGGCCCGTGACGTTTGGGCAGACGCTGGCGTTCCGCATCTCGGGGACGGGTACACTGGCGGAACTCCAAGGTCGCCAGCAGCCAAGCCGCAGCGACAATGTTCAACCGGTCGGGCAACCAGATCAGGGGTTCCGCTTCTCTCCCGGAACGAGCCCTCGCGACAAGCTAATCCTGGGCGGATTGGGAGTTGTGCTCCTGGTGTTCTCGGCTGTGTTGATTGCGAAGACGAGACGGCAGGTGCCGCCCAGCGTGGAACCGGAAGTGCTGCTTGTTCAGAGTCGAAGAGGTCAAAAGAATGGTCGGCGAAAGCGCCGCGTTCGTGTGTCGCAACAATATTCTCACTAGGAGAAACTGAAATGCGCCTTTTATCG
>Ga0137359_10004539_pt1 | contig 11404 bp, 10 predicted proteins | sample Mad1_40_16metaG_FD_108281 | JGI IMG/M metagenome (GOLD analysis project Ga0137359, IMG submission 108281) | Vadose zone soil microbial communities from Angelo Coast Range Reserve, California, USA - Mad1_40_16 metaG | ecosystem: Environmental > Terrestrial > Soil > Vadose zone | place: USA... | reverse complement strand
TATGCAAGAAAGGAGGCTGCGCCCATCCGAAAGGATTCTGTCCGAAGTATGGCCGTTACTGGAAGGATGTTCCCGGCCAACATGCGAGGCAGAGATTTTCCGTATCTTTCGGCAAGGTGACTAGGACCGAAGCCGAACGCAAGCTGCGTGAGCACATCATCGCAACTGGCGTTGACTCCGTTGAGACCTTCAACGAAGTCACGGGGCCTTCGACCACCTTCAGAGAACAGGCTGATTGGTGGCTCAGGGAAATCCGTGCAGGCCGCATCCTCAGCAAGAGAAAGCGGACTCCAATGAGGTCTGCCACGGTTGCGGGGTACGAGAGCGCCGTGACGTGGCTCAGTAACGTCATCGGGGATAAATCCCTGGCTGACGTAAAAAACGAAGTTGCTCGGGAGCTGATTATTGCGATGAAGGCTGCAAAACCTCCACTGGCCGACAAGACTATCGTCACCTACTTTCAGGTGGTGAAAGCCGTCGTCGCGTCAGCAGTAAACAAAGAGGGTGAGCAACTGCATTCGCGTAACTGGAACCTAAATCACATCGGGCTTCCAATCGTCAACGAAAGGAAGCAGAGCAAACCCGCGTTTACAGCTAGGGAAGTCGAGCAGATCGTTTCGAGAGCCGCAGGTCGCTACCGGATTCTGTTTGCTCTTCTAGCTGGAAGCGGACTTCGGATTGGAGAAGCCCTCGGTTTGAAAGTGGGCGAGCACATCTCCGCTGACTGCAAGACTCTGTACGTCCGACAGAGCGTGTGGAACTGCAAGGAACAGGACCCGAAGACGGAGAACGCCGTCAGAGACATTGACGTTTCTTCCGACCTCGCGGTCATGCTCAAGGACTACATCGGAGACCGAACCAACGGTTTTCTCTTCCATGCCGACTCTGGTAAGCCGTTGTTACAACGGAACATCTTGCGTGACGGCCTGAACCCAATTCTGACCAAGCTCAACCTGAAGCAGAATGGAAAGGCGTTCCATAGCTTCCGGCGATTCCGCGTTATGCACTTGCGAAAAAACCGTGTGCCTTGGGACCTCGAAAAGTTCTGGATTGGTCACGCAAACAAAGACGTGACAGACAAGTACGCTGCCCAATTGACGGAGGATGTGGAGTGGCGCAAAGACGTGGCCGAAAAAACTGGTCTAGGTTTTGCGTTGTCAGCAAGTATTGAAATTTCCGTTGGGCTACTTGGGCAACCAAAAGTGGTTAGAAGCGAAAAAGCAAAAGCTGCATAAGTCTAATTGAGAGCGGGATTTAAGGTTGGCTCCCCGGGCTAGATTCGAACTAGCAACCCTTCGGTTAACAGCCGAATGCTCTACCGTTGAGCTACCGGGGAACCGCGCAACGCATTTATTTTCATTCTAATACAGAGTGCGGAATCAAGCTACGTCGAGTATGGGTCCAACATGGGGCCAACATCGTGATTTTTTCGAATTGCTCGATGAAATGCTCACGTGTGCTGGCTGATTCTCAAAGACTTATTCTATGAGTTTCTTGTGGATTCCAAAGAGCATTCGGCACCGCACCGAATGCTCTTTTTTCTATGAAAATGTGGAACTGCCGACTAACTGCATCTCAGACAGATGATGCGGATACCGTTGTAAACTACCCGCCGCCACTGGCTGGCTATCTGGCCAGCACTCGCTGGCGGAACGTGCGTGAATACAAGTAGCGGCTCGGAGTAACTTGTATGATCTTCCCGCAATTGGCTCAATTCACCGATATTGCTCTTTTGCTCCTGCGCTTGATGGTTGGCATCGTGTTCATCACCAGCGGCTACAAACATCTTAAAGACCCGGCAACGCGGAGCAAGGACATTGGGATGGGCAAGAGCTTCACAATTTTTCTGGGTGCAGCCGAGTTGGCTGGCGGCCTCGGAGTGATTTCGGGCGTTCTCGCACAACTCGCCGCCATCGGTTTGATTTTGGTTATGCTCGGCGCCATACAAAAGAAAATATTTACTTGGCACACCGGCTTCTGGGGCAAACCGGGGACCAACGGCTGGAGTTACGACACTATGCTCGTCGTTATGAATCTGGTTATCGTCACCGCCGGCGGCGGAAACCTGACTCTCACTCCCTAATCAGGTAAAACCCTCGATCGCGCTAAGGCAGCCAACGCAAGCGCGAACGAGGTGTAGGGTCCATAACGATCAGCTCCGGAGTTCCTCTGAGTAATCCTGTTGCGGAAAGGGAATGCGCACACCGCTCCGCCAGAAGTTAGACGTTTCGACGTGGTGTGGACTCTGGGGTGATCGAAGAAACAGCGCGACTTGACGAGTCGTACACTCTGATTCCACTGATTCCGCTAGAGCATTTAGCTTCTTGTCAAATTGGAGGCTCAAGATGAACGATCAACAAAAGAAGGAGCAGTATTCTGGAGTGCGAGATCAAGAGATCCGTGCGGCACTGGATCAGCATTGGGCGGCGTCCGATGCCAACGATTTTGAAACGGAGCACCGCATCTATCACGAGGACGCGGTGCTGGAATACCCGCAGTCAGGCGAGCGAACCCGTGGTCGACGCAACATACAGAGCCAGCGCGCTAGTCAGCCAAGCAAAAAGCGGTTTGCTGTCCGACGAATCATTGGCGGCAGTGATCTTTGGATCACCGAATTCATCCTGACATATGACGGCAAACCGTCCTACACCGTGAGCATCATGGAGTTCAGGGACGACAAGGTAGCGCGGGAAACACAGTACTTTTCGGATCCATTCGTGGCTCCCGCATGGCGCGCTCAATGGGTCGAACGGATAGACACATAATCTCGAGGCGCGAGAATTCGCTAAAGACACCGCCATTTGCGGTTTGCAGCATAATTGTCGAGAACAGAGACTAACACCAGAGAATCCCCGCCCGCCGATATACATATGTTCCTCAAGCAAGAAATCCCGACCGATTTAATGCCATCGAGATCCGAACCGCTGGGATTTGGACTTTCTGGATTTCCTGTGTTCGGGGGAGAAGGACCTCCGCGCCTTCGCTGATAGCCGGCGCAGAAAAGATAAGCCTTGCGTGGCGCCGACCGTCTCGACTCGGCGCCGCATTGTGAGTCCTTCTCGGAATTCAATAATTGACGAATTCAAGTCGGCGGCGCAGAATCGTGCGAGATGAAACAAGCAACCCTCTGCTTTCCGTCACTAAGGATCACAAGGTTCGATGCTTCCAAGGCTGCCGAACATGGGCACCGATGCACAATCGAACGGGCCGATTCACGTCGAAGGAAAATCGAGAAACCGGAAATGGCGCACCCCACAGATTCTCAAACTCCGCATACAATACAGAGGTCAATGTCAGAGAGATCCCGAATTCCTACATCCGAATTGGTATCGAGACTTTGAGATCGCGGACAAGACAACCCTCGAACAACTTGCCGCGATAATACTAGAGATCCTGGGCTGGTCCGAGGATCACCTGTATGAATTCAAGATCAAGAATTGCTGCTACGTGAATTTTGGCAATGATGACGACTACATTGTTGACGCGAAGGAGCCGTGCGTTTCCTGCGCGATCCCAATACACCTGACCGATCTCACCAGAGGGGATTCATTCGAATTCATCTTTGACTTCGGCGAATTGCATACGTTTCGCCTCACCGTAATCGCAATATATTCCATTACCTGGAAGTGTCCTTCAACACCCCGCGTCCTTTCCTACCGGGGCAAGAACATCCTTCAATATCCTGGGGTTTTATCGAGACACGCTGCCTCCGCCGCCCGGAGTCGGCTACCTACAGTAGATTCCCCAGGCCGCCCGAAAGATCGATGGCGCATTCGCTTCGTGCGTCAAGAAGACGAGTCACAACTGGTTAAATGGCGAGAAGCCAACGATAAACGTCTCTGGCAAAAGGCCGTCACCATTCTGGATAACCGCAGCCTTATCCCCGAAGAAATAGCCAAGAAGGTAGAGTTGCCAGTTGATGCGATCCGAGAGTGGATAACGATCTACAACCATCAAGGATTGGCGGGGCTCAATCGTCCGCGGAAAAAGAGATCTCCAGGAAAAAAGGGGGTTGCCCTTGAACGGAAGAGAGTGAGGGTTCTTGGCCTGATTCACAGCCGGCCTCAGGCTTACGGAATCAACCGGGCCAGTTGGAATCATGCTTCTTTGGCAACCGCGTACAAGCAGTGCTACGAAGAGACGATTTCAAAAGCCACTGTCGGTCGCATCCTCCAGAAAGCTGGCTACAAGATCAAGAAAGCACGTCGAGTCCTCTCCAGCCCTGATCCCGAGTATCGAGAAAAGGTAGATCTAGTTCTGACCACTCTTCGAAATCTTCAGCCAAACGAGCTCTTCTTCTTCATTGATGAACTGGGTCCGCTGAGAGTGAAGAAATACGGCGGTCGTGGGATTGTTCACGAGAGGGACGTACACACCGTCCCACAGGAACAACCGGGCAAGGGCTCGGTGATCATGTCGGGAGCGCTGAGCGCGACGACGAACCAGGTAAGCTGGCTCTATTCCGGCGCAAAAGATACGCAAGCGATGATCGATCCTGTTGAGATTCTGTTCAATCAGTATCCGTTTACGAGTCGGATCTATTTGACCTGGGATGCCGCTTCCTGGCACAAATCAGGATTGCTTGTGGAGTGGCTTGATGCGTTAAACGTCGAAACCACCTCGGCAGGTTTCGGACCGACTATTCATCTCGTTCCGCTCCCGACATCTTCACAGTTTTTGGACGTAATTGAGGCGGTGTTCAGCGGAATGAAGAAAGCCGTGATCCATCATTCAGATTATCAATCTGAAGACGAAATGAAGACGGCCATTTCAAGACACTTCGTCGAGCGCAACGATTATTTCCGTGATAATCCGAAGCGCGCCGGGAAAAAGATTTGGGAGATCGATTTCTTTCAGGACATGGAAAACCTGAATTCCGGAAACTATCGTGAATGGTAATGCGCTATGGCCGATAGCCTGTTCGTCATAGACTCCACATTTCTTCTCGAGACGAGCCACAATGCCTTTTATGGCGCTCCACTTTTGCACGATTCGAGTGGTCGTGACACGACAATGCTGCGCTTCCGCAAACAACTCGGCATGCGACAAGCTCTCATCGTCATCGGCGATACTGGATCATGCGTGCCTGGGCAGCTTGTCTCTGACACCATAGATTTGTTGAAGCGGCTTCAGGCACCTGTCCTGTATGCGAAGGGTGTGCGAGTGGGAGATCTCTGTGCTGCTCTGGCGGAGCACTGCGCCTGGATCATAACAGCGAACAAAGCGATGCTTCAGCTTATCAATGATCGGTGTGGTGTCATTCTTCCGAAGAAGGGCGGTGAGCTGGATGTCGCCACAATGACCTCTATAAAAGATCAGCTCGGCGTCAGTCCTAGTCAGGTGCCATCTTTGCTCGCGCTAATCGAGAAGAACGGACGTGATTCGGTGCTGACACAAAGACAGGCTGTGCGCATGCTCGAAGTACACGGGACTCTCGAAACTGTTTTGACCAAAGCCGCAGCGGGAGATCTCGGACAAGTTGGGCGCAAGCTGGCTATGAGGGGTGATGCCCTCCGTGAACGCTGCCGTGAACTCCACTTCAGGTCGGCATCTCTTGGGGACCTGAAAGGCAGGTATGGGGAAACGAACTTTATCGAGGATGTGGAATCTGCCGCTTCCGCCTTGAAGGAGTATGGATTCTGGTCGCTGATTCGCCTTCTCCCATTGCCTGAGCAGGAGCTGGTGAGAGCCGAAGAGAATCCTACACGGCCGGATTACAGGGCTGCCCGCACGCCGGCGGAATTGGATGAACTCCACAAGCTGGTCAAGGCCGCAGAGGTATGCGCTTTGGACACTGAGGCCAGCGACAGAGATCCGAGGAATGCGGTGCTCTACGGCATTGCGTTCTCTGTCATCGAGAGGCAGGCCGTTTACGTACCCCTCATTCAGTCCGATCTAGATCGGGTATCTCAGGAGGAAGTTCGAACTCGGCTCAATAAACTATTCAGGGCCAAGACAAAATTTGTTGGACACAACATCAAGTTTGACTACCTGATTTTGCGGAAGCACGGAATGCGCCTCCGAAACATACATTTCGACACGATGTTGGCGGCCGGCGAGTGCTTCGGCGATTGGGACTTTTTTAATCTTGCTGATGTCTCTCGGAGGTTATTAGGAACAAAGATCAAACGGTACAGCGAAATTATCGAAAAAGAGCAGACATTCCTCGACGTTCCGTTCAAAGATCTCGTCGAACATGCGTGCACCGACGCCGATATGTCGCTGCGGTTATTCCATCGTTTGAACGTAGAGCTTCGGAATCGTCAATTGGAAGACAACTTCCTAAGGGTCAGAATGCACGTGTTAGCGAGGCTTGCGGAAATGGAATGTGACGGTGTCCGAATAGATGCAAAGAAGATCGAGATGTCGATAAATCTACTTCTCGGGGAGGCGGATGCCCTGAAGAAGCTGATCTTTCAGGAGGCAGGCTGCGAATTCGATCTGGATTCTCGGAAGGCGACTTCGGATGCCCTGAGAAAGGTTGAAGCCTTACGGGAATGGGTGACGTCTCGATCGCTAACGCAGTCAGAGATGGAACAACTTGCGTGGCGTCATCGGATCATCGAGCAGATTGTAAAGTACAGGAGAGTTCGTAAGCGCCTGCGTGAACTCGAGGCAATTCGGAATGCAGCGAGAAGAGGAAGGGTTTTCCCCCTGTTTAGTCAACTGCGTGTACCGCACATGAGTGCAACCTCGTCGAGCCCAAATCTCGACGAAGCATTGCGAGCTAATGCGGTAAAGGACGCACTCTTAGGCCAAGACTACCGGAACGCCAAGCACGCATTGCGAAGGTTGCAGCAGATCACTAAAGATGAAGCTCTGCGCACGGAACTAACCCGTTGCGCGCGATCAGATTTCCGGTGTTCCGGAGAGTCATTGCTTGAAGGCATGGAACATGGAGAGGTGCTGCTCTCCATTGCTATTGGTCTTCCGAGTGCGGCCGTGTGCCGCCGTTTCCTTATCAGTCCTGAAAGGGCGATGAGGATTAAGGCAAATTTGCAGGTACGGTACCCGATCCTCTTCGAATGGCTTGATCGTTTTCGACGGGAGTCGATCGCACGAGGTTACGCGGAACATGATGGCCAGCGGATATACCTCGCGGGCCTTCGGAGCTCCGATGTCGAAAAAAAGAATATGGCGACGACGTCTGCCATCAGATGGCTTGTGCGTTATTGAGAGCTGTTACGCGTTGAAGTGTTGCCTTGGAGTGTCTACCTCTCCTTGTAGTTCCCGGCTCGAAGTGCATCGAAATCTTCAAAGAAATCAAGTTCCCAGATTTTCTTGCCGGCTCGCCTGGGGTTGTCTCTGAAATGCTCATTCCTCTCGGTAAGGTGCCTTGAGATCGCCTGCTTCATTTCAGCGGCGTCAGAGTAGTCGGAGTTATTGATGACGGCTCGCGTCATTCCGCTCAAAACTCCCTCAATCACATTGAGAAACTGTGCGGATGTCGGAAGCGGCACCAGTTCGATAATCGGCCCAACCGATAACGCTTTAGTGTCATCGTTGAACTGATCCAACGCTTCAAGGAGCGGACCGGAATTGTGCCATACGACGGCGTCCCATGTGATGTAGAGCTTCGCTTTTGTGGGGTACTGGTTGTACAAGACTTCGATCATGTCCATCATGGCGTGTGAATCCTTTGATTCGAGAAAGTGCCATGTTATCTGATTTGTCGTGGCGCTGAGCGCGGCAACCAGCGACACGTTGCCGCGAGAAACTTGGTGACGAGGAATCGTTACGTGCTCGTTTCGATATGCCTTTCCTCCACGCTTCCTGACTTGTGTCGGCCCCCACTCATCGAGGAAGAAAAACATTTCATTTTCACCAAGGTGGTGCAATGTATTCAACAACAGCTCGAGCTTTTCGTGGTAACGAGGATCCGGGCTGGTAAGTACTCGTCGTGCCTTTCGCCACCTGAAACCAGCACGCCGCAGGATTCTGACAAGAGTGCATCGGGAGATAACCTCGCCAGATGATTGCTCATAGGCTTTAAGGAGTGCGGAGTGCGTCCAATTCGTGCGGTTGATTCCGAAGGCGGTTGGCTTATGGTGGAAGATTTCGTAGATGCGTTTTGTTCGCTCGAAATACTGGGCTTCGATGCCGATACGCCGAGTCGTATTCCAGGCGAAGAGCTTTTCCGGTCCGGCTTGAAGATACATCTTGTAGTATCGCCCTGTAGTTTTGCGTGAAGACAGGAGTGCCTTTGCGATCAGAGAATTCGAAATGCCTCGTTTTCGGCCGAGAATGGTAGCCGCTTTCTTACGATCTCGGGATCGGCCATGTTTCAGTTTGGAAAGCAGGAATTGGAGATCAATAGTACGAGGAAGCTGGGAGTGAAAGCGTTCTCCGCCATATGCTCCGTGTACCAGCTCCAGCAACCATTGTCGTGTCGCCTCGACGGAGCGTCTGGGAGTTCGGGCACCATCCAACAGGTGATTCTTCCGGCAGAAACGAGTTAGTGTTGAGTATCCGACGCTCGTACCGGCATCGGCCAGTGCCCGACGTACTTTGACAACGCTTCCGTCAAATTCCGCCAGCATCTGCGCGATTCGTTCATGGTGGGCATCGAGTTTACCTAGACGACGGATGACTGGGGGCACGTCCGAACCGATTTTTATGACTTTCTTTACGGTTTGGCGGCTTAAAGAGAGAAGCTGTGAGATGAAACGCAGACTGTGCCCCTTCCTCCTGAGCACAAGAATGGCGCCACGCGTTTGTTTGTCGAGCATCTGTACCTCGCGGTTGCCACGGTTTGCCGCTAATCGTGCGACCTGAATCGGTAGTCTCGAATGCACCGAGCGTGAACGGGGGACTAGCGGACAGGCACATGCCTGCCTCGGTTGCGTTCCGTCGCAGTGGATCTCAGAATACTGCCAATTGTTCGCTGTCAGTTGGGAAGCAGGGCCTGAGAAGGAATTCCGGCCTGCACGTCGAGCAGGTTATTCCGCCGGATAGGTGTTCCGGTTACGGCTCCAGCCAGTCGCTACGGCCACGGCGCTGCCAGTCCCTAACGGCCCGATGACCAGGTAGCATACGGAATCTGATCGGTGATCGGCGGCGATTGCTCCCTCACTTGCAATGAGCTCCGGTCCAGCAAGCGGCAGTTTCTCACCTACCTCAGCGACCAGTCCTAGCAGCTAAGCTAGTCGTAGTTCCAGTCGGGACGGAAACTACTCCGCGACTCCTCCCGCGAATGTCTTGCCAGATGTCGGGGACCACAACCGTCAATTTGGTGTTTGTCAAGACAACACTTCGGGCCAAATCATAAAATCATATCCGGTCAAAGCTCGTTCGAGGAGGCGAATTGTTACGGGAGAGCCGATTTTACCGGTGCTGCGCAAGTGAACTGGCTCTCGCTTTCGGAATGCATCCGTTGGCAGTGAAACGATCGGATCCGCGAAACGCTCTGTAACCAAGATCGCAAATACCGGATGATTTCATTCCAGATGTTTTTAGAGGTTGACCGGATGCCGAAGTGAGCCCGAGTCTTCGAGAGAGTCAGGCAGCCAATTGGGGCCTGATACAAGGATCGGCAGTGGGGCTGCCATTGCCCATCGACAGTGTCGATCCTGATCTGGCTGATCCTGCACCAGGGAGTCCGTTACGAAGAACGCGGCCCAGCCGTCACCAAACAGTCAAAGCAAAGGCGCACTACGAGAATCATCCGGCAAACCCGGAGTCTGGGCTATCGGATCGATCCACCGAATCCTCAACCCAACGAAGCACAAGCGCATTGATTTTCGACTCTGTGGCCCAAGAACGTCAGCCAGGAAGGGCCATCGGAGTCCTGTCCCGGCCGGTAGTGATGAGCGAGAATCCTGCGAACCACGTCTTTGTCGATTGGGATGTGGAACGCCAAGGCGATCTGTGGGCGATTCGCGGACAGCCCCAATTGGGATTACGTTGCTTCATTTCGACGACCGCATGAATGAGATCTGTGCTCGCTCCTTTCGGACCGGGCTTCCGACGGCGATTCGTGGAGAAAAGCATCCGGTACTTTTGCTTACTCAAGACTTTATGAAGCCCTAGCAGTGTCGAGGGTTTCAGTGCAATTGCGGAACGGAGAAGGCGGGTTGGACGCGCCAAGAGCGCCAGCAAGGCGGCAAGGATGCGGTCCACAGCGGATAGATTGGGCGATCGTTGCCGGGAGCGATTCACGATCAGGAGCTGGTGTTTCAGGAGAAGCGACTCCGCGACCAGGGAACGGACGCCACCAGGTCCGAGCAACCGGGCCAGCGTGGCGATCAAGTGGATAACAAGAACGGCCAGATTGCGCATCGAAGAATAGTAGCAGGATGGGAAATCCTGAGGAATCATGGGGGAAATAACAATTCGCCAGGCACAGGTCATTCCATATCAGAAGATTACTGCGTAGCGAAGATTGCTTCGCGAAGGCACGCGGACTGGAAACCGGACCCGGCCGAATCAGGGAAACCACAGCAGAGAAGAGAAAGACCACGGCCACGATCATGCCGAAAGCCACGGATAAGCACCGTAAAGTAATCAGGAAACTCTAACGAAAAAGGCGTTCGATGTCTCTGGCGCAGTGGATGACCCGGAGAATCTCAACACCATCGGTGAGCGGGCGGTAGAAGATGAGGTAGCGCTCGAAGCCCTTCACCGGCCAGGCGCGGACGGAAGAGAAGCGAGGATTCCTAAAGCTCCTTTGCGTGCCCAGTTCAGGCATGTGCGCTAAGGCTTGAAAGCTGACGTTGCAGGCGTGAAGAAAGCGGCGCGCCACGTCCACGCTGGCATTGTCTCCCAGAAATACGAAATGGTCCGTCAGATCTCGTTTTGCGGCAACGCGCTTGATCACGCGAGCCATGGAATCAGGCGGACTTGCCGGACCGGAGCCTCTCTAAGCCTTCGTTTTCGATGTCCGCCCAATCCTGCGCCGTCATCTCGGTCGCCGGACCGCTGTCTTCGGCTTCTTGCAGCAGTGTTTCGAGCCGGCCATCGGCCTCTTCCATCTCCTTGAGCAGCTCTACGGCTTTGCCCAAGGCTTCCTCTTTGGAAGAGTATCGGCCGCTTCGGACTTGCTCGTTTAGAAACCGTTCCAGCTCTGGAGTCAGCGAGACGTTCATAGGATTCCCTCTTTAGGACAGTCATTCAGCATGCGGCATCGTCCAGAGTATAGCAACCTGACCTGTGGCCCTCAACTATGGTTGCTGCAACTGCTGCAACTCCGCGAGTCAAGTCCGCGCTGTCATAAAAATGTCATACGAATCGCAGCGAATTGCGAACAAAAAATAAAAAGAGAAGGAGAAAACGACTCGCTCCGTGCGTATTCCGATGAAGATAATCAGTGTTCCCGGCTGATCGTGATCAGCATTCCGGGTTGGTGTGATCAGTCGTCGGAGCGAAGCGACGCTGGTTTTTGCATTTTGTAGAAAGTGATTACGAT
>Ga0137359_10004538_pt1 | contig 11405 bp, 10 predicted proteins | sample Mad1_40_16metaG_FD_108281 | JGI IMG/M metagenome (GOLD analysis project Ga0137359, IMG submission 108281) | Vadose zone soil microbial communities from Angelo Coast Range Reserve, California, USA - Mad1_40_16 metaG | ecosystem: Environmental > Terrestrial > Soil > Vadose zone | place: USA... | reverse complement strand
TGGGCTGGGCGGCCTATGACAAGGACCAATCTGACATCTAGAAAAGAATTCAAAACGCCGCGAACGTGCTAGACGAGATCATGGCCGTGAAGGACAAGGCCATACCGGACAAAATTATGGCTGACGCCGAGTGTATTGCGGTGGTTCCATCCATGGTCAAAGTAGCCATTGGATTTGGCGGAAACCACGGCAAAGGCGTTGCAACTTGTAAAACGGCGAACGGCTGGAGCGCTCCAGCGCCGTTTAGTATCACCGGGGGCAGCTGGGGCTTACAGATCGGCGGACAGGCCATCGATCTGGTCATGCTGGTGATGAACCAGAAAGGCATGGATGCACTGCTTTCCAGCAAGTTCAAGGTTGGCGCAGACGCGTCCGCTGCAGCGGGTCCGGTGGGCCGTCAGGGTGAGGCCAGCACTGATTGGAAGATGAAAGCTGAAGTGCTTACTTACTCGCGGGCACGCGGCATATTTGCCGGAATCGACTTGAGCGGGTCCCGGATTGCGCAAGATCAGGACGAGACTCGCATCCTGTATGGCAAGATGGTTCCGTTTGCCACTATCCTGAGCGGCAAAGTGGAACCCCCAAGTGGCAGCGCACCTTTCCTGGCGGCGGTAAAGAAATACTCATCCCAGGCAAAGGAGCAAGGGAGTACGGCACCTCCGGCTGCTACTTCAGCCCAAACTTCAGCACAATAAGGCAGGGGCAGCCTTCTTTTGAGAGCCAGGCAGTGCCTGCCTGGCTCTTTTTCTGTCTGTCTGCTTTGTGCTTAAGCTATGCAGTGACCAAGCGGGCTTTTGCACCGATGAATTCCTCAAATTGGATCGCACGCTTTTCAGCGCTATGGCTTGCCAGGACTCGCTCTTGCGCGCGGTGTCCGATAGCACGTGCCTCTTCGTCGCCGATGCTGTTCAGATGAGAAAGCATTTCTGCCGTCGTACCCGCTAGCAGAATCTCTTCTCCCGGCGTGAAGAATGTCTGTAGCCCGGGCCAGAAATCCGAAATGATTGCGGCGCCACATCCGGCCGCCTCGAACAGCCTTACTGAGGGGGAGTATCCCGCCTCAACCATGTCCTTGCGGGTGAGGTTCAGAGTGAAGCGCGATGAGCAGTAAAAAAGCGGGTGGAATTCCGGCTCAAGATGGATGATTCGCCGCACATTCTTTGTCAACGCCGTTCCCAGCGGGTATTGCGGACCTGCAAGCAGGAACTGTTTTCCGAGCAAAGCTCGCGCTGGCGCGCAAAAGAGCTCTTCGAGCTTTGGCTGCCGATCGGCGGCGTACGTACCCATGTAACTGAGATCGCATTTGTATCGCAGGTCGGCCTCGCAGAATCGATAACGATCGGGATCGAAAGAACAATAAAGCGGCACTGCGCGGCGTGCGCCGAAGCGGCTTTCAATTTCTCGCAGCAACGGGCCGCCGGTGAAGCTCAAATACAGGTCGAAACCGGGGACCTGATCACGACGAAGATACTCGCAGTCTTCCTGGCGAAGTTTGCCTACTGTGATCGGCGTGTCGATGTCGTAGAAGGCTTTCACGCCGGCGCGGGAATCAAGCACTTCATCGACAGCTCTGGCGCCGTCGGAAAAGAACGAACCCATTACCGCGATATCGCTCTCTTTGAGCTCTCTGCGAAGCAGGGGTAAAACATCCTCCCACCGGTCATAAATGTGCACACGGCAAAACGGCGGCTCTGGCATGTCGCGGTTGGAGGCGTACCATTCCAAATCGCGTTCGAAGAAAACAATATCGTGGCCGCGAGCGTGCAGCGCACGAGCGAGCGCCCGGTAGGTAGTAGCATGACCATTGCCCCACGAAGACGTAATTGACAGCCCGCAAATGACGATCTTCAATTTCGTTTCCTAATCGGCAGAGTGAGCCAGCGGCTGCGCAAATTGCTGCTGTGGCGCTGCGGACCGCAGTAGCGCATCAACCTGCTTGGCGCGCCGCTCGTACGTATGAACTTCCAGCGCTTTTTCCCGCATGGCCGATCCGATTCCTCTGGCCTGCTCGGCTCCAATCCCTCGCAGATAACGCACGATATCTTTGGCTCCGGAGGCGACCAAAATCTCCGCACCTGGAGAAAAGAATTCTTCGATGCCGGTCCAGGCGTCTGTGATGAGGCAGGCTGCCGCTCCCGCTGCCTCGAAGATTCTGGTAGGCGGCGAAAATCCTACTTTCGCCATTGAATCGCGGTTTACATTCAACACCATTCGGGCCGAGCTGTTGATCACATTGTGATTCGCGGTGCCGACATGGCCAATCCAGCGGACATTATTCGGCAGAGAGCGGCTGCCCCACCCTTCACCACCGAGCAGAAATCGAAACTCAGGAGCAAGTTCGGCCGCAGCTAGAAAGAACTGCTCGACGCGCGCTTCCCTGTCGGGAAGGCGATTGCCTACAAATGCCAGATCGCATTGAAATCGGGCATCTACGAAAACTGGATAGTGGGTATCCGGGTCAAGAGCGTTGTAGATAGGAAAACAGTTCTTTGCTCCCAGACCGCCGTAGTCCTCGACTACGGGGTCTCCTCCGCCGTACGTGAAAATAAAGTCGTAGCGAGGAATCAATCGGCGAAATGGATCAATCGCATTTTTCTCCACTCGAGCCAGCGTTGCGGGCGCGTCTACATCCCAAAACGCGACGCGAGTTCGATCAGACTGTAGTTCCAGGGCTGCAGCTTCGAGAAGCTCGTCATCAGCTCCCACGCCACTGTGCTTAATGATGAGGTCGGAACCGGCAGCGTCGCCCAGGACGCGATCCAGATCGCGCGGAGTGCGATAAACAACGACATCTGCATATTCGATGTCGGCGCAATCGCGATTCTGCTGTCGCCCATAGATGTCCGGCTCGGCGAAGGTGATTTCGTGTCGCAGGCGGTGAAGGTTCTTGTAGATTCCACGATAGTAGGTTGCGGCGCCGTTCCAATAACACGAAGTTAGACTGGAACCGAAGACGTAGATTTTCATCTCTCAGTTCTCCAGCGCATGGCAGATGTCGAGTAGTTGCTCGGCGCGATGAGCGCAGGTGTGACGCATGCGGATAGTCTCCAGACCATTGGCGGCAAGCTGCCGACGAGCCTGATCGTCGCGCAACAGATGCCGAAGCTCTACGATCACGCTCTCTGAATCCGCGACGCATAGGTAATCTTCGCCGGGCCGGAATAGTCCCTCGCTGTCGTTCCACGGCGCGCACACGAGAGGAGAGCCTGCCGCAAGCGCCTCAAAAACGCGAATCGTGGGTACGCCACTCAAGCCATTCGCATAAAACCTGCGCGGGACATGCAGACTGATTTTGCTCCGGGCGTACATCTGCGGAGCATACAGGTTGGGCAAATAGCCACGAAATTCAATCCCTGATTGCGACAGGCGCTCTAGCGCGTCATGCGGGTACCTGACTCCATGCACCGCGAATTTGTGCTCTCGCATCGCGGACGCCGGAGTGATTAGAAACTCCTCCAGCTCGCGCGTACGCTCATCGTCGCCCCAATTGCCAATCCACATGACGTCATTGTCTTTCGTGGCGTTCTGGGGGAAGAACCGGGCTGTGTCGGCAGCTTCGTGAAATGTCCAGGTGTTCTTAACGCCGAAGCCTTCCATGTAAATTCGCCGGATAGCATCGCCGAACGCCAGCACTCCGTCAAAGTCCTGCAACGGCATTCGCAAGATTTCTTTAGGATTCGTGTAGGCGCGATGGTGGGTATCATGAAACAAGGCGTGAAATCCAAGCGCAGGTTTCAACGCGAGAATCTGGGCGACAATGGCAGGCGAATTCCATTCATGAATAATTACGACATCGGCATCGGTTAGCTCGCGCGCTGCAAAGGCAGCGAAACTCTCGTCGTTACTGTAGAAGCGAACATCGAGGGTAGGAAATGCCCGCCGGAACGCCACAACCGCTTGGGTCACAGCGTTGCTTTCCTCTTCGGCCAGGTTCTTCATTGACCAGCCGTCGCGCTCCTCGTAGCAACGCACCTCGTGGCCCTGGTTGACGAGTTCGCTGGCCAGGCCACGCAGAAAATGCGCATTGCCGTGGTTCCAATCCGATATCCACGAATGCGCGAAGAACCGGAAGCTGAGGCGTCTGGTCATCCGACCCTCGCAGGAGCGGCAATCTCGGAATAGAGCTTTTCGTATTCGGTTACCATTTGCGACCCGGTGAACTTGAGACAGGCGCGCTGATATGCCCGATCTGCGTAGTCGGCGCGCAGTGTGGGATCTTGCCGCAACTCAGTAACTAGCCGTGCAAGATCATCGGAATCATTTTTTCTGAAGTAGAGAGCGGAATCTCCCCAGAGTTCATGGAATACCGCATTGTCATTCATCACCAGCGCACAGCGTGAGAATGCAGCCTCCAACGGCGATAGCCCGAATGGTTCGTAGCGCGAGGTTGCCGCATATATCGCGGCGGTCGAATAGAGGTCTCTTAATTCCACTTGAGATTTCGGTCCTAGCAGATCGACATTCGAAGGAACCTGGAGCGACTTTGCAGCCGCTTCCCTGCCCGGCTCTCGTTCCCATCCCACTACGCAGACTCTGGCTTCTTGCTCACGCTCCAGCAGAAGAGAGACTTGTTTTGCAGCGTCCCAAACCCTACCGACCGTCAGAACAAAATCCTGCTTGGGCAGGTGTGAATCGAACCATTCGGGACTTCTGCCGTTGTGAATAACCACTCCATTCGCAGGATGAACGTAGTAGTTCGCGGCCTGATCCAGCATCCACTGCGAGGGAGCAATCACCACGTTCGCGCCGAGCAGTCCGTTCGTAACCGTCTCGCGATAACGCCGCATCCATGGAGTGTCTTCCGGTTCGCAGCGGTGGACCGCCACCCACCAGCTCACGATGTCGCTGTGGGCCACAACAATTTTAGGAATGTCAGTTTCGATATTGCCGTAGCAGTACTGGCTGAAATGCAGGATGTCCGGCTGCACTTCTTCAATCAGCAACTCCAGGTAGCGCTTCGACTCTTCAATGTCCTTCTCGGCAACTTCCATCCACTCGAGGCGATACTCCGTCGGCCGATAATCCAGCCCGTCGAGGGTTTGCATCCATGCAGTCTGATGCGGAAGCGGAAGCTTGCCGAAGCTGACCAGCGTCACGCGATGGCCCACGTGAATTAAGCCGGTGACAAGTTCCTGCGTATAAGTCCAGACCCCGCCGACCGTGTCGGAGGTGATCAGTACGTGCATTCGAGGTCCTTGATGGGAGCGGGCTGCTGATCTTGAATGTCGCTGAAGCCTTTGTCGCGGAAAACCGCGAGATACTGCTCGTGCGCACGCTCCCAGGCGTAATCGTCAGGCGGTCCGAATCGGTGGAAGTAGTCGGGCGAGCCAGGAAAGGCATACATCGGCACCGGCTCGCTCACCCAAACTCCGTGCTTTCGCAAATTTTCCTGAAACTCGCGCACCTGGCCGCGCTCGTCGTGCTCGGTGAGGATTAAGTTTGCCTGTACCCAGGGTACGCGCCGTCGCGCATAAATCAGCAGCTCCGAAATTCGCTCTGTTGACATTCGGCAGTTCTTGTTTAGCTCGTCACGCCCGGCATCCGTTATGGATTCGATACCGCACTCCATGGAGATGCAATGCGCTACTCCAAGAAGATCAAGTGATTCTTCGTCCCAGAGATCAATACGGGTTTGCAGTCCGATAGTAATGCGGCGATGGCTCAGCTCCTGCAGAAGCTGACGAACTGTTTTTCCCACGCCGAAGATTTCGTCGATCCAGTAGATGTAATCGACTCCACGCGCGATGAGCCTGTCCACTTCCTCGAGAACCGCACCCAGATCTCGCTCGCGGAACTTATTTCGGAACAATGTCTTATTGCAAAAGCTGCACGCCCAAGGGCAACCGCGAGCGAATTCAAGTTCAGCGCCGCGTCCGGAACCATGGAAGACGTGATGGCGATGCTCGTGCTCCTCGACGCTATAGTTGTCGAACTTGAGCGCGCCGAGCTTTTTCATATCGGTCACGCCGAGGCCGGGGCTGAGATGAATGCTCGACTCGTCCCGCCAGCAGCAGCCGTGAATTTCGGACCACGCGCGTGAAGCAAGTTGCGGAATCGTCTGGTCAGGTTCGCCTCGCAGAGCAATGTCGCAATTTAGTTTTCGCAATGTTGCTCCCGGAGTTGCCGAGGGATGCGGCCCGATCGCAACTTTCACAGCGTCCATCTCCAGTTCCGCGAACCACTGTTTCGGAACCCGCAGCTCAGGCGGCGGGCAGCGCCAGAACAAATAAGACGGTGCCGTGGGAATGACTAGGAAGTCTGGCTGAAATCGATCCAGTTGTGCTTTCACCTCGCTCGTTCCCAGGTGGTGCAGCTGCGCATCGATGAGCAGTGGCTCGTGTCCAGCATCTTTGATCTGATCAAAGGCGAACAACAGTTCCAGGGGATAGTGCGGCTCCTGGCAGCCAAAATAGGTCGAGCCTTCGAACGTCCATGCCGGATTTACGAGGGCAAACTTCATGAAGCTGCCTCCGGAACCTGCGCTAGCACCGGTTGAGGCGCCTGAGGCATGGGAATGATCTCGGGCACGGTACGTTGCTGCTTCCACCAATCCCAAATCATCTTCATGTTCTCGCGAACACTGACCTGCGGTTTCCAGCCGGTGTGCTTATGCAGTTTCTCGTAATCGGTAATGTAAAACAGCTGATCTCCGGGCCTTGGTCTCTGCACGGAATAGCGCAGCTTTTTGCCCGTCACATTTTCGATCAGATCGATCACTTCCAGCAGCGACACTGAGTTCTTAATCCCGCCACCCACGTTGTAGATCTGCCCCGCAGTCTTCTCGACGTGCGCGCGAACTTTCTCAAACGCGACTACCAAGTCATTGACCGACAGCACATCGCGAACCTGGCAGCCGTCTCCGTATACAGTCAGAGGACGGCCTTCAAGCGCCGAGTAAAGGAAGTGCGCAACCCAGCCTTGGTCCTCATTTCCTAACTGCCGTGGCCCCGCGATGCACGACATGCGGAACACGACCGTTGGCAACGCGAACATGCGGCTGTAGTCATGCACATATTGATCGGCTGTGCCCTTTGAGCATCCATAAGGAGAATACAAATCAAGCGGTTGCGACTCGTTCACCCCTTTTTCGTCGAGAGAGCAATAACGTTGTCCGGTGAGCACCAACTGCTTCGATGAGAGATTTCCATAAACTTTGTTGGTCGAGGTATACAGAATGAAAGGCTGACGTCCGCTCTTGCGCGCGGCTTCCAGGATATTCAGCGTGCCCAGCGCATTGATCTCGAAATCTTCACGCGGGTCAGCAACAGAGGTCGTAACTGCAACCTGAGCTGCGAAGTGATAGATCTCGCTCGCATTCTGGACCGCGCGCTGCACCAGCTCCGCGTCGCGAATATCTCCGACTGTAATTTTCAGGCGCTCTGGATTGCCGCACTCCCGCCGAAGCCACTCTAAATTCCTGTGAACACCGCGCCTCGAGAGATTGTCAAGAATGTGGACGCGGGCATCTGTAGTCTTGAGCAAATGACTTGCCCAGTTGGAACCTACGAATCCAGCCCCTCCGAAGATCAGGACCGAACGGAATGATAACAACTTATTCATCTCTCCCTCATCGTTACAGCCGTAGCCGGGATGGATACGTCTGCCTTAGGCAAGCGCCAACCAAAGGTCGAATTAAGCAACCAGTCCGTGATCATGGAGCCGCTCCATGGCGTCGTCCACGTTATCGTCCGCCTGCTGCGATTCGAGCCATCCCACCAGCTCTTCAATACCTTGTTTCAGCCGCACCTTTGGCTGATAACCCAGAAGCTGTGTGGCCGCAGAAATATCTGCGAAACAGTGCCGGATATCACCGGCGCGATACTTTCCGGTGATCTCGATCGGAAGAGGCACAGCGAGCGCATGCTCCAGCTCCGTAGCAACTTCGCGGATCGTGATAGGTTCTCCCGAGCTGATATTCAGAGCTTTGCCATCTGCGTCTGACTTTTCCATCGCAAGCAGGTTTGCTTGTGCGATGTCATGAACGCTGACGAAATCCCGCATCTGCTGCCCGTCTTCGAAGACCAAGGGCGCTTTGCGATTCATAAGCCGCGACGCAAAAATTGCGGCGACTCCGGTGTAAGGATTCGACAACGACTGCCGAGTCCCATAGATATTGAAATAGCGAAGTGCCACAACCGGAATCTGGTATGTGCGGCCGAAGAGCAAAGTCATCTCTTCCTGGTCCTTCTTCGAGAGCGCATAGATGGAAGTGCTCTGGAGAGGCTTATCTTCCCGCGTAGGAATAGGGACAACCGTTTCGCCGCATTCCGCACAAATTGTTTCCCAACGCTTCTGCTTGAGTTGCTCAAGCGGCCGCGGAGGGGGCGCGACCTCGCCGCAATCAGGGCAGAGATATTTCCCTTCTCCATAGATGGACATGGACGAGGCGACAACAATCTTCTCGGGCTCGGAGCGCGTATCGATAATCGCCTGAAAGAGATTTGCTGTGCCCAGGTTATTCGTCGCCGTGTAGTCGGCGATCTGGTACATAGACTGTCCTACTCCGACTGCGGCAGCCAGGTGGAAGATCACGTCTATGTCCTGCACCGCTTTCGTGACCTGAGCGAGGTTCCGCATGTCCCCAAGGACAAGCTCCGCGCCTCTGGGAATATAGGAAAACAACCCCGGCCGATGGACCTGAGAGGTGAGATTGTCAAAAATTCGAACTTCGTGCCCGGCTTCAAGAAGTGCATCCCCGGTGTGCGATCCGACGAACCCCGCTCCGCCTGTTATAAGGACTTTCTTTGCTTTCAAGCGATGCCGCCTCCTGTGAAACTTCATTAACTGCCTGCAACTACTAGGAAAACCGGTATTTGTGATGTGCACCGGAAATGCCGCAACAAGGGAACATTCCTAGCGAACTTTGGATGAATGTCACCCGACGTGAGATGTCTTGTTTGCAAGGAATACAAGCGGTTTGGGAGCGGCCCAGTTCACGCCCACTCTGTGGATCGCTCTTGGACTCTATCTCAGCGGAGGTTGAGCGTATTGCTGATCGATTTGGGTTGGCAGATTTGTCTCCGGCCTGACAGTCTGGGACGGAGCGTACCGGGCCACCATCTTCGCTGCGAATTCAGCAAAGTCCTCAGGATTTTTGGGTGGACTGGTGTAGTGGGGAACGACCCCGAGGTGCCCGGGGGTGAAACAAAGCGTTAACGTGGTATTGAATTCTTCGATGGCTTGCATCTGCCGGTCGAACCACGATTCAGCGTTTGTCCGAAACGAGTCTGCCCAGCTCAGGCCAGTACGCAGGTATGTGACATTAAGCCGCCGGAGCCACTCTACGGTATCGTCGAGACGGTGGTCCTCAAAATGGAACCACTGGCAGATACCCAGGCCAGCGGGGAAATGCGCGCGCGCCAGCTTAGGAGTTCCGTCCTCTCGAAGAATTCCCATGTAGTAATGACGGTAGTAAGCACTGCCTTCAGCTTCCTTGTGCCGTGTGGTTGCAGTCCAGGTTGCAGGCAGGTCGTACAAGCTGTACCAATGCACTCGCTCAACTAATGGCAACAGTAATTGGGCGGTGCGTTCGATCCCGAAGACCTGCACTTCCTCTGCACCGAATGACGAAACGCCCGCCTCCGAAACCCACACTGGCTTGTTCGTGACCGAACGAATCTCTTCAATCTTCTGAGGCCAGTCATTCACGCTCCAGTGATTCCAGTCCAGTGGGAAGCCATGGATGGCGACGACGTCAATGTAATCCAGCACGCCGTAGCTGCCGAGCAGCTTCACGAAATTAGGATCAATAGGCGAAAGGCCGCCTAGTGCGATCGTAAGCTGGGGATTGATTCTGCGAATTTCGCGGGCAGCAGCGATGATCATCCGGGCGAACATCTTCCAGTCTGGATCGACTTTAAAATCCCAGTGCGAGAGATTATTGGGCTCGTTCCACAGCATCACCGCTTCGATCATGATTTTCCTTAGCGATTTACTTCGTTCGCCAACTGACCAACCTACAAGGTGCCCGCAAGCTCGTGATCCAAGATGTACCGGCCCTCGTGAATTACATCAGCAGGAGTGCAGATCCAGGTCTCTGGTTCCGGATGGTCGTCTATCTGTAAACCTGAGCTACGCAGCATTGCCTCAACTGCAGCGCGGTTCGGAATCCACCAGTTCGTCGGGTCTTGCGAATAGCGCTTTTCGATAAAGAACATTTTAGGAAAGTCGCGCTCTTCGAAAATGTGCGTGTTCCAGAAGGGATAATCGTTCGCCCACTCCCGAACTTCGCCGGAACCGCGCACCATCGTTTGAAACACCAGTTTTCCGGCGACCTTCTTAACAAGGTTATCCAGGGCGAACAGCGGGTAGCGCAGGTGGTAAAACACTCCCATAAACAAGACGTAGTCAAACTTGCCCGCCAATTCGTGAGCAGAATAGACGGAGCGTTTCTCTAGCTCAATATCCAGGCCCAGCGTTTGTGCTGCAAAGCGCGCCTGCTCTAGATAACGGTCGTCTACATCGATTCCGAGTACGCGCCTCGCGCCTCGCTTCTTCATTTCGATCGAGTAAAAGCCGCCGTTACAGCCGACGTCGAGAACCGTGGCTCCGGTCAGGTTTTCAGGGATCGCGCGTTCAATGTGCTTCCACTTGATGTTTGGGAAGTCGCCCAGAAAATGGTGTGGCGCCGTGGGAACACCATGCAAATCGAGGTTGTGAAACCACTCTCCCAGCTCTGAGATTCGCTGTGCCAGTTGGCTGCTTTCCTGCACTAGCGCGGGATGTGAATGCAGGGATTCCGGAACTGAGGACATACTTTTCGCCAACAAATGCTGCTCAAGTGCAGTCAAAAGATGCGTGATTCCAGAGTAGCGTTGTGTTGTTTAACCGGCCGAAACGGTTCATTTCGCGCAGTTCCGCTGTTCCCGACGCAAGTCTCTGCAACCGTCAGCAGCAGAAGCACATCCAAGCCGCTCATGCCGGAGCAGTCTCCGAAGATTCCGGAGAGTTCGTCACTGACCTCTGCGATTGAAGTGCCCTTAGCTCCAGAGGCGGAGGACCTCTACCGCGAAGTGCTTTCTGCGCTGAATGACCACGGTGTGCCTTACGCGGTGGCGGGCGCGTTTGCGTTACAGAAATACACGGGAATCTGGCGGCTGACCAAAGATCTCGATCTGTTCATGAAAGCCGAAGACGTGCCCGGAGCGCTTCAGTATCTCGGCGAACGGAATTTCAGCTGTGAAATTCTCGACCCGGTCTGGCTAGCGAAGGCGCACCGCGGAGAATACTTCGTCGATCTTATTTCGGGGATGAGCAACGCGGTCATTGTGGTCGATGACAGTTGGATGAAGCGCACTCAGCCTGCCATCATCGCTGGGATGCGGTCGAAGATCATCTCTCCCGAGGACCTGCTTGCGTCAAAGTTGTTTGTAATTCGGCGCGAGAGGTTTGATGGCGGTGACATC
>Ga0137359_10004537_pt1 | contig 11406 bp, 11 predicted proteins | sample Mad1_40_16metaG_FD_108281 | JGI IMG/M metagenome (GOLD analysis project Ga0137359, IMG submission 108281) | Vadose zone soil microbial communities from Angelo Coast Range Reserve, California, USA - Mad1_40_16 metaG | ecosystem: Environmental > Terrestrial > Soil > Vadose zone | place: USA... | reverse complement strand
TCCTGTGCGTATGGCAGGGAATACAGGGAATGACTGCGCCCTGAATGCGGCGACCGGCAGACTGCCGGGAGAATCAGGCCTTGGCACTCTCCATTTGCTACCGGCCGGCAACAGCGCGCCCGTAACGCGAACGTCGTGAGTTGAGTAAGTAACTCAATACTTCGTTCACCTCGTCACTTCATCGCCGACGTGTGAGGGCGTCAACGCGTTGGTCGCCTTAGTCTCCCATCTAATTGAACGGGGCACGCCCAGACGCCCGATGAGCGGGAGTTTCAGCGCAAGGGTAAATGGATCGAAACCGAACGTGAGGCCCAGGATATTGACCTCGAACCCCTCGACTCCGCTCACCAACATGCCGAATATGCCGAAGATCGAAAACTGGAAGCCGTTTCCGCTGGGCTCGGTTGACGCCCATCGGCGGCCGAGATAGTCCTTGCCGATCGCCGTTGGCGGTAGGTCCAGCCCGAGTTCGGGGACTAACCGCGCAATGTGAGCGACAAAGGTGTTCGAGTTGGGTCCGGGCCAGGCGACGTATTGTCCGGCGAAGGGATATTCGCGGATCGACTTTTCGATGCGCTCGATCAGTAAACCGACATCGTCGCCGCGTCGTTCGGCGAGCAGCTTGACCACGTTTCCGAACCAGGGTTGGTCGGGCGCGCGTTTTCGCGTCGCCACGGCCGAGCCGCGCCGGCGCAAGTGCCAGTAGGTCACTTCGTAGATCGTGTAGTTTTTCGCGCACGCCGGCTTCACCGCGATCCAGGAGTGCACGCCGAAATAGCGTCGCCATCCCAGACAACGGGCGCAGTACACCTGAATAACCGGCTCGGGAGTCGTCGCCGGGTCGGGCGCGAGGCCGGCCGGTCCGCGAGGCGTGCTGCGCCAATCACGCAAACCCGCGACCCCCTGCGCAACAAAAGCTGCAATCGGCCCGACGGAGAAACTTCTGATGCCGCGGAAAACACTCATGTCCGATCCATGGAGAATCAAAATTACGATTCGAATGGTATTTGGGCGAGTTGGCGTCAGTTGCAGTCGGTCAGCGTGCAAAAGTGGTTCCTTTGGCCTACTTTCGCGTGCGTGCAGATGACCCGGGGCCGGGCAGGGACGCAGGCGAAAGGGTCAAACGCCGGTCGATGTAGATGATCCGTTACGGCCGATTTGGAAAGCTCGATCGCTCGTGTAGCAAATAGTCGAATTCGACCAGCGCACAAGTCGCGCGATCATTAACTGCCGAGCGCCGAACTCCATCCGGCACGCCGCGTTCGAATATTCGTTCCGCGGAACGGTGCCGTTTACAGTGCGCGCAAGTTTCAACTCACGTTCAGCAGTTCCACTTCGAAAATCAGCGTCGCGTTCGGCGGGATGACACCACCGGCACCACGGGCGCCGTAACCGAGCGCCGGCGGAATCGTGAGCTTGCGTTTGCCACCCACCTTCATGCCTTGCACCCCCTCGTCCCAGCCGCGGATGACATGGCCCTGGCCCAGCCCGAATACGAAAGGATCGTTGCGGTCTTTGCTGGAATCGAACTTGGTTCCGTCGGTGAGCCAGCCAGTGTAATGAACGGTGACGCGCTTGCCCACAGTGGCGGGAACACCTTCGCCGATGGTGATCTCGTCGATTCCGAGACCGCTGGTGGTTTGCTTGGTGGACATGAGAACTTCGATGAATGAAATGAGACGCGCTGCGTCAAGGCGCGCGGGAGGCGGTGTAGGCGGCAATCGACACAATGTCCTCCTCGCTCAACTTGGCCACCACCGCCATCATCAGTTCTGACCAAGGGCCGTTGCGAACGCCGTGCCTCATGTCGTAGAGCTGGCGGACGACATAGCTTGGCGAGCGGCCCGCGAGCGCCGGCACCGGACCAAGGCCCCTCAAGTCGGCGCCATGGCAGATCGCGCATGGAGTCGTCTTGCCTGCCCCGCCGGTTGTGACCAATGCCTCACCCTTCCTGATGCTGCCGGCCGGAACAAAGGCGACGAAACCGGAAGCAGCATCGCGCAGTTCGGTCCGTTCCAAGTCTTCCGGCATCTCGATGATGCGTTGGCCGACCGGCTCGGTCGCGCCGGCCTCCGAGGCAACCAGCATCCATCCGGCGACATGCGTTTGCGGCACATTGTTGGTTTCGATGACCCTGATCCACGGTTTCGATCGCAGGGTGGAAAAGTATTCTGCAGCGGCCTTCAAGTCGGCGTCGCTGACGGCCTTCGCGACCGCGATCATCAGATTCACTGGCAAGCTCGCCGGCTCCGAACTCTTTCTCGCGCCGCTCCTGAAATCGGCCACCTGCTGCACGATGTACGCGGCAGGAAGGCCCGCGAGACTGGAGTTCTCAGGACGGCCTAGCCCGTTCGGCAGATGGCAGTAACCGCACGCGAACACCCCCGGTTTCGCGCCGTGCTTTACGATTTCTGGCATTTGCGGGTGGTCGTCGGGATGCCAATCCGGAACGGTGAAGAGATCGCGAATCTGCGTCAGCGTGAACGCCACGCTGCTGGCGGGAACCCGCCTCAATGTGCCGTCGTCCGGCGCCGGCTGGGTACCGGGGGGATTGACGGCGAACGCCCAGGGCGGCGGGGAATTATCGGCGCCTGCGACCGTTCCAGTCAGGCAAGCGAGCAGCAGGATGGCGATGAAGTTCCTCATGATTCCTCCCGGTTGTTGTTGTCCGAATGATATACCCGGAACTGCGGCGCGGCCTATCTGGCGCCGATCGTTCACTCCGTGTAGATTCGGCGCGTCACCACCGACAACACTTGGTCATGACCATTGCCGCTTTACCGTTGCTGTCTCCGCTCGAAATACGCGTGCTCGGCGTGCTGATGGAAAAGCAGCTCACCACGCCGGACTACTACCCGCTTTCCCTGAATGCGCTGGTCGCCGGCTGCAACCAGAAGTCGAGCCGCGACCCGGTGATGAGCGTCGGCGAGGACGAGGCGCAGGGCGCGCTCGACGCGCTCAAGGAACGGAAACTGGTGACCAACAGTTGGGGCGCATCGCGGCGGGTGGTGCGCTATTCCCACAATTTCCCGCAAGTGCTGGGTACCGATCCGGGCACCACGGCGTTGCTCGCGACGCTCATGTTGCGCGGACCCCAGACGCCGGGGGAATTACGGATCGCCTGCGAGCGCATGTACCGTTTCGCGGACCTGTCGAGCGTCGAGGCCTACCTGGAGGAGATGGCGGCCCGCCCCGCCGGCGCGCTGGTGGTGAAGCTGCCAAAACAGCCGGGCGCGCGCGAACATCGCTGGGCGCACCTGCTCGGCGGTCCAGCGGGGGCCACTGCTGATCCCCCCGCAACGCACACGGGCGCAGCCGGCGCCGGGTTCGAGGCCGAAGTGGCGCGCTTGCGCGATGAAATGGCGGAACTCAGGACGATGGTGGAACGGTTGTGGGAAGAGATCAAGAAGTAAGCCCTATGACGGACGATACTCACCCGCTTGCACGACCGTCTTCGGAGAAGGAGTTGTTTGTCGCCTTCACGTTGCTCGCATTGCAGGGCTTCGGCGGCGTTCTGGCGGTGGCGCAGCGGGTGCTGTGCGAACAGAAGCGCTGGCTCACCAAGGAGCAGTTCGTGGAAATCCTCGCGTTCGGGCAGGTGCTGCCCGGGCCCAATGTCTGCAATGTCGCGCTGATGGTCGGCGACCGCTTCTTCGGCTGGCGCGGCGCGTTTGCGGCGTTGGCGGGGATGATGACGGTGCCGCTGGTCATCGTGCTGGCGATCACGGCGGCGTACTCGCAGTACGCGTCGAATCCCGTCGTGGCGGGCGCGCTCAAGGGCATGGGTGCGGTGGCGGCCGGGCTGATCGTGGGAACGGCGCTGAAGCTCATTAGTGCGTTGCGCGCCAATCCGATGGGTACTCCCGCTTGCACGGTGCTGCTGGTGTCAGCGTTCGTGGCTGTGGCGTTCCTGCGCTGGCCGCTGGTGTGGGTGCTGCTCGGGCTCGGCACGGTCGCGTGCCTGCTTGCCTGGCGGCGCCTGCGTGCCGACACCGCGGCCGCAGCAGAGGGCGGGTGACTGGCGCGATGCCGCTTTCAGTCGACCTACTGGCGTTATTCGCCCACTTTCTCCTGTTGTCGCTGCTGGCGATCGGCGGCGCGATTACCGTCGCTCCTGACATGCATCGCGTGCTGGTCGGCGAAATGGGGCTGCTGAGCGACGTGCAGTTCAATGCTTCGATCGCGATCGCACAGGCGTCGCCGGGGCCCAATGTGTTGTTCGTCGCGGTAATGGGCTACCAGGCGGCCGGCCTGCCGGGAGCGGCGGCCATGCTCGCCGGCATCATGCTGCCCTCGACGACGCTCGCGCTGGCGGCCGCGCGCTGGAGTCATGCGCGGCGCGACTGGCGCGCGGTGCGGGCGTTCAAGGCCGGCATGGCGCCGATCGTGATCGCGCTGATGTTCGCCACCGGCTGGATCCTCAGCGCGGAAACGCCGGGCTGGCGGCACATGCTGCTCACTGTAGTGGCCGCGGTTCTGGTCTGGCGCACCCGGCTGCATCTGCTGGTGATGATCACGGTGGGAGCGATCGTCGGCGGACTGGGATGGGTGTGAGAGCAAGGATGAAGGATGATGGATGAAGGAGGAAGGATGAAGCGCGACACGCTAACGGCATAAACCGGTCAGTCGAATGCGGGAAATCGGCGGCTGAATCGGTGTAAATTAGACTTTCGATCCGGTTCCAATTCGAGGACGCGTCGGGTGAAGTTTCTGCAGACGATTGAGCCGATTCTGAAATCCGTCTGGGGATTTCTGAGAACCATTGCACAGCGGCTCCTGCCCTCGACCGCGGATGACTTTGCGGCGATGATCATCGCCGGCGTGGCCGGCGCCGCACTCGCGTGGCTTATCGCGCAGTTTTTCTATTTCAGGCGCGGCCGCGCTCGCACGGCCGAAGGGGTGATTGCCGAGAAGGCGGGACTGTCGGGCGCACAGTACCGCCTCTTGTTCGACCACAACCCGATCCCGACTTTCGTGTGCGAAACGCGCCGGTGGGGTTGCCTCGAAGTGAACGAGGCCGCAGTGAACGGCTATGGCTACTCACGCAAGGAATTTCTCAAGATCAGGTTCACGGACCTGAGCCCGGCGGAGGAGATGGAACGGCTGTCGACCACGCTGGTGAATCTTTCTGCCAGTGCGAACGATCTGGGGGTATGGCGCCACAGGAAGAAGGACGGCACACCCATCGAAATCGAACTCGTCACTTTCCGGGCGCAGTTTGCCTGGCGGCAGGCCCGAGTTCTGATCGCGAGGGACGTCAGCAGCCGCAGGAAACTCGAGGACGTGCTGTGGAAGGGCGTCGAGCGCTTCGGGCTGGTGTCAAAGGCAACCAACGATGCATTGCTGGAGTGGGACCTCGCCACCGACCAGGTATGGAGAAACGATAGCTATCAGCGGCTGTTCGGGTATCGCAGCGACGAACTCAAACCGAAAATGGAATCGTGGTTCGAGCACATCCACGCCGACGATCGCCTGCGGGTGCAGCAGCGCCTGCTCGGTGTCATCAATTCCAGCCAGAACGTCTGGAACGACGAGTTCCGTCTGATGCGACACGACCAGACGATTGCGCATGTCCATGCCCGGGGATTCGTCAATCGGGATGACGCCGGGTCCGCGCTCAAGATGCTCGGGGTCCTGCAGGACATCACCGCCCGCAAGGAGTCGGAAGAGCGCACCCGTTTCCTGGCGGACCACGACGAGTTGACCGGCCTGCCCAATCGAAGTCTGTTCAAGCAATCGTTGGCGCAGGCGGTCCAACGGGCCGAACGCGGCGGCAAATTCCTGTCGGTCCTGTTCCTCGATCTGGATCGTTTCAAGAACATCAACGACAGCCTCGGACACGAGACCGGCGACCAAGTGCTGCGCGCGGTCGCGGAGCGGCTCACCGGCAGCGTGCGGCAAGTGGACGTCGTTGCCCGTTTCGGGGGAGATGAATTTGCGGTGCTCGTCGAAGGGTTGACGGCGGAGGACCAGGCCGGCGCCGTCGCCCGCAAGATCGTCGACGCCCTTGCCAAGCCGCTGGTCCTGGCGGGGCGTCAGTATCGCCCGGGGGCGAGCATCGGCATCAGCACCTATCCCTCCGACGGCCGCGACGTGCTTTCGCTGCAGAAAAATGCGGACATCGCGATGTACCGGGCGAAGGAGGAAGGGCGGGGCACATTCCAGTTCTACTCCGAACAGTTGAACACGCATTCGATCCAGCGTCTGGAATTCGAATCGAACCTGAACGGTGCGTTGAACAACAAGGAGTTCGTGCTGTATTACCAGCCGAAGATCGAACTGGCGAGCGGGCGCATAGCCGGCGTGGAGGCGCTGATCCGCTGGGTGAGCCCGCAATTCGGATTCGTGCCGCCGGCAGATTTTATCGCCATCGCCGAGGAGACCGGATTGATCGTCCCGATGGGGCGATGGGTGGTACAGACCGCCTGCGTGCAGAACCGCGCCTGGCAGAAGGGCGGGCTGCCGCCGCTGCGCATCGCGGTCAACATGTCCGCCCGCCAGATGGCGGACAAGGGCCTGGTCGAATTCATCGTCGATACGATGACGCACACCGGCCTGACCGCGGAGTCGTTGGAGCTGGAGATCACCGAAAGCGCGGTCATGAGCAACCAGGACCACGCGGAGAAAGTGCTCAATCAGTTGAAGGCACTCGGATTCCATCTGACCATGGACGACTTCGGTACCGGCTATTCGTCGCTGGCCTATCTCAAGCGCTTCCCGTTCGACAGCGTGAAAATCGACCAGTCCTTCGTGCGCGGCATTCCCGCCAGCCGGGACGATTGCGCCATCGTCGAGGCCATCATCGCGATGGCGCACAGCCTGGAGCTGAAGGTCGTGGCGGAGGGCGTGGAAACCCAGGAACAGTCGGAGTTCCTGCGCGAACTCGGCTGCGATCAGATCCAGGGCTACCTCTTCAGCAAACCCATTCCTTCCGCGGAGATCGTCGGCCTGCTGTACAAGACCATGACCCGGAGCGCGGCCGTTTAGAGCAAGGATGAAGGATGAAGGATGAAGGATGAAGGATGAAGGGTCAGTCAGCGCCGAAACGCCGGCAGTGTTCTCTTGCCCTTAGCACGTGATGCTTGTCAGTTCGTGAGCGTTGCGAGGAACTCCAGCAGCGCGGCGTTGACCTCGGCCGGGCGCTCCTGCTGAATCCAGTGCCCGGCCCCGGCGATGATCCTGCAGATGCGCAAGTCGTCCACCCAGCGCTTCATGTACTCCACCAGGTCCACGTCGGGAACGAACCTGAGTACCCCGTCGCGGCTGCCGGCGATGAAGCATGCGGGACGCGTGATGCGCGCGCCGGTCAACGCGGTCAGGCGCTCCCAGTCGCGCTCCTGGTTGCGGTAACGGTTGAGCGGACCGCCAAATCCGGATTTTTCGAACTGCGACACGTAGTAGTCGAGGTCTTCCTCGGTCAGCCACGCGGGCAGCACCGGCGGATCGGGAAGATCGTCCAGCATCCTCGCGTCCGCCGGCTTGTCGTTGCGAAACATTCCTCTGGGCGCATCGCCCGACCCGGAGTAGAAGATCTTGCGCAGCGCCGTGCGGATGTCAGCTTCGAACTCCGCCTCGGCTTGCCCGGGTTCCTGGAAATACAGTTGATAGAAAAAACGGTTTGCGTAGATGTGCCGCCACAACGCGATCGAGGATGTCTTGCCGCGTGGCGCGTAGGGCACGCTCAACGCTGCTACCGCGCGCACCCGTTCGGGATGTAACGCGGTGCTGTTCCAGACGATGGGCGCGCCCCAGTCGTGGCCGATCAGCACGGCCTGCTTTTCCCCGAAATGATCGATAAGTCCGAGTACATCGCCGATCAAGCTCTCCATGTCGTAGGCTTCGAGCGCGGCGGGCGCGCCGCTGCCGCCGTAGCCACGCACGTCCGGGATCACGACGCGGTAGCCGGCCGCGCGCACCGGCGCGATCTGGTGGCGCCACGAATACCAGGACTCCGGCCAGCCGTGCACCATGATCGCGAGCGGCCCGTCGCCCTCGACAACGCAGCGCAGGCTCACGCCATTGGTATCGATCATTTCGAAAGTGTGGCTCGGGGGCATGTCAGTTCCGGGCAGGTCGACAATCCGAATGGTAAATGACGCAAGAACTAATGAGGAATGAGAAAATAAGGCCCGAACCGCCCATCACTCAGCAGGAAAGGCCCGGACATGAGAAACAACCGCGACAAGGCGGTACCGACTTTGCAAATCGAGAATGATCGCGTCATCGTAACCGAGTGGCGGTTCGCTCCCGGCGCGGAAACCGGCTGGCACCGGCACGGGCACGACTACGTCGTTGTGCCGCAGACAACCGGAACGCTGCTCCTGGAGGAACACGGTGGCAATCGCGAGGCGCCACTCACGGCCGGCGTGTCCTACTTCCGCAACGTAGGTGTGGAGCACAACGTCGTCAACGCCAATGATTTCGAGTTCGTGTTCGTGGAAGTCGAAATCAAAAGGCCGTGAATGCCGTGACTCGACCCTAAGCTGAGGCGACGCGATAACCGACCCGCGGGAAGTGAACGCAGACGGTGCCCACGCGCGGATCCGCGCGCAGGATCGCTATGCGATCGCGGTCGACCAGCCGGACCGTGCCGTACACCGGGGCTTCACCGCTGTCTACGTCGGGCACCACGCTCACCTTTGTGCCCGGCTCAAGTTTCTCCGGATCCCGCGGATCACTCTGTTCCGGTGTCGCAGGTTCGTTCGAGCGTGCAACTTCGATCGCTTCGGTGGAGCTCATCGGCGCGGGATTGCCGTGGCCGATGGCCTTGACGCGCTGTTCCCACGCCTCGAGTGCAGGAAACTCGGAGAACATCGCCGGGCCGCCCTTCCAGCGCGCGCGTACGAACCACACCAGGTAATAGCCGATCGCGTCGGGAAGGCCGGGATGCTCCCCCAGAATGAAGCTGCGCCCGGTCGCGAGGCGCTGATCGAGCCAACCGAATTGCGCGCGCAGTTGCGCGACGAAGTGAGGCAGGTTTCCCTTCAGCTGTTTCAGATCGCCGTCCGGTCCCAGGAAGAGACGCACCCGGTCTGCAGCGAAATCTTCCGGCAACTGATCCGCGTTCGCGCCCAGCGACAGCCGCACCGCGAGATCGAACAGTCCGTCGGCCCAGCGATTGAGCCCCCACGGCATGCCATTGGCGCCACCGGGGAAAAACGTCGGCTCGGGGAAACGCCGCTGCAATTCCCTCAGGATGCACTGGCTGTCACAGTAGATGTCGGCGCCGATCTGCATCACCGGCGTGCGCCGATAGCCGCCCGTGAGCGGCATCACGTCCGGCTTGGGCGGGAGGCGCGGAATCTCCACGGAGCGCCACGCAAGCCGCTTGATGCCGAGCGCGACCCGGACCTTTTCGGACACCGGCGACTGCGGGTAATGGTGGAGAATGATCTCTGTCATTCGAGTGCAAGCCTCAGGCTTGTAGCAGCTTATTGTAGGCTTACGTTTGCCAGCACAAAACATTGCGACGGAAAGACGTGACCGATAACCAGTCGATGAACAAGCCGGAGCGTCGCGAGGCCAGACGCGCCGTGACGGCAGCGGTCGTGGGTAATGTGCTGGAATGGTACGACTTCGCGATCTATGCCTACATGGCGACGGTGATCGCGAGGAAGTTCTTTCCGTCGGGGGACGAGGTCACGGCGCTGCTCTCGACCTTCGCCGCGTTCGGCGTGGGCTTTGTCGTGAGACCGCTAGGCGGTATCGTGATCGGGCGGCTCGGCGATCTCAAGGGGAGGAAGACGGCGCTGCTTCTCACCATCGCGCTGATGGCAGCAGGCACGGTGCTGATCGGGCTCATCCCGAGCTACGAGACAATCGGCCCGGCCGCGTCGATCCTGATCGTGATAGCCCGCATGCTGCAGGGTTTCTCCGCCGGCGGCGAATGGGGTGGCTCGACCGCGTTTATAGTGGAGTGGGCCCCAGAAAACCGGCGCGGCTTCTACGGCAGTCTTCAACAATGCAGCGTCGCCGGCGGACTGCTTCTCGGCTCCGCCGTTGCAGCGTTGGTGTCTACCGTGCTAACGGCGGAGACGGTGGATGCCTGGGCCTGGCGCATTCCTTTCCTGCTCGGCGGCCTGCTCGGACCGGTGGGGTTGTACATGCGCAGGAACATCGGTGAAACGCCCGCGTTTGCGCGCGTCGCGCAGGAAACGACGTCGGCAGCGACCAGCGACGCCCCCGCGCCAGCATGGCTTGCGGCGCGTGCGTTCGGCTTTACGATCCTGTGGTCGGTGTCCTATTACATCGTGCTTGCATACATGCCGACTTTCCTGCAACAGCACGTCATGCTCGGTCGCAGCGAGGCGTTGTGGGCGACCACGGCCGGGCTGCTCGTGCTGGTGACGACAATCCCGCTCTCAGGTTTGCTTTCGGATCGATTCGGCCGCAAGCCGCTGTTGCTGGCCGCCTGCGTGGCCTTCATGGTGCTGCCCTATCCGCTATTCGATCTGATGCTGGTCGGCGCATCGCTGGGAACGGTCATCGCAATCCAGGTCGCTCTGGCGCTGGGAATAGCACTGTACTCGGGTCCGGGTCCGGCCGCGATCGCAGAGATCTTTCCGACCAAGGGACGATCCACGTGGATGTCAACCGGCTACAGCCTGTCGGTAGCAATGTTCGGCGGCTTCGCTCCGTTCGTCGCGACCTGGCTGATCGAGGAGACCGGCAGTTTGCTGTCCCCGGCCTACTATCTGATGGCGGCTGCGGCTGCAAGCACTGTTGTCGTTCTCCGTCTCGAAGAAAGCGCTGATAAACCCCTGCGCTGACCGGGCTCGGGGCGACGGCTAAACCAGCCTGGTCAATCTCTCACTGAACCAGGCAGTTCCGGGGCGACGGTGTACATTGCACTCAGGACGAAATCGCGGAGGCGACCATGACAACGCCGGAGAAAGTGCTCGAACCCTGGCAGTGGCCGGAAGGACGGTGGCGAGCGATCGTCAATCGTGTCCGCGCTGGAAAGACCTACCGGCCGAAAGCGTGGAAGGACGATGCGCGTTGCGCGGTGGCGCTTTCCTTCGACTCGGATCACGAGACCAGCGAGCTGCGCGACGGCGGTAAGTCGATCGGGCGCCTATGCTGGGGGCAGTATGGCAATCGCGTGGGAATGCCGCGGATACTGAAGTTGCTCGAAAAGTACGACGTCAGGGCAAGCTTTTACGTGCCCGCGGTGACCGCTCTGCTGCATCCGGAAGAGCAGCGCCGCGTCGTCGGGGAGGGTCACGAAATCGGAATCCACGGGTGGATTCATGAGCTGAACTCGATTCTGCCGTACGAAGCGGAACGCGACCTGATGCTGCGCTCGGCAGACGAACTGGAAAAAATTGCCGGTGTGCGGCCGCTGGGGATGCGCACGCCGTCGTGGGACTTCAGCCAGCACACGCTCGGCATCGCGCGCGAGATGGG
>Ga0137359_10004536_pt1 | contig 11409 bp, 14 predicted proteins | sample Mad1_40_16metaG_FD_108281 | JGI IMG/M metagenome (GOLD analysis project Ga0137359, IMG submission 108281) | Vadose zone soil microbial communities from Angelo Coast Range Reserve, California, USA - Mad1_40_16 metaG | ecosystem: Environmental > Terrestrial > Soil > Vadose zone | place: USA... | reverse complement strand
GATCGTCGACACGCACTCGGTGACACCGGGACTCACCACGAACGGCGACGAGAAGGAGCGGAACGTTCTCTGGCGCCTGACGAGCGACCCCGTGCGGTACGTGTGTCCGTATTTTTGTCGATCTACCGTTGTCCACATCCATACGTGCTTGTGGCAACCCACAGGACTGCTACGAAGACGAAGCCAGACACACCACTGGGCGAAATAATGGACGAGTTGAGAACGCTGAAGAACAATTTCCAAGGGTGATCGCGATAGGCTGTTGGAGCGGGGACGTGCCCGTGTCTTGAGTCACCACTTTCTCTGAGTCGGCGTTACGAATATATCGCGCGTGCTACTTGCGAATTATTCTCAGCGACGGAAGATCATAAGGTCATTATAAATGTGCTACCCAAGAAAAACGAACTGGTGTAACTCATGACGCGTCAGACAAATACAAATATCTACTGGTGACAACACTGGCCGACCAGTGGCTCAAGCGCCAGACAGGGAATGACAACGTAGATCATGCCATGCCAAACACTCTGAGAACTGCGGACCGCGCGTACGGAATGTACGACAATGTGTACCACAGGAATGCGAGGTACTCGAGGACGACGAAGACTGGACTTCCGCTTGAGCAAATTGTGATGAAGGAGAAGGCAGAGGCTTACTTATGCACAGAGTTCCACTGCCGATTACAAAGGCAGAGATGAAGATCATAATGATCATAGCTATAAAGACGATCGACGCAATAACGCGAACGGGCTTGAACATCTGGTAAGGAGTGGGGATAAGGAGCGTAGGAAATTATGAAATGAGCACGGTTGCAGTCAAGATCCGCGAGAACACACTCACGAGCTTCAACTGCTTGGTAAACTGTTCGAAAAAACGTGTTCAATCAAGTAGTTGGATAGGGGTTCAAAAATGATGAGCCTTACCCCAATCAAAAAGCCAGTGCCAATGAGAGAAATGACAGTCCCGAGGGCATAAAGAACTACGATACTGGGGTCAGCCTATGTAGTTAGTCACGCAAGGAAAAACTCACCTGCGAAGGAGGCCAGACCACCTATGAAAAGCATCACGGTGCCGAGTACGCTCAGAACCAGTCCAATAGCGAAACTGCAGAACAAGCAGAATTGCACGTCATCAGGAGAGGTGGCCACGACACGACACGTGTGCTTTTCGTATCAATCTGAGAACGCACCACCCCGCAAAGCCATAAAGTCGTTGTGTGCGTGTGAGTCCTAGTGATTTGAAGGCGGAGTCACCCTCGAAGAATTGGGTTTCAGGAATAGTGCCGGCTGCGGTTTCGAGATTGAACCATCCTTTTTTTGAAGTCATAGTTGGTACAGGAAGGAAGTCGAAAGGGGGAAGGTACGAGGGGGGAAGGTACAGGGGAAGTTAGAGTGTGTTCGAGAGTGATGTGGTGTTGTCTGAGGATGACAAATTGCGGGTACGGGTATTGGAACGTGGCTGTACACGGCCAGGCAAAAAGAAAGGGTCTTTATTTTATAATCCTCACGATAAAGCATTGACCGTAACCAGCGAGAGACGTAACGAGTCGTATATAAGATGGAGAAACGAAAACCATACAATGCATGCAATGAGAACATTAGCGGACTGCAACCTGACATATCCAGCATGAGACCAGTCATCATGAATTCATACAGGGAATCAACGCCGATGATGTGATGAGATGAAATTTTGGAGGCACGCCTCCAAAATAGTAATCACCCACAGGGCGAGAGGCATTAATCGTTGTCAACCACACGTGCTCTAACTCGGCTTGTGGCTCAGGACGTCCTGGACATCAGCGATCGACCTGGCTGTCTCCAACACTTGAGGACCGCCAGGAAGGATGGCGATCCTTTGTTTCGTCGTGTTAAGCATCGCCTGTACGCTTGGCAAGACGCGGGAGATGTAAGGTGCGATGAGCGGATCATTCGTATTCAACACTGTGGCAGCGCGCTGTAGCCACCACATCGAAGACTTGAACGATTCGTCGACCGGCGCACTCTCACCAATCGCTCCGGCAAGCTTAAAGGTGAGTCTCATGTCAGCAACTTTTTAAGAGACAAGGGGAAAAAAAAAGGTGACATACTCTATGCACGAGCGTCAAGATCACGGCCTGCGACAATGGTGGTGACCCTTTCAAGGGCATGATAACTTCGGGATTGGACCTCGCCAGCAGCTCGCGGAGTTGGCGAATGTCCTGCGTGCCCAGGACGGCAAGGTACGTATCATCCCACTCCTCTGACGGTGCAGGGGGCGTTTGCTGGGTTGGAGGAGGAAGGGCAGGATGAGACGCTTGAGGTGCGGGGATACCAGACGGGAACCATGGTCCCTGAATGACTGGTTGCAGGGGCTGCTGAGGTGGTGATCCATACATCTGGGGAACATTGACAATGGGAGCAGGGTGGCGGAATGGTTGCTGTTGGCTGAACGGGACCATTGGGTTGGGGGCCGTACTCGGAACGGGAGAACCCCTTACTTGAGGTTGCTGGAATGCCCCGGCATTAATGCTCAGGAATTTGATCTGATCTGAGAGTGTGCGGACGGTTTGTTCCAGTTCTCGAATCATTGTCTAAGGAATAGTTCAGTGAAATAAATCATCTCAGGCCGATCAACCCACCTCCTGTCCGCGAAGAGCTTCGCTTTGCCAAGAGATCACTTCTTTCTTGATGTTCAACATCTCCGCATGGATTTCACGAGACAACTCCTGGTGCATAGCGGATGACTGTGCCTGATACGCCGGAATCAGAGTCTTATTGATGGCTTCCTTGACATGACGCTCGATAATCGGAGTAATCGCAGAGGAGAAGGTCCGCGCGACATGGCTAGATACATCAGGTCGAAGAAGCAACCTCTCGATCTCATTGGGAATTGCCTTGATACGAGTACAATTGTCAGTATTGCAGGGCTAAATATTCAACAAGCGATCACACCTGGTTCATCGAGTCACCAAGGCCTTTGGCAATCTGGCCGACGAGGACGGCTTTCACCTCCGTCTTGGTGATGTTCTCAAGGGCTGGGAGAACAGAGTTCTGAACCTCCGCCTTAACGGCCATTTCGACCACTCTGGTCGTGTTCTTGGTCAACTCATTGGAGATGAGCTTCAAAAGCTTCTCCTGGCGTGTGATGTCTGCCGCCTGCTCGCTGACACGAGCATCCTCCAGGCGTTGATCTATACAAGTGCATTTAAGCCACCTCAAAGCCCAGAAAGAGACGAATACCCACGCTGCTTGTCGAGCTCCTTTCCTACGAGGCGACCGATACGGCTGTACAAATTCTCCTCCATCTTCTTAATCTCTTTCGACATGACTGCACCGAGTTGTGCTTCATTGCCAGAATCCAGCGGCTTCGTAGCGGGATCCTTCACCTCTTTGTCCCTCCAGCCAACATTGTTTTTGCCCCTTCCGCGACCACGATTGTCGTTAGAGCGTCCCTCCTCGCGGATCTCGGTTTCTACTTCCTCAGCTGAAGGAGGTGTACGGATTCTTGGTCCAGGGGGAGGGAGCATGGCTTGTGCTAGCGGTTGGACAATGCTAACTGGAGGAGCTTGAATGGGTTGTTGACGCTGGTTCCTTGGTTCTTGCGCAGGAATCTGAGGCATGTGCGGCGTTGGGGGGAATTTGGCGAGGGATGTCGCAATCGCGCTATCGAACCATTCCTTGCGAATGAGGACCTGGTCCACACCTGACGAATGCACGGAGAATGCCACGAGCGCGAGTTCTCCAGGAGGAACCTTTGCGGCAACGCAGGCAGCATGGGCTTCTTCGCCTCGTGGATCTGCATCCGCAGTCAAGATGACGAAATGGATAGTTGGTTTGGGTCCAGAAAATTCCAGGACTTGTTCGATATAGGGATGCATGTCATTCCCTCGACCTGGTGAGGACACGTCAAAGCCTAGCTTGAAAGCGACCATACTGTCACGACGGTTGTTGGCGACCCATAAAGTCTGAATTCGGGAATCATAATTGGCATGACCGAACATATCCGGATCATCGGCGAATCCGTTGTTGATTCCATTTACAAACTTGATGGTGGAAAGGACGTTGCCGCTCTTGCTTGGAAGAAGCTGGAAGACTGTACCGTGCTTACGACCGATAACTACACCGCCGTCAACAAAGGTAATGGAAGAAGGAGGGTCCTCGCCGCGAATCGTCGCGGACCAGAAAGCTCGGCCGCGGTCGCGAAGACTCCAGAGGCTCAGAGAAGAGTCACTGGAAATTGTGGCGATGGCAGAGTGTGCGATATCAAACTCGAAAGCTACGAGAGGCTACAAGGGCGGGTTGAGTAATGACAACCAAAACAAGAACAGATTGGAGCGTACGGCAGGCATCCTGATGGACTGAACAATACGATGCAAGTCAGATTGAACTACAGGCTCGCCATCGAACATCCGAGCGGCTTCGCTAATGTTCAGCACATAGATGTCGTTTTCAGACGCCACGGCCACGGTATCCTGTTGCTTCGGGTGCCACTTTACAGAATGAAGTGCCTCCTGGCCAATGGAAGGCAGGACGCAGAGAAGAATTCTGCCACTATAACGTTGTACAAGGTAAGTACCAAGTACTTCATTGGTGGCTAGTCAGTGACACGTACGGGACATCATCCGTGATCAGATCGGGCAACTCCCAGACTACAAAGCCTCCATCCGAAGTAACGCCTGCGAGTCGATTGCCATAGACGGCCATATCGGTTACCGAAGTGGTGGGGGCAAACACAGCCGGAAGTTGAAGTAGTGTACGATCGCCGCTCGAACGAGAGATTACGCGAACACGACCTTAGTATAAACAAGTAGGTTGACCGATTTCGCGTCGGTGACAACAAGTCAACACACCTTTCGTCATGGCGTAGGCAACCCAGTGCGTAGCCCCGATAGTCGTGCCGGGTAAAAAGTTAGAGTCAACTCTAACCAGAGCAATCGCAGTCGATTTCACACCATCGCGGGGTGCCTGGATATCATCCAGTGGTTGGGCAACGTCCACGATGATTGTTTGCGGTTGGGAGCTGAAATGCGAAAGGTCAGAACGAGGCAGGTGAAAGTGGTAGCCATCGTTGCTTACATGGGACCGGACTGGGCCTTGACCCTAGATCCGGAGCCGCGGTTGCGACCACCTTCGGATCCCCTCCAGCCCCCACGCGGACCTGGCGAACTTTCCTTGTGCTGAGTATGGCCCGTGGGCACGTGCGAAAGAGTGGGACCGACTTGCGGTCCCAGAGGAGGCTCTGGCACTTGTACGTCCCGTCGGACGGGAGGGGAGATCTTTGGCGGCGAAGCACGCGGGGAAGGTGCTTGGGTGGGCTTCGGGGGGAGTGGACGAGACACGGCCTTGGATTGGACTGGCTCCGTCATCAGTGACTCATCTTCGGGGCTATGTTGGTCAAAAGGGGGGACCGGGTGAGAAGACGGGGCGATGGATCCCTTGGGGTTGCTAAGCTGCTCGAGAAGGTTGTCAACGGAGTTGCGCTTAGGGTCGATGACGGACGACCAAGTGTCTTCAAATGGTTCCGACGGTCCTTGCTGATGAGAGACAGGGGGGGCAGGCTTTCGCACAGAGGTCACTGAGGAAGGGGCTAGGGCATCGAACGGTGAAACGAAGTCAAACATGGTCTTGTTTGGCTGAGGGGACCCCTGCATCCGTGATTGCCCTGTTAGAGGAGCGGCTTGGACGGCTTCGATGCTCGCGGTTTGAGGAATGGTGAGTTCTGGTTCATAATACGAACTTGTGTCAGGTTGCTGAGGCTGGCTGATCAAAGGGTAAGTGGGTGAAGTCCCCTTTGGCGGTGAAAGACGTTGCTGAGACGTGTCGGAGACGTTAGAACGTGGAGCATTACTGCAAAGACAAGGATAGATCAGCATAACGCCGATATAAAATTAGTCAATAATCTGATTACCCTGCCATGAGCTGTTCCAAAAGGAGGCGACCTTGAGACTCGCTATTGACAGTGGCAGCGACAGCGGCACCAGTGCGACTAGGGGGACCAGGAGGTGTCGGAACCTGCTGAGGTGCGCTGGACGAAGTTGAACCTGCGGGGGATACGGTGCTGAGGAGGGAAAGAAGGGCACTTTGCCTTGTATCACTTGGCGGGTTCGCATTCGGGGGGGTGTTAGTGGATGTAGTCATATTGGTAGGAGCTGAGAGCGCTGTGATAGAAGAGGTGGGAGAGGTGTGTCCTGACGCGGTCGCAGCAGCAGCAGCAGTGGTGGTGGTGGTAGGGTGCATGGTGCCCTGAGGGTTGGGGTTGACGCTGGACTGGCCAAGGTTTGTTAAATTAGAAAACAGAGACTCGACGTGGGTAGGTGGGGACGATGGGGCCACGTCTTTGAGACTTTGTGAGGGAGAAACGTGCTGGAACTGCGGGAAATGTTGAGATTGGTCGTCAGGATAAGATTGGATTGTGTTAATAGGAGGGCTGGTATTTCGAGAAAAAATGTTACGGATGAGATTGTGGTGATCCATTCAACGCAAAGTATCGACGAAGCAGTGATCACAGCGGGGAGAAAGATAAAAAGGTGGGTAAGGTGATAGGAGAAGGGAAGAGAGGAGGGGCACAAAACACTCCTACTCGAAACCCTGCCCAAAGCCTCGTTGAACACACGAGGTAGCCAAACAGATGCATACACTCGCCGATAAAAGCCCGCGATAGCTCAAATCCACGGATTATCCTTCAACCATCTTACTATGTCTCTCGTATGTATCCCCACGCCCCTACTCCCACCCTTTTTTCATCTTCTCTCAGGTCACACAGAACCTCGTCAATGAACACTGCGGCATGGAAGGTTGCAAGTGCGGCGATAGGTCAGTCTTTTCTCGAGTTCACATTACACTTCTCCTGACCCTCTTGCAGCTGCCAGTGTGATCCTGCAAGCTGCAAATGCTGAATGGCACCCGACAAGGTCGTAAATTCATATCTACTTTGCAGTGAATGACAGGGTAGTGGTGTAGTGGTGTATGAATAGCCACGGTATTGTCGACAGTGTATCGAGAATGTTTCCTGTCGTGATTTGCCATGTGAATGCGAGCGAACGTGTATGTTGTACGACGTTAGGTGAACTCTGATAAGTCACGTCCTCTGGTCACAAGATATCGTTATGGCGCACGTCAAGTAATGTGCCTGCTAGCGACGTTGAACTGGCTCATGGCTCTGTAACTGTTGGTGCAGCACTGACCTATATTGCGGTATCTCTGACGCCGCATGGGATCAATTTCTTCCAACTGCCCCAGTAGTGCCAGACACTGCTTCCTGAGGTTGATGCTCTCCTCTGATCCCGCCTGGATATGATTCTTTAGAAGTAACAGCTTGTAGAAAACAAGCGAATCCATACACCCTGCACGAAGGCGGCTTTGTGAGACAGTACGAACATGACAGGATCGGACACTCACATTTACTGTCAGGTTGCTCGTTTAGAAGCATCTGGGCCACCTCAATCTCACGTTCGAGTAAGACTCTGTCATCTCCTAACTAACGATTATGTCCAGGACTCATTGAAATGACAGAATAAAACGAGTTACCGGAACCAATCAACCAACGATGGTATAACCAAGCGCTCTGGTCCTCAGGTAATGTGAACATGGCGTTCTGAACAAGCTCAAACTCTATACGTAGATGATTGGTGGGTACACAACTGCGAAAAAAAGCCGATCCGCACCTCTTTGCAGCGACGACGCCATGTCAATTTCACCGCTGGCCCACAAAGAGCTTAATACTTTGCTTCTTTGGTGCCACGCGCTAAAGTTCGAGAAGTTGGCCTCGATCTTCTTCGTCGTGTACGTGAGCTCCGATTTGTCGGAGCGACGAACCGGCATGCTTGCTAGGACGTAACGACGATAGTCCCATGCTAGAACTAGAGTAGAGAGAAAAAAGTTATGGCCGGTTTTCTAAGCGTGAGCGAGGGAGACAGACAGTTCCGAGAATCTGCGTCAAGCATCTTTTCTACAATGTAGAGCTCTCTTTCCCAAGTTGACAGTCTCCACGCCTGAGCATCTGCGGAATTAGGGTCTTCTGGAATATGCTCAAGACACCATCTTCTATGGTTCCAGATCCAGTAGACTTTCGGGTAGACTTTGAGTAACTTTGTTGTCATCGCCAAGTCATCGTCGAGCAGTTTGTGAATCTCATCGGGAGAGCTACGAGGAGTCATTAAGGATTACATGGTGTAACACAGTAAGGGAGACGGCATACCTTTCTGGAAAGATACCGTTGAGGAAGATATTCCTGCGGTAGTTCCATATTGTGTAAAATTCGGGATTGATAACATCGGGGTGCGTCGAGAGCAGCTGCGTCGTGAGACTGAATGCCTCTCTACTCCAGTCTTTCTTCTTCTTCTACAAAAGGCGTGAATAGATCTGAAATAAGGGGGAGAGAGGGAGAACGTGCCCTGGAAAGAATGTCGTCTGTCAAGGTGAGGTAGGCGGATAACTTTGCCTTGTCGCGCTCGCGTTTGGCGGCGAGAGATTGCTGAGAGTCTCTTGTCCGTCGAACGCCGTGCTATTGAGTGCGATTCAGAAGGACGATTTGACCGATATCCCAGTTTGCTGCGTACCATCCTCGAGATTGGTCGTGCGAAAGCCAAGCTCGGCGTCAGAAAGAGCGCCAACGGATCGCGTTCATTGTTGCTTAACCTTGTTGGTCGCGATGACCATTGAAGCACTTTCGGCCTCTTTTCCGCTCACTTTCCCTGTTCCTACCCCCGTCACTCATCCATCGCTCATATCGGTGAAAGATTTACATAGAGAAGAAGACCTCCTCCGCAACCCGCTTTCTTTTCGTCAGTGGTGGTCCGCAATCAATACAACACGAGAAACACAAAATGCTCTCCTCAAGCTTCAACCTCTCTCTGATATCTCTCCAGAGACACGCTCTCTTCTTGGCCCTCTCGCTTCACCCGCTGCTCGCCAGTCCCTCCAAGGTCTCACCTATCTCTATGAAGCTGCCCTCATAAACTTCCCTGGCTCCTTCAAGCTCTGGAAGTCTTATCTGCAAATGCGCATGTCCTACATCTTGGGAAAGCAGCTAATAAAAAAGAGGGCTGGTGGGAAAAAGCGACTCCCGGATATCAAGGACGCGCTCGAGGAGGAGCAAGAGGACATGGAACAATGGGATGGTGGTCTTGACGGCGTGGTTGGCTGGGAAGAGTGGAAGACTCTAGTCGCAGCCTTCGAACGTGCTCTGATGTGGTTTCCAAAGGTGCGTCAGTAATTTCCCCTTACACACTCTCGAATGCTGAAGCGACCCTGCAGCTACCCAGGCTATGGTTGATGTATCTCTCTATCTTCGACCACCCAAACTGCCCTTCAGTCCTCTCTCACTCTCATGCACGTCGCACCTACGACCGTGCCCTACGAACGCTGCCTCCTTCCTTGCATCATCGCATCTGGGTTCGTTACCTCCTCTGGGCAGAGGCTCGAGGCGGTCTCACTACAGTCGCTGTTTATCGTAGATATCTTGCGATAGACCCGTCCGTGACAGAGCGCTACGTTGCTTTGCTGATTTCCCCGAGTAACCCCTCCCCTCGGCCTCTTGAAGCTGCCAAACTGTTGCTACTACTCTCAAGAAAAGCTGCTCGAGGGGAGTATGTCAGTTCTGAAGGAAAGAGCCCTTACCAACTTCTTGGTGACTGGTTGGAAGTTGTTGAGGCGCATGCGGAGGAGGTCGGTCTCAGTATTGAAGACCTTGCGTCAACTACAAGTGCCGACGATACAGTCGAGACCGGGGCAAATGGTCCACAAAAGCGGCAAAATGGCAATAGTCTGATACGTTTTGCTGGACCTCCAACCGCTGTTGGCGCCGACGGAAAGCCTGCACCTGTCTATGACGAACACGAAGACCCCAACAGTCTGCAGAAACTCGATATCGAGAAAATAGTCCGCGAGGACGGCCTCGCGGTATATAAAGACCAGTCAGGTCAACTGTGGACGGGACTCGCCACCTACTGGATCAAGCGGGGAGAGTTCGAACGTGCCAAGGAAACGTTTGAAACTGGCATTGCGACCGTGTTGACCATACGTGACTTCACCCAAATTTTTGACGCCTATGCCGAATTCAGCGAGTCATTGATCAGCGCTTTAATGGAAGAGTTGGCAAATCCAGACGAGGAGGATGAGGACTTTGACGCGAAGGAGACAGAGGAAGACCTTGACGCTAAGATGAAAGAATTCGAGGAGTTGATGGACCGACGGCCCTTCCTAGTCAACGACGTGTTACTCAGGCGGAATCCAAACGACGTCCAAGAATGGGAGAAGAGGGTGGCACTTTGGGGACAAAACGACGAAAAGGTCTAGTTATCACTTTTTGTTCTTTTTTCCCACCAACATTTACCCATGCTGTCTGGCAGGTTGCAGAAACTTATTCTCAGGCGCTTTCCGTCATTGGCTCGCGAAGAGCTACAGCGAATTTTCATCGTCTGTATATCAACTTTTCCAAGTTTTACGAAGAAGGCGGGACAACAGGCGAAGCGGAGGCGGACCTCGCCAGTGCCCGCAAGGTTCTCGAGAAAGCCACTAAGGTCAACTTCAAGAATGTCGAAGACCTTGCCGAGATTTGGTGTGAATGGGCAGAGATGGAAGTGCGCCACGAGTAAGATGCATCTGCATTTAGTGGTTAAAAGCGACCTGACAACGTCATAGGAACTATGATGATGCCATCCGTGTCATGCAGCGGGCCACCGCTGTCCCAAAAAATACAAAGATCAACTATCATGATCATGTACGTTCGAAACAAAATCCAGGGACCTTGTCAGGATCTCTGACGCTTTTCTCAGTCGCTTCCAGTGCAAGCGCGTCTCTTCAAATCTCTCAAGCTTTGGTCATTCTACGTCGATCTTGAGGAGTCTCTCGGGACCGTGGAGTCCACGAAGACGGTGTATGACAAAATCCTGGAGCTCCGCATCGCCAATGCCCAGATCATTGTCAATTATGCTTCATTCCTTGAAGAGAACAAGTACTTTGAAGAGAGCTTCAAAGTATATGAGAGAGGTGTGGAGTTGTTCACGTTCCCGGTCTCCTTCGAAATATGGAACACCTATCTCTCCAAATTCGTCAAACGATACGTAGGTCCATTCTGCTCCACTTTTTCCCGCACGTTCTTTGATTTCTTTTCCCCTCAGGGTGGCTCAAAACTGGAAAGAGCGCGCGATTTGTTCGAGCAGGCTCTCGAGAAGTGCCCACCGAAATCGTGCAAACCCATATTTTTGTTGTATGCTCAACTCGAAGAGGAACACGGTCTAGCGAAGCGAGCGATGACTATCTATGATCGCGCCACTCAGGTTGTCGAAAATGAGGATAAGTTCGAGGTGAGCTATTTTCCGCATCTCCAGTGACTGTGACAGCAGACTGACTATTATCCGACTTTCAAAAAGATGTTTACCATCTACATTGCCAAAGCGGCCGCGAATTATGGCCTCACCGCTACTCGCCCTAT
>Ga0137359_10004535_pt1 | contig 11409 bp, 8 predicted proteins | sample Mad1_40_16metaG_FD_108281 | JGI IMG/M metagenome (GOLD analysis project Ga0137359, IMG submission 108281) | Vadose zone soil microbial communities from Angelo Coast Range Reserve, California, USA - Mad1_40_16 metaG | ecosystem: Environmental > Terrestrial > Soil > Vadose zone | place: USA... | reverse complement strand
TGCAGCCATTGACCGGCAAGCCAATTGACAATGCTCTCGTCAACCAATACCTAACGCGGCTGACGGGGAGCGGAAGGTATGACGCTGCCGACTACGCGCTCGCGAATCGCGACGGACAGGATGGACTCATGGTTACGGTCCATGAAAGAACTTATGCCCCGCCTATCCTCCAGGTCGCTTTCGCGGTGGACGGTTCGGAAAATGACGATGTGACGTTCACGTTTCTGACGCGGCTCACGCTGATGGACATTGCTGGGTACCGCTCGGAGTGGCGCACGGACGTGCAATTCGGAAATACCTACGGAGTAGGGAGTGAACTCTATCGGCCTTTCGCGGCCACCAGTCGGTGGTTTGTCGCCCCGCACGGCGACGCCACGAGTACAGCCTTCAAGGTCTTCAGCAAGAGCGATCCTTTGGCCGAGTACCGGTTGTATCGTACTCACATCGGCGCTGATGTTGGTTATGGTTTCGACCGGTTTACAGAACTACGCGCGGGCTATGAAGTTGGATATCTCGATGCGCACTTGAGGCTGGGCACACCTCAGTTTCCAACCGCCGCGGGCCGTGTCGGCGATACAAAATTGCATTTTCTAACTGCCCACATCGACGATCCCATTGCGCCTCGAGACGGCTACACTTTCGAAACCACATTTCAATGGTTCGATACCAATCCTGGAGCGACCGGTTCCTTCCCGCTGATGCAATCGAAGGGAATGTACTTCCAGCCCATCACGCATGCAGCGTCGTTGTTTGTGCAGGCGGAGGGCGGGACGACTTTCGGATCCCGGCGCATCGGTGTCCCACAGTTTTTTCTGGGCGGACCGGCGCGTCTGAGCGCATACGGCACGAACGAATTCTTCGGCAATCAGTATTACTATTTTCGCGCCGGATATCTACACGATCTCCTGACGCTGCCGCCGTTCGTCGGCAAAAAAGTGTATGCGTTTGGCGCTTATGAATTCGGCAAGATGTATGAATCTCCGGCAGCCAGCAAGTTCCCGAACGATATCGCCGCGGGCGTCCTGGCTGAAACGGCGGTTGGGCCGCTATTGCTGGGCGCCAGTGTCGGCGATAGCGGCCATCGGAAATGGTTTTTCCAGCTCGGACACGTGTTCTAGCCCCGGTAATGTCCCGTTGGCCGTCTTCCTTTGCAGGATTGATTTTTCAGGCCGCTCGGGACAATCTCATTCGTGCGGTTTAGTGCCTGATAGCCGGTTACCGTATGCGAGATTACCAAGTCCCGAACCGTCACCGCGATGAGGCAGCATAGTGCCTCGCGAGTGCAATTCGCTGCACTTCCGCGACGGAGAAGCATGTTGAAAAGGCTTGGATTTCGCGTAAAATTGGCGGCCAACGGCGTGCCCTTAGTGACTGACGTTATGGTCATCCTTCGATCCGCAATGGTCGTTTTGGTTGTTCTGAGTGGTTACTGTGCCCGCGCGCAGCAGTTCACATTGCCGGATGCGCCATCGCAGCACAAGTTCTTTGACCGCCAGAACAGCGTCGCTTTTGGCGCGCTGGCGGCATTAGTTGCAGCGGACTCGGTAACGACGCAACGCCTCACGAACTCTGGTCGCGCACGCGAAGCGAATCCGCTTTGGCGTCCGATGGTGCGACAAGGCTGGCTGGGTCAGGCGGCAGCCTCGGGGCTTGGCTTCGGTTCCGCAGTAGGTGCTGCTTACGTTCTACACAGAGCGGGACATCACAAAATGGAACGGTGGGCCAACTGGCTTGCGGTGAGCATCGAAGGCGCGAACGACGCCCGCAACGTATTCATGGATGCCAGTCTTCGCTGACTCGAACTGACTGGCCGCTCTGTACTACTGGGTAGCACGTCCAACGTAAGTTACCTGCGGATTGCGCGCCCCTCCCGTATAATTAATTGGAGTGCTCAAATATTCAATCGTAGTTCCTCTCCACAACGAACAGGAGAACGTCACCGATCTGTATGCCCGGCTGAAGTCTGTGATGGAAGCCGCCGGCGAGACATTCGAAATGGTGCTGGTCGATGACGGCTCGGACGACGGCACTTTCCAGTTGCTCCGCGAAATTGCCGCAGTGGACAGCCGCGTGACGGTCGTAAAACTTCGTCGCAACTTTGGCCAGACGGCGGGCCTTGCGGCCGGCTTTGACCATGCGCGGGGCGAGTACATCATCGCCATGGATGGCGATCTGCAACACGATCCGGCTGACATTCCGATGTTCCTGGAAAAGATTGCCGAGGGATATGACATTGTCAGCGGCTGGCGCAAAAACCGCGTCGACAACTTTTGGCTGCGGCGTTTTCCGTCGCGTTGCGCAAACTGGCTAATGGCGAAGCTGAGCGGCGTCGATATTCACGACTTTGGTACGACCTTCAAAGCTTATCGGCGGGAAATCCTCGAGCAGGTGCCGCTCTACGGAGAGATGCACCGCTTTATCCCGGCACTCGCGTCGTGGCACGGCGCATCCATCGTCGAAGTACCGATCAAGAACGTGAACCGGGAGCGCGGCGCCTCGCACTACGGCATTTCCCGCACCTTCCGCGTGTTCTTTGACCTGCTGACGATCCGCTTTTTGCTGCGTTACCTCGGGCGACCTCTTCACTTCTTTGGCACGGTTGGGATGGTCAGTATTTTTGCGGGATGTTCAGTTGGCATTTGGCTGGTCGCGCAGAAACTGCTTCATCAGGCGGACGTCATGGTCAAACACGGCCCGCTGATGCTGTTTGCGTCGGTGCTGCTGCTCGCCGGATTTAATCTTCTGGCGATTGGGCTGCTTGGCGAGATGCAGGTCCGGCACTATCATGAACCAACGCAGCGTGCGCCTTATTCGGTGGACAAGTTGCTGCGCGCGCAGAGCGAAGAGAGTACGATCTCGGAGTAGTTCCCGGTCAGAGGTTAGAGGTCAGTTTGAAGCGGCAAAAATCCTCAATTGTGTCCTTAAGTTGACCTCTGCATCCGACCTCTCACCTCAGATATAATTCATCCGCTGTTATGGAACCGACAACGATGTTTGAACTACGCTTGGCTGGCCGGATGTCGCGGCTCGGCACCGAAACTGCCTTTGAAGTCCTCAATCGAGCCCGCGCTCTCGAAAAACAGGGAAAAGAGATTATCCATTTGGAGATCGGCGAGCCCGATTTCGATACCCCGCCGAATGTGGTCGAGGCGGGCATTGACGCCCTCCGAAAAGGCTGGACTCATTACGGTCCGGCGGCCGGGTTACCAGAATTGCGCCAGGCAATTGCGGAATACGTGAGCCGCACGCGCAAAGTGCCGGTTTCCAGCGATGAAGTGGTGGTTGTTCCCGGCGGCAAGCCGATTATTTTCTTTACGATTTTGGCGTTGATTGAATCAGGGGATGAGGTTATCTATCCCAATCCCGGATTCCCGATCTATGAGTCGATGGTGAACTACTCGGTCGGCAAAGGGATTCCGATCCCTCTCCGCGAGGAACGCGATTTTTCGGTGGACGTGAAGGAGCTGGCGTCGCTGATCACCGATCACACCCGGCTGATAATCCTGAACTCGCCGCACAATCCCACGGGCGGGATACTCACCAAGAAGGACGTTCTCGAAATCGCCGAGGCGATTGGAGATCGCAACATCCTGGTCTTGTCGGACGAGATCTATAGCCGTCTTATTTACGATGGCGAGCATTTTTCCATCATGAGCGTGCCGGGTTTTAAAGAGCGCACGATCCTCCTCGACGGCTTCTCGAAGACCTACGCGATGACGGGGTGGCGCATGGGATATGGCGTGATGCGCCCGGACCTCGCCAGTCAGATCGCGAAGCTGGCGACGAACGCGACCTCGTGCACCGCCAGTTTTACGCAGATAGCGGGAATTGAAGCGCTACGCGGCGACCAGTCTCCGGTTGACAGGATGAGCAACGAATTCCGCCGCCGGCGGGATGCTTTTGTCGTAGGCCTGAATAAGATCAAGGGCTTTTCCTGCCGCATGCCAAAAGGCGCGTTTTACGCTTTCCCAAATATTACAAAGACCGGGTGGACTTCCAAAAAACTCGCCGATGCGTTGCTAGAGCAGGCTGGCGTTGCTGCATTGGCGGGGACTGCCTTTGGCGCCTACGGTGAAGGGTATCTACGATTCAGTGTCGCCAACTCACTCGAGAACCTGAGCACGGCATTGGCGCGAATTGAAGACTGGACAAGCAAGAACCTCTCGTAGAGACGCGGCTTGCCGCGTCTGCTTTCTGCCGCAAGTGCGAACCGATGAGATTATTCCGCCGCCAGCCAGACGCGGGAAGCCGCGTTTCTACGACAGTCTGTTGTGGTCGACGGTTTCTTTCTCCGTGACGACTTTCGTTTCACCTCGCGTTGACATTTTCAGGCGGCAATTGATGTAAACTCTTGCCGCTATGACGCACATCGATAAGCACTCTCCCGGCTCGTTCTGCTGGATAGAACTTGCAACTACCGATCAAAACACCGCCAAAGATTTCTACAGCTCTCTCTTTGGCTGGACTGCCGACGACTCTCCCATCGGGCCAAGCGAGTTCTACACCATTTTCAAACTAGACGGTCGCGACGCAGCCGCCGGATACACACTCCGCGCAGATCAGCGCGCCCAGGGTGTGCCTCCGAACTGGATGATTTACATCGCGGTGAAGAGTGCCGACGAGGCTGCTATCAAGGCCAAGCAACTCGGCAGCACGGTTGTGATGCCGCCCTTCGACGTCATGGATTTCGGACGGATGGCCGTGATCCAGGATCCCACCGGCGCGCACTTCTGCGTCTGGCAAGCCGCAAAGAATGCGGGCATCGGCATCGCGCATGTTGCGGGCACACTCTGCTGGGCCGACCTCAGTACGCCGGACGCGAAGCGCGCGACCGATTTCTATTCAGGACTGTTCGGATGGCAGATCATGGCTGACGAGAAAGACAAATCCGGATATCTGCACATCAAGAACGGCGAGCAGTTCATTGGAGGCGTTCCGCCCGCCGCGCATCGTCAGCCCGGCGTGCCTCCGCACTGGCTGGCGTATTTCTGGGTGGATGACGTGGACGCTTCGGCAGCCAAGGCGAAGCAACTGGGCGCGAAGCTCTACGTGGCGCCGATGACGATCGAAAATGTCGGACGGATGGCAGTTATCGCAGATCCGCAGGGAGCCATGTTCGCCATTTTCAATTCGCCGAAACGGTAGGCCATAAGTGACGTCTCCTCTCTTCCGTGAACTGTTCCCAAATGCTCAATTGTATCGACATTGTATATACGTTCCGACTATACTGTGTATTAATCGAAAGGAAGCTTCGTATGAAGACACAGATGGTCAAGTGGGGCAATAGTCTCGCCGTGCGGATCCCCAAGCCTATCGTTGATGGAGCCAAACTCAAGGAAGGCGATTCTCTGGAAATAGAGGCCGCCGCTGAAGGGCTGGTCGAGCTGCGCCGGACCACGAAGATTCCTACGTTGTCCCAGTTGGTCGCGCGAATCACTACCGAGAACCGCTATGCTGAGATTTCAACCGGCGCGGAGGTGGGAAAGGAAGTTGTGGAATGGTGATTTCGTACGTGCCAGAGGCCGGAGACATCGCAATGATGGATTTCGAACCACAGGTTGGCCGCGAACAGGCCAAGCGACGCCCAGCATTGGTGCTGACAGATCAGCGCTACAACCGTGCCAGCGGACTCGCAGTAGTTTGTCCGCTGACGAGCAAGCGTAAACCCTATCCCTTTGCCTTGCCCATTACCCTCGACAGGGTAGAGGGGGCTGTCCTGGTCGATCAATTGAAAAGCACGGACTGGGCTGGCCGCAAGGCAGAATTCCACTCAAAAGCTGACCCTGCGATGGTCAACAAAGTACGCCAGTATCTTTCGGTGCTGCTTGGAATGCGCTGACAACGTACGGCTCTCGAGTTCAATCAACCTCCGTCCGTTTGCCTCGTCGACTGCGCGGATGGTACAACCCTCCCGAGGCCTCCGTTCGTGAAAAAGCTCGTCACTCTCTTCGTATTGGCTCTCGCCGCGTTTTTTGTTGTGTTTGTGGCCGCTCGGGCCGCTGAGCGTTCGCGCCGAATTAATCTTCCGACCAGCAAGGGCCTGACGCTTCCAGTCCCCGGCTATCTTGGCCGCACCAACAGCTTTCCCGCGACGATTGCGCTCAGTCCCGACGGCCGCTACGCCGCGCTGCTCAACCAGGGCTATGGGACGCAGGAAACGGGAGCGCGCCAGTCCATCGCGATCCTCGATCTCAGCAACAATCAGCTGCACGATTTCCCCGACGACCGGCTGAGTGATGAGACTTCGACCCACCAAAGCTATTTCATCGGCCTGGCATTCTCGAGTGATGGCGGACACCTCTATGCGTCGATGGGATCGATTACCGATCCTGAAGGCACGCTGCCGAAGAGTACGGGCAACGGGATCGCGGTGTACAAATTCGCAGCGGGGCAAGTCACGCCTGAGCGGTTCATCAAGATTCCTCCGCAGCGGCTGGCGGAGGGGAAGGAGGTGGCATTTGGAATTCGGACGACTCCTGCAGGAACAGCGCCGCCGTATCCGGCGGGATTTGCAGTTCTGAAGGGAGCGAAAGGGGATCGTCTCCTCGTTGCCAACAACCTTTCAGACAACGTGGTGATGCTGGATGTGAACTCGGGTGCGATTCAGAAGTCGTTTGATCTAAGCCACAGTCGTTATGTACCGGCTGCCTATCCCTACACCGTGATTGCGAACAAGGCGGGCACTCTTGCGTTTTGTACTCTGTGGAACTCGTCAGAGGTTGCGGTTTTGGACCTCAAGGGCGGACACGTAGATTTTGTCTCGCTTTTCTCGCACGTGGATTCCATTCAACCTGGCTCTCATCCGACAGCGATGGCATTGAGCCCAAACGAGGACGTCTTCTACGCTGCACTGAGTAATGCAGATATGGTGGTATCTTTTGGGATTCCCACGGGAAACGAGAACGTACAAGAACAAATCGCACTCGCGAAAAAACCTCACGTTTACCACACCCATCTCGATGACCACCTCAATTTGGGCTCGGTCCCACAGGCGATTGCGTTGTCTGCGGACGGCACTCGATTATTCGTCGCGAGTGCTTCGATCAACGCGGTCGCAGTACTCGATACAGCCGATGTGAGACACGAGCCCCGCCCGCTCGGCTTTATCCCCACCGAGTGGTATCCCAGCGCGCTCGCCATTGCCGGCAATGATCTGCTGATCGCGACCGCCAAGGGCCAAGGCAGTGGTCCCAATAACATGAAAGGCACGCTGAAAGGCGAACGCAAGCGAAAAGACCATCCATACATTCCAACTCTGATCGGCGGCTCAATCGCCCGCCTGAAGCTTGCTGAGATCGAGAAAAATCTTCCCGCCTACACGAAGCAGGTCGAAGAAGACAATCTGCTCCGGTCCGATCCTGGCAAGTTCGAGTTTGCTGGTGGCAAGAATCCCATCCGTCATGTGATTTACATCCTGAAAGAAAACCGCACCTACGACCAGGTGCTGGGCGATCTGCCGGTGGGCAATGGCGATCCATCGCTCACTCTCTACGGCGCTGACGTTACACCCAACCAGCACAAGCTCGCGCTGCAATTCGGCGTACTCGACAATTTTTACGACAGCGGAGAGGTTTCCGGCGACGGCCACATCTGGTCGACTGCGTCCATTACCACCGATTACAACGAGAAAAATTGGCCGATCGGCTATCGAAGTAAGGAGCGCAACTATGATGCCGATGGCACCATGGCAGAAGAGCTGCCGCTCGAGCAGGAAATCCCTGACATCGACTATCCTGCGACTGGTTTCATTTGGGATAATCTGGCCAAGCGCGGCTTGAGTTATCGAATCTACGGAGAGTTCATCCAGGCGGTGTGGTGCAAGGATCAGAAGGCAAAGTCGCCGAAAGAGGGAACGCCGTCTCCAACGTCTGAGCCCTGCCCCGTCGCGGATATCAAGAAGGGCGAGCCGCTGCCGCCCAATGTTGGTAATCCACGCGGCGGGCCGAGTCCATGGCCGTGGGCCGTTCCACAAGTCAAACGGATGCGTCCGACGAAAGCGGCGTTGCGCGATCACTTCGACCCGCAGTTCCCGGATTTCAACACCGACTACCCCGACCAGTTGCGAACCGACGAGTTCCTGCGCGAGTTCGACGAGTTCGTGAAGGCGCGAGGCACGCCCAAAGAGCTACCGCAATTTATCCTGCTCTATCTTCCCGACGATCACACGGGAGGCACGCGTCCCGGAGGACCGACGCCGCGAGCGTCGGTTGCCGACAACGATCTTGCGGTGGGACGCGTAGTCGAAGTGGTCTCGCACAGTGCCTACTGGGACGACACCGCAATCTTTGTGATCGAGGACGATGCTCAGGACGGCGCTGACCACGTGGATGCGCATCGCTCGACAGCGTACGTGATCAGCAAATACGCGCCGCGCGCAGACAAGCCATTTGTGGACTCGCACTTCTACACAACCGTGAGCATGGTCCACACCATGGAAGAAATTTTAGGCTTGCCGCCAATGAATTTGTTTGACGCCCACGCGCCGCTCATGGCTCCGCTGTTTTCGGGTCCGGGAACGCAGCCACCCTTTCAGGCCGACGACAAGAACCTCCGCAGTGGGATGATCTATCAGGTGAACGCGAAGACCGCGCCGGGAGCGAAAGAATCTTCCCGGATGGACTTCTCGCGACCGGATGCGGCCAATGCGGCGCAGTTGAATGGAATCCTGTGGCGAAATGAGAAGGGTGACGTGCCGATCCCGGCACCTCCATCACGGGGAGACACCCCTTAACGCGTGTACGTCGGACACTCTTGTCCGACGCTTTTGAGGTTGACTGAGTCCTGATTTCGGCTTGACAGCGAGGTCGCACGGCCAATTAGAGTCAATGTCAAAATCAAACCCAAAGGCGTCGGACAAGAGTATCCGACGTACATTACGCTACACTTTTTTTCTGTCGATACTCGTCAAACGCATCGAGGAAACGGTCGATGTCGGCCTTCGGCAGGTAATAGGGCGTCGACAATCGCAGCTTGTGCGGGTCCGCGCCGCGAATCCGAATTTTCTTTTCCTTCCACAACCACTTTTCCAGCTCCATCCGCGGAAGTGGAGGAACGTTGACGGTCGCAATTCCGCATCGCATGGTTGCGTCCGGCGACGTCCACGACTGCGCACCACGTTTCAGCATCGCGGCCAGAATGTAGTCGCACAGTTCACGATGTCGCTTTTCGATCCGGTCCATTCCGATATCGTTTGCGAACTGGATAGAGGCTCGCAGTCCCCACAGCGCGGGTACGTTCGAGCTGCCGATGCGCTGAAAGCGTTCGGCTCGAATTTTCGGATCGTCCCAGCCTTCGGTGGCGATCGTGTTCCAGACGCGGTCAATCACTTCATTGCGGACGTACAGGAATCCCGACCCTTTGGGCGCCTGCAGCCATTTGTGTGGGCTGGAGGAATAGAAGTCGCAGCCGAGATCGTGCAGATTGAAACTCATCATGCCGGGTGTGTGTGCGCCGTCGGCGGCGGAGAGGATGGCTTTGCTGCGGGCCAGGGCGCTCAATTCCTTGGCGGGAAGAACGACGCCGCTAAAGGTGCTGATATGGCTGAAGAACAATACGCGCGTTCGGGGCGTGATGGCATCGTTGAACAGGTTCAGCACCTGCGCGGGATTTTCTACGGGCCGAGGCAGCGTGATTTTCTTGACGACAATGCCATAACGTTTCGCGCGGAGCTGCCATGGCATTTCTCCGCCGGGATGCTCCTGGTCGGTCATGAGTACTTCGTCGCCGGGTTTCAGATCCACGCCGTTCGCGATGTAGCTGTTGGCTTCGGTCGCATTACGCAGCAGCGCGATCTCGTCGCGGTCGCAGCCCACAAAGGCAGCGAGCGGATCGCGGAACTGGTTCCAGGACGCGTATCCCCAAATGGGATAGTCTTCGGGATCGGCCTCGTTGAGCTTCTCGCAGGTCTCGTACCCCTCAAAGATGGCACGCAGTACAGGCGCCGGACTGGAGCCGACGGTGCCATTGTTGAGGTATACCTCCTCGGCGGGTATCAGGAACTGCTTCCGCAGTTCGCGCCAATAGGCGTCCTGATTCGAGTCGTACAGCGAGCGATCGGGCAACTGCTTTGGCAGGGAGCCAAGTTGCGCCCAAAGGTTCTGTGGAAGAGTCAGGCCGGCGCCCAAGGCCAGCGACGACGAAAGAAAGCCGCGACGATTGATCATAAGAGGGTTCCGTTGGTCGGCAAACGGGCCATAGTACACCGTCGCGGGCAGAGCGCGATAACGGATCGGCGATATTCTCTCGCTGGCTACGATACCGCGAGGCGAGTTGTCATTGGCGTGTAACTTCTGACCGAACTCAAGTAACCTTCTGCCCGATGACAGCGTCCAATCAGCAAGGGAATTTCCGCCAGTTCGGCTTGCGGTGCGGAGTATAATCATCTCAACCGGGCCGGTTTTCGATGGGAGAGTTCACATGTCACTACGTAAATTACTGATTTCGCTAACGTTGTTGGCTCTCATCGTGCCGGCGTCGCTGGCCCAGGATTCACCCACTCAGCAAGACCCAACTTCTCAAAAAGACCCGACTTCCCAGCAGGATTCATCCAAGGCCGATACCGCGACGGTCCCGTCCGATCCGCCGATCCAGCAACCCGACGACAGTAAGGTGAAACACGACGGCAGCCGGCGGGACGTGGACGCTATCGGCAACCGCAAGATTGGCGGGCGCGGTCTCGGGAACTGGTATTCGCTGGAAACTGAAATTCGCATGGGCAAGGAATACTCCCAGCAAGTCGAGGCCAGCGTGAAGTTGGTGCAGGACCCGATGGTGACCGAATACGTCAATCGGATTGGACAGAATCTGGTTCGAAACTCTGACGCGCAGGTGCCGTTCACCATCAAGGTCATCGACTCCGACGAAGTGAATGCGTTCGCGCTTCCCGGCGGGTTCTTCTATGTCAACTCCGGGCTGATTCTGGCGGCTGATGAAGAAGCTGAGTTGGCGGGCGTGATGGCGCATGAAATCGCGCACGTTGCGGCCCGGCACGCCACCAAGCAGATGACTCGCGGGAACTGGGCGAACATCGGCACGATTCCGCTGATCTTTGTGGGCGGTGGTATTGGTTACGCGGTTCGCTCGGCTGCAAGCTTGGCGCTGCCCATGACGTTCCTGAGTTTCTCTCGTGGATTTGAATCGGAGGCCGATTATCTCGGTCTGCAGTATATGTACAAGACGGGCTACGATCCGCAGGCGTTTGTGAGTTTCTTTGAGAAGCTCCAGGCGAAAGAGAAGAGGAAACCGGGGACGCTTGCCCGCGCTTTCGCTACGCATCCGCAGACGCCCGACCGGATCGAAAAGTCACAGGAAGAGATCGGTACGATTCTTCCGGCAAAGCAGCAGTATGTCGTTTCCACATCGGAATTTGTCGATGTGAAGTCACGGCTGGCGTGGGGTGAGAACAGGCAC
>Ga0137359_10004534_pt1 | contig 11410 bp, 13 predicted proteins | sample Mad1_40_16metaG_FD_108281 | JGI IMG/M metagenome (GOLD analysis project Ga0137359, IMG submission 108281) | Vadose zone soil microbial communities from Angelo Coast Range Reserve, California, USA - Mad1_40_16 metaG | ecosystem: Environmental > Terrestrial > Soil > Vadose zone | place: USA... | reverse complement strand
GGGGTCCGAACAAATAAACAAAGGTCCCTTGCTGACCAATCGCGTGCCCCTTCCCAAACACCTTCACCTTCCCCACACACTCACCTCCAAAGCGTCCTAGGCAAAAAGAAGAAACAATGACACGCCGCGCCGCACCGCCCCATTCCGGACCCGCATACTACACGCCCGCGCAGCTCGCGCGCGGCGGGGCCCCGCTCGTCGACCCCAACGAGAGCGCGTGGTCGCGCATTCTGCGCACGCAAATTTTTGCACCGGACAAGCTGCCCGGTAATGTCAACATCGTCGCGGGAGTAGGGCTGTTCGTGGGAGGGGTATTCATCGTGCGTCGTTGGGGAGAGATGTTCGTGCCCGTCTAAAAAAAACACAAAAAAACACACGGCAAACCGAAAAAGCGGAAGCGGAACCGAAACGACGAATTTTCTGTCGGGTGTGTTGTTGTTGTTGGTTTTGGTTGGGTGTGGCGGGAGTCGTGTGCTGACTGCGGTGCTTTTTCTCTTTCTTTTTCTTTAGGTGGCAGCGTGCGGACGCGGACGTGGGGGCCTGGTTCGGTTTCGGTTGCGCGCAGGGATGATCGGTCGGGTTCTTTTTTTTTTCGTCTTCTCTTCTCGCGTCTCCATCTCGGACATCAGATCACAACACACATAACACACCATCGCCTCGCTCCCGCTTGGCGTCGTTTTCGTTACATGTACCTTACGTGCACCCTCGCACACTCGTAATTTGGCTCCGATAGAGAGCACCAGCCCACCATTCTTCAGAAACTGGTATTTTCGTTGCGATAACCCCATGGCCAGCCCATCCCAGTACCTCAAATATGAAGGAGCAACCCAGACCATCAGGGCCTGCGATTGCAAACAGCGGTGGCTATATACCCTACGTTTCACCCCTCCATTGGCGATTGGAAATGAATGAACCTTGCAATCTGGTGCCTACGCTATGCCCAGAAGGCTTCATAATCGCGTGGTACAAGCAGCTGGGCTAGGGCTTCACTCTTATGGCGTGAATACTTCTCTGTGATCAGTTCACGTCGCCTGGCCTACGTGCGCATTCATTATCATCCGTGCCTCTAAATCGCTCCCTATGCGGCGCGGCACTTTATCATATCGGTCTGGGCGCTTTGCAGGGCTGTGTTCGTAGTTATTGCGCCATTACAGCACATCCTGTATTTGCACTGTTCCCACCCTGATAAACGAAAACGTAAACAAGGGAATGAGATGAGATGGACTGTGTGTGTGGCTGCCGCCGTGATGCACATCCCTGATGGCTCTTTCCCCACCAGAACAACCAACTAGTGGGATTATGCGAATAGATTTACGAGTTGATGTACCACGTGTATAAATCGGCTACCTTGTGACTGGAACTGTGGAGCAGTCTTGATCCTTCGAGTAAGCGATATAATAAATTTCGAACATCGTAAGGACTCTGACCAGTAGCATCGTGCAGGATCGAACCACGTTTGCGCGCTGTTTGAATCGTTATACGTTGGAGTCAGGGCTCCACTGTTGGCCGCTCAACTTTAGATCATAATTGGATTACACTGGGGCGACGAAGACTCCCGATCACATCTTACGAACACGAACGGCTAGTTTCTCTCAGAAACGTAATATAAATAACTGATAGTGTTGGAGCTGGACACACTTTGTATTCTTTAAAAGGCTTGTTTGCGGAAAACACCGTTTGCATTATCAGGCTCGCTCATTCGGCGTCCAGCTGACGATGAGTCGACTCTTTCAGAGAACATATCGATCAAAACACGACTATATAGAAAGTCAGTGAGATAGGATAGTGTTCACGTTCGCACCCAGCCTATCTGTCTGGAAAAAGGCCTGTGCTGACAAGCGCGTACCATAGTACAGGTTTGGTACAGTTCCATTGTTTCATATTAAGGGTACATCGGATCCGGAAGGAAATATATCGCACCCCAGATAAGTTATACGATTCAGAAGAGCCGAATGAATGACGGATAGATAATAGCCGTGTGAAGGTGTGTGTCGGGAAGGATCAGAGTAAGAGGAGACGCTGACGTTCGGAGCGGATCCGAGTCAACATGATTTTGACCAGCTTACAGAGCACCGCACAGTGCCGATCAATACTGGTACCTGTGTTACCTGTGTGTAGGTTACAATAGATCACTGTGCGGTGCGGTATTACAGCATAGCCTTGATGGCACCCCTAATTGTCCACAAGAAATAGGCTGTTTGCGGTACAGTACAAATTTTATACATAACGATTCCGTGATCTTACTGATCTTACTTACAGATTCGGTATTCTTCGGCGTCCGGGTCTGAGTCAAAATTGGGGTCATAAAAATACATAAATATCGAGAGGGAGTAGTAGGCCATAGTAAACACTTAAGACAGCAATGCAAGATAGAACGGCCGAGTGTTCTGGATTGTCGGCGTTGCGATGGACGACTCGGAAACGGAGAGGAGAACTTGAAGGTCCGATGGTCGTGAAGTTGGTAGTTGCCCGTTGCCTCGCGGCGCGGATGGGCGAAGCGCCACACAGGCTCCACGCTCCACGTTTATATAACGAGTGAAGTTGCGAAACTACAAAGACGATGCTCCTCCCGGACCTACCCACATTTTCCCATTTCTTTGCGTTTCCTATAAATCTGGGGTAGGTGTACTCACCATCTATGTTACCCCAGCTCCTCTCCGTTCATCCTCTCCCACAGTGGCCCTGTCCAGTCCACCGGCAGTCCCATCATGCTAGCACCGTCCCAGGGTCCTGCAGACCCTTCCGCGGACTCATTGGCCCTCTATTCTCAGTCACTGCGCGACTACACCCTTCGCCTGTGGGTGGAATCGCGCCGACAGGCCGATGAACGCGAGCGCGTGCGCGGCGGACGCAATCACAAGAAGTCCTCCCACGGCACCTCCACGGTGCCTCTCCCAACATCCAGCCGCAAGTCGTCGGGTGATGGCAACAGCTCGACGGGAACATCAAGCGATGGCTTGACGTTACCCACCAAGGGCCCTCATGCATGCCAGTGAATATTGCATGAATGCCGAGGTGCGCACTCTTCATCACCGTCTTTCTCCCTTCTCCCAACCCATCGCTAAAATCTTCCTACGATCGATGATTCGATCCCCACAGTGATGGTCCATCTTACTCATCAAATCATTGCAAATCACTGTAACCGATGACCCTCACCTCTCATCATTATCATTATCCGTGGGGAGGTACCAATATCCGTCCCACGTTCCCAAAATCACGTTGTGCTTATTCACTCTTACTGTATGATTACTGTAACGACCAATCCCCCGCTCTCGCATCGCACTGCTTTCTCTGAAAGTACAACGTTTCTCGGATTTCGCCGATCTATGCCCGAGCGAATGTCATGATGTCCAATATATTTACGCACGTTCGAAGTAATTCAAAAACTTCTCTTCAGAAAACCACGTGGAGCCAAAACTACATAATATCATAGCTTCGTGTACGCAAAATGTAGTTTGTTTGATGCAATCGGTCATACAGTGTATTCGTAACGTTATTCAGCGATCCCCGATTCCCGCTTGAGAATGACGGCTTTCATTGGCGACGCCAACGCGGTGCCAGTGGGAATACATGCGGGCATCCCGCTGTTTTAGTGCGTCTCAGGTCAAGCAAGAAGTTCAACTTTTTATAATTTATACTCTCCCCCATCCCCCATCCGTGTTTCTTGTCGCATTTCCCTCCCTTGGCGGATATGACCAGGTTTTTCAAGCTTCTGGCATGTGCCGCCATTGTGACACACGCTCGGGCTGCGGGCACTTTGACCTATGGACCGTCCACGTTCACCGTTCCGGGACCGTTTCCAACGTCATTGTACGACTCGTATTATAATAATCCCACGGCCACTTCGGCGCAGCCTCAGCCCGTGATATCTGACCCAGTCCTCGTGCGTATACACGCTATTTCGTGAATCGGTCGACCCGTTGATGTATATTTTTGTAGCATAAAGTATACCCATCCGAACTCACGGATCCGAACAATATACCCCAGGTAGTTTTTCTAACTCACCTCAGAACGCGTCATCTTCATCACTCTCGTAGGATGATACTCAGGACCCCCATCCTCTCCCACCGCGTGGCTCCGATTCGCTTATCCTTCAAAGCGCAATAGCTCAAGTCAAAGGCCTATTCGTCAACTCCGCCTTTTCCGACAATTCGTGCGCACTCTGCGTCGCTACGCTTCAGGTCGCCAAGTTGCTCGCGCTCTCTGCACCCGAGCAGGGCCCCGCGTTCACCGTGTTCCTTTGTCAACAGTTCGAGCTCACTAGTCGTTGCAACACGACGTATGGGGCGACAACTCTTGGCCCAGTACTCACGCAGGTGTTCGCTAATGCAGATGTTGCAGGTTACGACGGCACGGTGCTTGTTCTCACGTATGGCGTCTAGGACAGTCGTTGACCCGTGCCTCGCTTTATTTTTAGATGATATGCGAAAACTTCTTTCCGGGCACGTGCGCGCTCCCGCCGACGCCCCCGCTCAACCTCACAGGTTGGTTTGCCAAGCCAAAGCCGAATCCGCTCCCGTTGCCAAAGAAACCAAGCGGGGAACGCCTCAAAGTACTTCACCTGTCAGATTTCCATATCGATCCTCGTGCGCCTCCTCCGTGTCGTCATCCGATCTAAACTCGTTGATCACGTAATATGTGTTACAGGCTACGCGACGGGTTCGGAGGCAAATTGCACGTCGGGCCTTTGCTGTCGCGCAAACAACCCTAATGCGAATAGCCCGAACAAGACACTCTTTCCAGCACCGCGATACGGTTGGTTCACATGGTGTGTCTCCTAGTATAACATTAGAGCCGACTTGAGCGCATCATTGACGGCCGCGAATTGACAGTGATACGCCATTCTCACTCGCCGCCGCTGCACTTGAGGCGATTCCCGTTCTCACCGGTACCGAGAAAACCGGTTTCGCTTGGACTATATACACGGGTGATATCGTTTCCCACGACGTGGAGAACCAGCTGTCCAGGTAGGTTATGCTTTTTTTAGCAATGCGGCTGACGGTTAATGAGGTTTCAGGGATTATGTTATGTATACAGAAGTGCGCATGAACCTTTGTCGGATGACTTCAGTCTGTTCTGATTCCGAGACAGACCGTCGTTTATGATCTTTTCAAGCATATGTTGGGCTCTGGACCCGTCTACACCGCATTAGGCAACCACGACAGCTATAACCAGTTCGTATAACCTGGTTTCAGCATACTACGAGCATTGCTGAGTCATAACAGAGCCCAGGATGCACCACATTCGTTGGGAGGCTCACTCACCAACCAGTTCAGCTGGTCAGCCTTTTAGTACTATTTATTTCAATCGCATTAAAGGTGCCTTGTCTTACAGGAACTATGACCACGTTGCCAAGTTATGGGGGCAAGAGAATTGGATTCCTCAGTCTACGGTTGCTCAGGCTCGGGCGCACTATGCGGCATACAGTGTGCAGCGTACTGACGGGCTGCGTGTGATTACCCTCAATACTGACCTATGTTCGTGCTTATTTCCTACGTTTATGTAGACCTGATGCGATGGTTATGATCCAGGGTATCGGTATGCACATTCACGAAGTTGCGGTGCAAGTCTAACATGTCAACAGAGCCAACTGGTTCAGCTACATCAACCTCGCCAACGCTGACAATTCGGGAATGTTGCGGTTCTTGACCGATGAGCTGCAAGATGCCGAGGACAAAGGAGACCGAGGTATGGGCTCCTTTGAATCAGGATTCTCATATATCGTGAAAAACCTTTGCCATTAGTTTGGATTATGGGTCACGTTTTAAGCGGCTGGGATGGCACCAATGCTTTAGAAGCACCCTCGGATCTCTGTGCGTGTTCGGCCATGTGGCACTTCATTGCGCGCTATTTAACTAATGTTTCTTTTTATAGTTTACCAGATGTGAGCGCGGCCGTGTATTTTCTGTTATCATTTGGCTGATCCTCATCGTTAGCGTTGACCGTTTCTCTCCCCATGTGATTGCAAGTGCGTTGTACTGACTCATAAGTGAGTCCCAAAGTATTGACTCGATTTCGCAGATATCTTCTGGGGTCATACCCACGAGGATCAGCTCTCGGTCCGCCACACCCTTGCATGTGCTTTCGTATTTACTCATAATAGCTACGCAGGTATTCTATGCTAACAATGCAACTAACATCAGCGCGGAGACAGCACTTACGACATCTTGGATGGGACCCTCTATTACGGCGCTGACAAATTTGAACTCGGGTTTCCGTGTCTACGAAGTTGACTCTGCTGTACGTCGTCTTTACATTTACCTTGAGATTCTTACAACCTCATTCGTTTCGGTTATTTCAGACATTCGAAATCGTGGACGCTCACACGTAAGTTACAATTCCGATTCCCCAAACACGTCAAGGTTAATCCACGATTTACAGGTGGCGGAGTGACGTCAACTCATTCCCCTCGCTCGACGGGCAGACCCAGTTCGGTCCCACGTACGTATATGAGTACAGCACTCGTGCGACATACGGTGCAGGTATCAGTGGGTGGGGACCTAACGACCCCCTAAACGCTACGTGGTGGCACCTCGTAACTGAACGTGAGACCGCATTTCCGATTCTCGTTCTTCTCTCCTAACACGGTTTCCGTTTCAGAGATGGAAGCGGACTCTAGTCTCGTGACGGTACATTTGTTCCCATTGATTATTATAATTTCTGAACAAGCTGACGTTGACCGGTTGTGGATAGACGTTCAATGAATTGCAGGGCAAGCAGTCTGTGCGCGTACCGAGCTGCACCGGGGATTGCATCACAGCGAAGATCTGTTATATGCGGAGTGGTTCGAGCAGTATCTCCGTCCAGAACTGTCCAAGAGGCTTTGGGTCCGTGCAGTAGGGTAAGGGTAGGTACGAGATCTAAGTTCTATACCTTTTTCTATCTTGCTGAGGATACAAGATACCACGGGTCTGGTTCCTTTTGTGTTAGTCAGACTTTGGGAACCGTTTTAGCAACAATGTTGAGGTTGCTTGAAGTAACAAGGAGATGTTTCTTTGAGAAAAGGTAACTGATGGTGCCATAAAAAACCTGCCGTGTACTTAACGGTCAGGGTGTGGGTGCTGCATGCGTGCGCGCATAATACGTATAGCTTAATAGCGGGACATGGCTAAAATTAACAAAGGTCTTTCCTGTGGGAAGGAAGGCCCGCGAGTGTGCGCGCGTCGTTGAACGAGGCGATGGCCTTCTGCACTGACTCATCCACATAATTCGCGTAGCGCAGGCAGCACGTCACGCGTCAGGTGCTATTTCTGGGGAAAGTGCAACGCCAAGACGCGCAGACAACGTCCGCAAGGTTGTGGTAACGTGAATCTTCTGCCACGTGGCAGCCAGTTGTCAGTGGGTGGTAGGTGAATGGTCGTGTTGGTGATGAGGGTTCGCACGTCGTAGAGGAAGGAACTGGGAAAATATGAATAATCACGGACTGCTCAAGACGTGGATATCCGATCCAGCGTTCCCGGTTGGTCTCCTGGCCGTGCCCAACAGAATAAGGGCGAAGGGGATAGATAGGTGTGAAGACAGTCGCTTCTGCTGTACCAGGTAGACCCCCTGCAATTCCACGCGACCAAAAAACTGGGAAAGCTGTGAAATATCGTAAGTTATCTGCGCTGATCAAAGGACTTTATATCCGCGTGTTTGAGAGAAGGGGCGTGGATCCTAGGAAGGTCTTCTATGGCGCGTTGAAAGTAATATCGATAAAACTGGAGACGGCCACTGGAACACGTAGTCGTCTACAGTCTTATCGATATTAATCGAAAGCTAGGTAGAGTGTTTCTAATTGGGTAGTCGCGGACAGGCTGCGAACTAGGGCCTCGAGCGAAAGGCAATGCCAAATCCCCGCCCCCAATAAATATATATATATACTAGGACGGACGTACAATGTCTTTGTGGGCATCCCATAAACCGAGCGCAGGGCGTTCCAGTAGCGGGAAAGGCTCTCTTACTCTCAATATTTCCCATGCTTTTAGACCCCTAAAACGAGGTCGATTTCGCAGATGCGATTACGTTGTTAAAGCGCGGCAACAATATCGTTCCTAGTGGAGAGGTGCCAATTTTGTATGACGATGGGAAAGGCTAGCCAAAGGTCTAGAGTCTAGAGTCCTTTTGATGGACGTCTTGAGTGTAGAGGAGTGGTATCAGTGTCAAAAATATGACAATATGACAATATGCCATCGTCGTCACGTGAACAATAAGAGTGGTCCAATAAGACCTATTTCAAACTCACTCAGCTGTGCGTACCCTAGGTCGAACGGTCACCGACCACCCAACCCTGACAATAATCATCGTCCAAATGGTCGTCCCTCTATGCAACCGAGACACCAGTGAGGATCGATTCATAACATGACAAGAAGAGCCTTAGGTACTGTGATACTACCATAACTTTGGCCTTGCACAACCGGGAGGTACTGAGGCAAAGTCGGATGGAAGAACCGTACTTTTACGCCGAAGCACTCACGACCCATCTCACAAGGAATTTAGACGGCGCAACGCAGCGGATCTTCACAGCGCTCGGATGTCGACCAGCACAGCACGCTGTGCTGTGCGCCATTGATTTCCAGAAATAATGATACTATTGTCAATTAGTGGGCCTTCGAATAAATTAACCAAGAGACTAGTCCAATCCACTAGGGATGTAACACTACTGTTCTAGTGTTAGGTATTTCCGGTTTCATTGACGTCAGCCATACTGGACGGTCCTGTCGATTTTGATCTCAAGCTGCCGGAAATGATGTAGTCAGTGTGCTAAAGCTCCTCATCACATACACATAGGGCTCACACCCACTGCTCCGGTTCTCGGTAGTCCTTCCTCGCAGGGACCCATTTCGGGCCATTGGCCCCATGTACGGTCGGCCATGGGGAATGAAGCCGACGAATGCATGGGCGAATCGGTGAGGTTCTGGGACCATGGGCCTCGTATACGGTCAATCATGGGGAGTGAAACAAACGAACGCATGGGCGAATCGGTGGGGTTCTGCGTGTTGGCAACTTCTAGTGTGGTACTTGCAGAACGCTTGACGTAGTTACGCATGTTCAGGCTGTTGCTGAGGTGTCAGCCAGGTCTTCGGGGGAGATGAGGATCCAGTGAGGACGCACGTCGCTAGAAGGGAATTTGAGTAGCCTGGGAGGGCATGGCTTAGCCTACTGTAATCCGCCACGAGGAACCCGGGACTCACATTTCCCGATTGTGAAGTGAAGACCAAGGTAGATCAAGTTGGTGGGCATGACAACCCACTATTGTCTGATAGGTCAACACCGATAGTAAGGATAATGGAGTACATGCGTACACAAATGAGGGACGCAAGGGCAACTGCGCTATTGACAATGCGAGTCAGCAACGGTTTCTTATACGGCGGAAGAGGACGAGTAACCATGTCAGGGCACCGTTATAGTCGGCAAAGCTGACGAGCACTGACAGCATCATCTTCGTTTGGCATGACCTCTGATTGAGGGTGCGCAGATAATAGCACAGGCCTAATGTAATGATAATGTCTGCGAGAGCAGACAATGAAAGCCCTGCTGTGAACAGTATCTATTGGCATCGGGATTGTAAACAGCTGTGTCGCAGTGGACTGATTTTGATTACCCCATAATGTTCTCTGTATGATCTATAACTTCGAAGGCGTGCCCTAGCAAGGGGTCAAACAACGGGAGGTGGATGACTCATAAAACGCATACATCTCGACACCGGAAACTACCGCGGCATAAGGACATCAGTATTACTGTATGTTTTCTTCAATTGTTTCGGACTTACTTATAGCGAGTGCTTGTACGATATCAGTAAGGAACATACATGAGGCAACAATGCTCACGCACTCAGCCGGGAAACCAAGCATAGCGCCTGACATACACATAGTGAATACTCGCTCAGAATAGCAGATATTCGACTCACTGTAGGCGCTGTTAGCCACCAATTTCCTTGGCTTACTAAAGTTCATCAACGAGGAATTCTTGACAGATAACACTCGCCCCTACATTTGTGAACCCTAAGGGCAAAGTACCTTCACCAAACATGAGTCAGATATCTGGAGATTACCATCAAGGAACCTACCCGTTGACGGTACAGGTTGTAACAGCCTTTAATCGATGCCTGTATTCATATTACCGGACATTTGGTTGGACACCAAACTCACGGTTAAAATTATAGCGGCCTGGGGAACTGGTTAGGATAATTCTTGGCGGATCTCAGACAATATATGAAGTACCACGACGGTCCTATGTGGTCAAAGGGGTCACCCTCACGGGTGAAACGGAGCGTGGTTAGGACATACCAGAATATATGGTCGACGATCTCATTCCTTGAAAAATTGAGGATCATATATTGATACGTCAACATCACGACGCAGCAAGTTTGTGCAGTATCCATGGCCCTACACGTCAAAGGAGAGGACTTAAATCGCGTACGTCCGTAGGCCGCGGGAAACTTGCCAGACTAGGGAGACCTACGTGCAGAATTAGGAGGGAGATACGGATGAATTCAAGAGCGACGACGTACCAATGCCTTGACACGCATTGGATCCTCAGGCTGTCGGTAATGGCCTGCATATAGAAACGCCTGAACGCATAAAGCCCCGGATAACCTGAGAGAAAGAGTGGTTCAGACACGAAATCGGTCAGAAAACAAGGGGCTTACGCAGTGGAGAGGAATGCACCACCGAGCACAGCGCCGAAAGTGAATCCCACGTCTAGTTCTGCAGACATTGTAGTTTTTGGATCCACGGGGGCTTAGGCAGGCGACTTATAAGCCAGTGATCAACATCCGATCGTACGGGGAAGTGGAGGGTAAGGACATGTCCGCTGATCGTTCTAGTCGCAAGAAGGTTATCCATAAGTCCAAGCTAGTTATCATCATGGAATCTGATCGTTGCTAGCCGAGTCTGCATTTAAAGTCAACCGTGTGCCCAACATGCCCAATTCATGGCGTCCCGTTTACCGATCATGGCAGACGCCGTTGTGCCGCCTCCTGATGATAACCCAACCGAGATGTGGCGCACCTCACAAAGAAAAATCCTATTGTTATTCCCTCCAATCTCTGTCCGTAACGTATGCAGATGTCTCATTCGAGGACAGAGCGGCAAATACTCTGATACTGATGCTACAAAACCGTGGCCGCGGAGGGCAACGATTGTTCACGCGCCCCCATTTGAACAATAGCTACTTTCCTCGCTCACGTTTTGGCAAACTCTGGCGCAAAAAATACCTTCAACCATTCGCCAGCCGTTTTACCGTCGCGTACCTCCGCGGCGTGCTCAAACTCGGTTACGGCCGCGAGGGCGGCTCGCGGGAGGACGACTGGCCCACTGCTCACAAGCCAAGGGTGCCGCAGCGCCCCTTCCGCACTGAAACGCGAAGCAGGAGGATACGAGAGAAAGCGTTGTATCAAGTCGACCGCGGTTGACTCCTGCTCCGCGGG
>Ga0137359_10004533_pt1 | contig 11412 bp, 10 predicted proteins | sample Mad1_40_16metaG_FD_108281 | JGI IMG/M metagenome (GOLD analysis project Ga0137359, IMG submission 108281) | Vadose zone soil microbial communities from Angelo Coast Range Reserve, California, USA - Mad1_40_16 metaG | ecosystem: Environmental > Terrestrial > Soil > Vadose zone | place: USA... | reverse complement strand
CCCAGTAAAGGGGAGCGAACGGTGTTTCGTTCTTGTTCAGGACAAAACCGGAAATCTGCGGTAGGACGGCGAACCATTGCGGCTGCGCACGCGCAAGGCTGACCTCGTCTTTCACCGTGCCTCCCTGCACGATTTGCACCGCGATGTTTTGAAATGAGTTCACCGCAATTGGTCGATTGTTCCCGAATCGTGCAAGCGCACCTGGTGAGACGTACATGACTGAGCGGTTCTCGCGGCCCGCGGGAATGTTCATGTGTGTCACTTCACCAGTCAGAACGTTTCCATTAAAGAGAATGTAATACTTGAATGTCAGCTCATCGGTCCAGTCTGGCGCCGCGCTAAATTCAACCTCCACTTCCAGCCAGCGATCACCTTGATTGATTCGATATCGTCCCCCACCTCCGTAGCTGAAATCCGGCGTCGAAATCAGGTTTTTGGTGATTTTCGTGATCTGGAAGTCGGCCGCCGAGCCTATCTGTGTATAGGCGATAAGCAGCGAAGAAGTAAAAAGGCCCAACAGAGAGCTAGCTTTCATACTATTTGCTTCATATTGAAACGTTCAGTTTTGCAGCGGGATACGTGAAAATGTTCAGGGGATTCCTCGTTCAAAATCTACCCGCATTCCAGTTCTAAAATTCGGAACAACTCATAATCACGCGACCTCGACAAATATCGCTGTGACAAACTAACTTGCACTTCTCCTCCACCGCGATTGCTCCGCATACTGGGCATGCTGTGCCGGGCGAGGTCGCGACATCGCTTCCGGTCTGGCCCGCGGCTGTCTCGTAGATTCTCCCTTTGTTGTTCGACGTTCCACTCGATGCTCTCCAGTGTATCTTCGCCATCGGGTTCAGTCGCTCTTGAGCGATTCCCGAAAATACTTGATCGTTCGGGTGATCCCCTCTTCGAAACTGACTCGCGGTTCCCAGCCGAGAACTTTTTTCGCGCGCGAAATATCTGGCTGGCGCACTTTCGGATCATCCTCGGGTAGGGGCTTATATTCAATGGTCGATTTTGTCCCGGTAATGCGAATGATCTCATCGGCAAACTGCTTGATTGTCATCTCGCGTGGATTTCCGAGGTTAACCGGCTCGTGAAAATCGCTCATTGCCAGTTTGAAAATCCCATCGATCAGGTCGGAAACGTAGCAAAACGAGCGCGTCTGTGAACCATTACCGAAGACAGTGAGCGGCCTTCCCGCCAGCGCCTGGCTAATAAACGCAGGAACAACACGCCCGTCCCGCAGCCGCATCCGGGGGCCATATGTGTTAAAGATGCGGAGAATTTTTGTGTCGATCTTGTGATAACGGTGGTAGGCCATCGTCATCGCTTCGGCGAACCGCTTCGCCTCATCGTAAACGCCCCGCGGCCCTATTGGGTTGACGTTCCCCCAATAGTCTTCCTTTTGCGGATGCACAAGCGGATCGCCGTAAGTTTCTGAAGTCGATGCAAGAATGAAAGACGCCCCTTTAGCCTTGGCCAGCCCGAGGGCATTGTGCGTCCCAAGCGCGCCGACTTTCAATGTTGGAATCGGCAATTCGAGATAATCGATCGGACTCGCGGGCGAGGCGAAATGAAAAACGTAATCAATTTTTTCGTCAGGAAGGAAGATGAAATTGGAAACGTTGTGCTTAATGAAATGGTAATTTTCGTTTCCGGCCAAATGCCCAATGTTGGCCACATTACCCGTGATCAGATTGTCGATCGCGATGACGCGATGATCTTGCGCCAATAGACGATCCGTCAAATGCGACCCCAAAAAACCGGCGGCGCCGGTAACGACGGAAATCGGCTGCGAAAGAGCAGGCATCGCGCGCTTATCTAGCGGGTGCGCTGAAAATTAGCGAGCAAGAAACGATTCAAATTGCAGATTCCGGATCTGAGATTCCAGATTTGAACGTAATGATTCGCTTTCAATCTTAAATCTGAAATCTTAAATCTGAAAATCGACATGCGTATTTTATCCGGCATTCAACCGAGCGGCGTACTGCATATCGGCAACTACTTCGGAATGATGCAGCCGGCGATCGCGCTGCAGGCGCAAGGAGAAGCGTTTTATTTTATCGCTGATTATCACGCACTCACCAGTCTTCGTGATCCGAAGGCCCTACGTGAAAACAGCCGCCGCGTCGCGCTTGATTTCCTCGCTTGCGGTCTCGACCCGGAACGCGCTGCACTTTTTCGACAATCGGACGTGCCACAGGTGACGGAGTTGGCCTGGATTTTATCCACGGTTGCGCCGATGGGATTGCTCGAGCGCGCGCATTCTTACAAGGACAAGATTGCGCGCGGCATAGCTTCGTCTGCCGGGCTATTTAATTATCCCGTGCTGATGGCGGCCGATATTTTGATTTACGACAGCGACGCCGTGCCTGTCGGCAAAGATCAAAAGCAGCACATCGAAATCACGCGGGATCTTGCGGTAAAGATGAACGAAACTTTCGGGCAAATTTTCAAATTGCCCGAGCCACGGATTCATACGGCAACGGAAGTCGTTCCGGGAATCGACGGGCAGAAGATGAGCAAAAGCTACGGCAATAACATCGACATCTTCGGCGCCGAAAAGGAAACGCGGAAGCGGGTAATGAGCATCGTGACTGATTCCACGCCGGTTGAAGCGCCCAAGGATCTTGCAAGATCGACAATCTTCGAGCTCTACTCGCTCTTTGCGACCAAAAATGAAATTGCGGAAATGCGGGAACGATTCCAAAAGGGCGGCACAGGCTATGGCGATTTCAAAAAGGAACTCTTTGAAAAGCTCTGGCTATATTTTGCGCCGATGCGCAAGCGTCGCGAAGAAATCCTAGCCGACAAATCGTACATCGACAACGTCCTCAGTCGCGGCGCAAAGCGCGCAAACGAAGTCGCTGATGTGGTTATGAAGCGCGTTCGCGCAGCGGTCGGACTGTAAGGCGTCGACCTTGGTTTGCCACATTGCTCAAATGGCCATTCTCCGGTTTCACGTTGTTCCAAATGCAAAACAGAACAAAATGACGGGCGAGCACGGATTAGCGATCAAAATCAAACTGCACGCCCCGGCTTTGGAAGGAAAAGCGAACACTGCGCTGCGCGCTTTCCTGGCCGAGGAATTGAAAATCTCCGAGCAAAGGATCAGATTAATACGAGGTCAAAAATTACGCGAAAAACTCATTCGCATCGAAGGCTTGAGTGAAGAAGAGGTGCTACGCTGCTTACTAACAAAAGCCTAAAAAGCCTGGCCTCTGCGGCGCGCCTTAAGTCGATTCGATTCTGTAAGTTGGCGTGCTTCGGCGTCTCAGCGCTTTTCAGCCTTGGGGCGTGGCGTGCTTTGCTCGCGGGGGTTCGTGTCCACCTTCGCGGCGCTATCCCGGTAAAATAGAACGCCGTGCGCCCGTAAATTGCTGACCAGCGCTCGCAAATCACTGGCCAACTCTTGATCGTTTAGAACTTCGGCTAACACTCCTTTTCCTTGCCTAGCGGTCTGGAGCAATTTCCGCGTATCCGAAATCGCATTCTGCAAATTATCAGCTGATTTCTTCGCAGACTCCATTGTTGTATCCGCTTTCTCGATGACGCCATCCAATTTCTTTGAAGACTCGGCAAGCGCACCCGTAGCCTCGTTCAAATGTTCCATGGTTAATTTCAAATTTTCCGTGTTCGCAGGGGAGAGCGTGTCTTGAGCCAATCGCGCCGCGGCCACATCGATCTTCTGGACCGTCCCGCGAAGATCGTTTACGAGCGCGCCACCTTCCCGTGTAAGATCGTCAATGCCGGTTTCACGCGCACCACTGATGTAGGTATTTGGCGCCAGAAAAGCCTTTGGCTGCCCGGCCGGCATCGTCACGTTTACGAACCGGTCACCGAGCAAACCTGAACTTCCGACGGTGAATTTGCTCCCATCAGGAACCTTAATGTAGTCATAAATCTTCAGCGGTACATCCACGCCCTGGCCTTCGCGAACCATTCGCGGACCTCCCGAGACTTTTCCGATTTTCGCCCCCGCGAGCAAAACATCGGACCCTTTCAGGAGCCCGCTCGCGTCGTTGAAGCGAACGGTCAGTGGATAATAAGTTCTAAGACCTTCGCCCAGACGGCCGAATTGCACGACTAGAGCGCCTAACATCGCTAATCCGACGAAAACGAAGGCGCCCACTTTGAATTCCAAACCTCGCTCATGCCGATTCATCAGGCTTCAACTCTCACCTTTTAGGCCTCAACTCTCAACTCGGTTCCCGCGCTGCCCATCGGAGCGTCCGAGCAGAAAATCCTGAATGAGCGAATCCCTAGATTGCTGGAGCTCGTCTGGAGTCCCGTAAAAATAAATCCGGCCCTCGTGCAGGTATGCGATTCTGTCGGCCGCGCCGAACGCGCTCTTCATATCGTGAGTCACAACGATACTGGTCATTCCAAAACGGTGTTGCAGCCGCCGAATCAGTCGGTTAATGCTGTCCGCGACGACCGGATCGAGACCAGAAGTCGGCTCGTCATACAATACGCACGAAGGTCGCCGAATAATTGAACGCGCGAGGCCGACGCGTTTCTTCATCCCACCGCTCAAGCTCTCGGGCATCTTCGCTTGCTCCCCCTCCATCTCCATCACTTCAAGCATCTCATCCACCTTCGCGCGCAAAACATTCGGATTGCGTTCCCCGGCCTCCCGTAATGGGAAAGCGATATTTTCTTCTACGGTCATTGAATCAAAAAGCGCGCCGCCTTGAAAAAGAATGCCAACCTTCCGCCGGATCGCCCCGAGCTCGCGCTCATTCATTCCAGTGATGTTTTTTCCTTCGATCCAAATTTCTCCAGCGTCCGGTTCCATCAGTCCCACGAGATGTTTAAGCAAAACGCTTTTGCCTCCGCCGCTCCGTCCAATGATGGCGAGTGTTTCACCAGTCGCGACCTCAAGATCGACACCACGCAAAATTTCCTGCTGCCCAATTTTCTTCGCCAATGATCGGACTGTGATCATTGGCGAAGATTTGCTCGATGCTAATTGAGGGTCGAGAGACGATTTTGAAGATGACGGCGCTTCGATCATTTCGACGTTCAGACTTTCAATTCTCAACTTTCAATTCTCAACTTACTAGCGTTACTGATATCCCGCTGGGTAAATGATGTTGAGCAACATGGTGAGGAAGAAATTACAAATCAGGACCGAGAGCGACGCGTTCACTACCGCTTCAGTCGTCGCGCGACCGACACCAACAGCGCCTTCGCGCGCGCTCAATCCTTTCTGGCAACTGATGAAAACGATGAGTATTCCGAAACAGAACGCTTTCGACAGACCCATGATGATATCGCGATTACGCGTCCAGCGCACCATGTTCGCCATGTAGTAAGTGCCGTTAATGTCGAGCATGAAAATCGCAACCAAATAGCCGGCGGCGATGCCGACGGCGATGCATTCGGCCACCAGCAGCGGCATCGACACCATCATGGCGAGCGCGCGCGGCACGACCAGATAATCGGTCGGATAAACGGCGAGCGCTCGTAAGGCATCGATCTGCTCGGTTACTTTCATTGTGCCAATTTCCGCCGACATGGCCGCGCCGACGCGACCCGCCACCATCAATGCCGTGAGCACCGGGCCAAGCTCGCGACAGATCGCGACCGATACCACTGCGCCGGTGGCCGATCCCATTCCGATTTTATTAAATTGAAAGAATGTCTGGGCTGAGAAGACCGCGCCGGTAAACGCACCTGTGATCACGACGACAAGTTGTGAAAGCAAACCAATCTCGACGATTTGATTAAGAAATAATTTCCAGCGCAGTTTGTGCGTGAAAATGGAACGAAATGTGTCCGCCGCCAGCAACACGACCTCGCCCAAATATTGGAAGAACGCGAGAAAGGTTCCTCCGAGCGCGTTAAATAATCGAGCGGTCATCAAGAAAGCGCACGACAATAGGTATCGCGCCCTCTTAAACTCTTAACGGTTCTGTTTTTGGTTTCGGCCGAAGTTCCGCCGGCATGGCGCCGATGAAACGTGGATTGAGGCCAAGCTTAAGGAAAATGGCGTGAATTTCATGGACAAGGATTGTCGGTTCATCGAGCTCGAGATAAACCAGATCGTGATTGCTATCGACCTTATAGCACAGACCCGCAATCGCTTCGAGGTGGTGATCTAGTTCCAATATCTTGTTCAAGGCGCACAATTCACCCGCATAAACTTCCAGTTCGATCATCTCGGGGAATTTACGAGCGCCTTGCAACGATGCAACGCTTCACCGTTCACACGGTTCGATTGTTTGCGCACCGCGCAAAGCTGCGATAAGAAGTGTCGATCTAACCAATGAGTCGCGCCGTTCCATTTCTGCTCGCGAGCAATCTTTTCTTCGGCACTTTGTTTTTCGGCGGCTGCCAAACCGTGCCCCAAGGAATTCAACAGGCAAAAATCGAGATGGCGCAGCGCATCGCCGCCGAACCGGCAGGAGATTATTTTATCGGCCGCCGTTATTATAAACCCGATTTCAAATTCTGGGGTTACGTGCGACGGCCGGGTCAGTCGTGGAGCGAAGCGCAGTTGGTGATGTTAAATGAGAAGCAAAAGCTCGCACCGGACCGTGAGCAGCTTAGCTTCGGGAGCGACAACAATTACGAATACAAGCTTTACGGCAGCTTTAGCGGCGACACCGTTTACGAACCAGCCAGCAACGGCATGTATCCGGAGTTCATCTTGAAAGGTTATGAATTAATTTCCACGAATCCGTCGCCGATTTTTAAGAGCCAATTTCGTGGCAAAGCAGCGGCGGACCTGCGTTACGTAGTCGAGAAACCCGAGTAAAATTTGCTGTTGTCATTCCGAGCGAAGTCGAGGAATCTCTCACTGTTACTCCCGATCGACTATCTGATTTAAGCCACAAGAGAGATCGCGAGCCTGCTCGACGTGACATAAGCTCTGGGCGTGTTGTAAAGGTGGATCCTCTTGCCGAGGAATTCTTGCGCCATCTGGCGATCGAGAAAAACGCCTCACCCCGCACGCTCAAGGCGTATCGGAGGGCACTCGCGATGTTTCGCTCGGAGAACTCGACGTCATGGAAAAAATGCACGACGAACGATTTCCGCGATCACCTTTTTACGATCATGAAGCGCGGGCAAGCACGTTCTTACGTGCGATTGCAATTTTCCGCCTTGCGCACGTTCTATCATTTTTTGATGGAGCGAAAAAAATTACTGCTTGATCCCTTGCGCGACCTGCAATTGCCAAAAATCGACAAAAAACTTCCGATCGTGCTCACCCGCCAGCAGATTGAAGAGTTGCTTATCGCACCAGCGCAGGTGGCGAAGAATCGAGCCGCGCCCGCTTGGATGCCGCTGCGCGATATCGCAATCATGGAACTTTTTTACAGCAGCGGGTTGCGTTTAAGCGAGCTGGCCGCTCTCGATGTTTCTCATTTCGATCCTTACACTGAATCGGTGCGTGTGTTCGGCAAAGGCCGCAAGGAACGCATTTGTCCCGTTGGCCTTCCCGCGCTGGAAGCGATCTCGCGCTATCGCGCAACAGCCAACGTGCATTCGGGACCGCTCTTCATAAACAAGCTACGCAAGCGAATGTCCACCCGCTCAATCTGGCTTATCCTAAAACGTTATTTGCGGCACACGTCGATTCCGATCTCGATCAGCCCGCACAAACTTCGGCATAGTTTCGCGACACACATGCTCGATCGCGGCGCCGATCTACGCAGCGTGCAAGCGTTGCTTGGCCATTCCAGTCTTTCGACCACGCAAATTTATACGCATGTGACGATTGAGCGGCTGAAGAAAGCCTACGCGGATGCGCATCCGCGGGCGTAGCTGGCAGGGTTGAAGCGTATGGTGAGCCGCCCTACCTAGAGTCGAAAATTAGCTCGCGCTTGCGGCCGCGCCATGCGGCTCAGCGACATGGAATGTTAGTTTTCCATCCGCGGCCGTGACCTCGACGCGGTCGCCCGCTTTTATGTTGCCTCTGAGTAATTCTTCGGCAAGCGGGTCTTCGAGATAACGCTCGACCGCGCGGCGCATTGGTCGCGCACCGTAATTAGGGTCGTAACCTTTCTCAATCACGAACTCATGCGCTCCGGTATCGAGGGCGATTTCGATCTCTTTCATTTTGATGCGCGCCTTCACCTTTGCCACTTCCAGATCGACAATGCGCATCAGGTGCGGTTTGTCGAGCGAGTGGAAGACAATGGTTTCATCGAGGCGATTGAGAAATTCCGGTTTAAAGACGCGCTTGGTTTCTTCCATGATTTTATCGCGCATTGATTCGTAATCGTGCCCTTCGCGAGGCGCTCCAAAACCCATCACCGTCTGTTTCTTGAGCAGTTCGGCACCCACATTCGACGTCATGATAATGATCGTGTTCCGGAAATCGATTTTGCGGCCTAACGAGTCAGTGATTTTGCCTTCCTCGAGAATCTGCAAAAGCAAGTGCATCACATCCGGATGCGCTTTCTCGATTTCGTCAAACAGGACCACTGAATACGGCCGTCGCCGCACCGCTTCGGAAAGTTGCCCACCTTCCTCATAGCCGACATAGCCTGGCGGCGAGCCGATCAACCGCGAGGCCGTGAATTTTTCCATGTATTCAGACATGTCGATCTGAATGAGCGCGTCGGGATCGCCAAACATGAACTCGGCCAGTGTGCGAGCGAGGTAGGTTTTACCGACGCCCGTCGGGCCAAGGAAGACAAATGAACCAATCGGTCGTTTTGGATCTTTCAAATCGGCGCGCGAACGGCGTAATGCTTTGCTGATGGCGGTCACGGCTTCGTCCTGGCCGATGACCCGCTGCTTCAGCTCCGCTTCCATCATTAATAATTTTTGGGTTTCCTCCTGTTCTATCCGTTGCAGCGGAACACCCGTGACTTTGGAGATGATGTGCATCATGTCGTCTGCCGTTACGACCACTTCTTTCTCTTCGCGCTCCTCGCGCCACTTGTTCAGAATGGTATCGAGCTTCTCTTTGGTTTGCTTCTCGCTATCACGAAGCGCGGCAGCTTTCTCAAAATCCTGCGCTTTGATTGCCGCTTCTTTTTCAAGGCGAATATTTTCAATTTCCTTCTCGATCTCCTTAACATCAGGCGGACGAGTCATCGCGTTGATGCGCGCGCGCGCACCGGCTTCATCCATGACGTCGATTGCTTTGTCGGGAAGGAAACGTCCGGTGATGTAGCGATCGGAGAATCTGACCGCGGTCTCGAGTGCTTCATCGGTGAGTTTTGCCTTATGATGGGCCTCGTATTTCGGGCGCAACCCTTTAAGAATCTGGATCGCCTCGTCGACCGTGGGCGCATCGACTTTCACGGTCTGGAAGCGACGTTCAAGAGCGGCGTCTTTCTCGATGTATTTACGGTATTCGTTCATTGTCGTCGCACCGACGCATTGCAATTCCCCACGACTCAAAGCCGGCTTAATGATGTTCGAAGCATCCATGGCGCCTTCGGCTGAGCCGGCGCCGACGATAGTGTGCAGCTCATCGATAAACAGGATCACGTTTTTGGAGCGGCGGATTTCGTCCATTACCGCTTTGATGCGTTCCTCGAATTGGCCACGATATTTTGTGCCCGCAACCATTAGGGCCAAATCGAGAGTGACCACTCTCTTGTCGCGCAACAATTCGGGCACGTTGCCGCTTGCAATCTCTTGCGCCAGACCTTCGGCGATGGCTGTTTTGCCAACGCCCGCCTCACCAATTAACACCGGATTGTTTTTCGTCCTTCGGCAAAGCACTTGAATGACGCGCTCAATCTCATTGCGCCGACCAATCACGGGATCGAGTTCATTTTTTTTCGCAAGATCGGTGAGATCACGGCCAAATGCGCGGAGCGCGGGAGTCTTGACGTCTTTTTTGGTCGGCTCTCCGCTTTCCTGGTCTGATTCGGGTGGCGTAAAATTTGGATCGAGCTCTTTAAGAATTTCGTTGCGGGTGCGTTCGATATCGACTTCAAGGCTCTTGAGCACGCGCGCCGCGACGCCCTCACCTTCCCGCAAAAGGCCGAGTAAAATGTGTTCCGTGCCGACGTAGGAATGGTTAAGGGCCTTGGCTTCCTTTCCTGCGAGCGCCAGCACTTTTTTGACACGCGGGGTATAAGGAACATTGCCGACCATCTTGGTTTCCGGGCCAGAGCCGACCTGTTTCTCCACCTCCATGCGCACGGTCTCGAGATCGAGACCCATCTTTTGTAAGACGTTCACGGCCACCCCCTGCCCCAGTTTAATGAGTCCCAAAAGAAGGTGTTCGGTGCCGACGTAGTTATGATTAAAGCGGTCGGCCTCCTTGCGAGCAAGCGCCAGAACTTGTTGAGCGCGCGGCGTGAAATTATTCATTATTCGGTGGCCCGGCAGTCGAGCCATTGCCCGAATCCCTCGCCATCTTACTAATATCAGGTTTGGGGAAGAGTTTCAAACGTTCCCGAATAATTTGGGCACGCAAGTGATCACGCTCTTCCGCATTTAATTTCTGCTGAGAGCTTTTCTGTAAATGCGCGGGCTGTATGTCGATGAACAATTCGTCGACTGGCAGACGGCGATCTTCCGGAAATGCGCCGAGATCCACGCCAAGTTTGATGATGGACAATAAATTGAGCGCTTCCTTTGAAGCCATCGCGTGAGCGTAGGTTAAGACGCCGTAGGCACGGCCGATCTGGTCCCAAAGCGTATTTGATTTTTTCTGGAGCAAAACCTGCCGTGCATCGTGTTCTTTCTCAATGATCGTCTCGATCACTTTGCTCAGACGATTGATGATCTCGTCTTCCTTTTCGCCGAGGGTTGTCTGATTTGAAATCTGGAAAAGGTTGCCCATTGCCTCGGTCCCTTCGCCGTAAAGACCGCGGACGGCGAGACCGATTTTGCTCACAGCTTGAATGACCTGATTAATCAGTTCACTCAGCACAAGGCCCGGCAAATGCAACATCGCGGACGCGCGCATGCCAGTGCCCACATTCGTAGGACACGCGGTCAGATACCCGAGGCGCTGATCGTAGGCAAATTCCAGTTTACCCTCGAGCGCGCTGTCGATCTTATCGACCAGTTTGAATGCCTGTTTCAACTGCAAACCGGAGCGAATTGATTGCATGCGCAAATGATCCTCCTCGTTGATCATGATACTGAGTGTTTGCCGCCGATTCATCACCACCGCGCTGCCAACGCCCTTGGCAGCGTGCTCCCGGCTGATCAGATGGCGCTCGACAAGGACTTGCCGCTCGAGCGCAGAAAGTTCCTGTAGACTTTCGGAAAATGAATCTTGCATCTCGGTCAGCTCTTCCACACGCGGTCTGATCAGATCGAGGATAGATGTACGTTCCGCTTTCTTGGCCCAACCAGGAAAAGCGCGGTTGCGCAAATTGCGCGCGAGCCGCACCCGGCTGCTCACGACGATTTGGTGATGAGGCCCCTCACCGCGGAGCCATTCTCCAGCAGTGGCCATGACGTTGGAAAATTTCATGGCTAACT
>Ga0137359_10004530_pt1 | contig 11416 bp, 5 predicted proteins | sample Mad1_40_16metaG_FD_108281 | JGI IMG/M metagenome (GOLD analysis project Ga0137359, IMG submission 108281) | Vadose zone soil microbial communities from Angelo Coast Range Reserve, California, USA - Mad1_40_16 metaG | ecosystem: Environmental > Terrestrial > Soil > Vadose zone | place: USA... | reverse complement strand
GCTCCGAAATGTACGAAGCGGTGGCGTTCATCGGTGGGCGAATACCCCTTCTCCAATTGCAGGTCGTTACTGCGGAAAATCAAGTTGACGGCATCCCCACCCCCGTTGAACGGGATCTGGTCATCATTAAAATAATCGAAGGTCTTGGAGTACGTGTAGTTGGCGTTGAAGCCCCAGCGGAAATTGGGCCCGCCGGTGGGCTTTTTTTGCAGGCTGACGAGAAGCGCATCGTACCAGCTTTTTGCAGCTGATTCGATTTCCGTCACTTGGTCGGTCCGCCCGGTCAGCGGATCGGTGATGGTGCAGGGATCAAAGCCATTGGTGCAAGTCAGGTCGGGCGAGCTGACGGTTGAACTGCGAAGGAGGCGGCCGAGGATATTTCGCTGGCCAAAGTCATGGACTCCGTCCGCGGAGATGATCCAATTTCCAGCGATCTGCTGTTGCACTCCGATTGTGAACTGCTGGGTGTAGGGATGCTTCGCATTATTGGCAATGTGATTGATGCCAATGCCGAACACGGCGCCGCCCCCGCCAAATGGATTTGCCAGGTTGACAACTTGGTCGGTGGTCGGGTCAGGCAAAAAGTTGCCGTTGGCATCGAGGGTCGAGCCAGCAAAGGCCTGCAGAGGTAGGATTCGGCCATTCAGTAGGGCCTCGAGTAGCGGTACCTCGGTTACGACGCGGTCATAGTAGATACCGTAGCCGCCTCGCAGCACCGTTTGTCCGCGCTTCAGCGGGTCCCAGACAAAACCCACACGGGGCCCAAATTGCTTGTAATCCCGGCCGCGGTGCCCTCCCAGCACATTCTCAACGAAGTTACAAGTGTTATCGGGAGCATCGATCGGACTGCACGGGTGCAAGTTGCTGGCTTGTCCCAGCACGTCGTCGGACTCCCAGCGCAAGCCGAGATTCAGGGTCAGATTCGAGCGCACCTTCCAATCGTCCTGAATGTACAAGCCGAAATATGAATTGGGATAGAAGGGTACGATGGGCGGGCGTGAAGGCGCGGCGCTCTGGAGCGCTATCGCGATGGGGATATCCAAATCGTCGATCACTCCATCCCCATTGCGGTCCTGGGTGGGAAAATCTTCCGTTGTGAAAGCACTCCCGCTCCCATAGAGATCAAAGAGCGCGTAGGTATTCAAGTGCTGATACTCCCCGCCGAAGCTCAAGGTGTGGCTCCCGATTGACCAACTCAGGGTATCGCGGACCTGGTAACGGTTGAACTTGGTGCTTTGCGGAATGCGGTAGTTGGCGCCGTCCTGCAGGCCCGGGAACCGGATTTCATTCCCCGCGGCCAGCCCCGGGGGATTCGTCACGGGATCATGCGGGCTGAATGCGGGAATCGAGTTTAGGAAATAGTCGGCATGGAAGATCAGGCTGTTGACCACATGGGGAGAAATGATCCGCGTCCAGTTTGCCACCGGCGAGTGGAAACGGGTGAAAGAGGCTTGCCGGTTGGCCGCCGAGCCGAAGTCGCGGGCGAGGCTGCCGTTGGCAATGTCCCGCGTTCGGTTAAACCCATAACGCACTTCCAGATTGTCCTTTGATGTGAATTTGATATCGGTGCGCGCAATGAGCCGGTAGTCGTGAATAAATGCAGACGCTGAAGTGGTGATGACTTTGTCGGACGTGAAGTCGCGTTCGCCTACCTGCACCGCGTTCCCCTGGTCGAGGTATTCCGAAGATACGAACCAGAAGGCTTTGTCTTTTTTAATCGGTCCGCCGATGGAGCCGCCGAACTGCTCGCGCGCGAAGTGCGGCGCAGGCTGGTGTCGAACGAGCGCCGGAAGAGCCTGCAGCGCCTTATGCCGGAAGTACATGAAAGCTGAACCGTGGTAGTCGTTGGTGCCCGATTTGGTAATGATGTTGATGATGCTGGAACTGGAGCGGCCCACCTCGGCGGTGAATTTGTTGGTCGCAATCTGGAACTCCTGGATGCTATCTTCAGGAAAGTTCATCAGGGTGCCGCCCACCACCTCGTCGTTGTTATCCGTGCCGTCAACGTTGATGTTGCCGCCGCGCCCGAAGGAGCCGGCCGATGACACCTCGAGGGTATTGGTTTTCGTCGGGTCAAAATTGGTCGCCGGCCGGTTGCCGGGAATCAAAAAGGCCAATTCCAGAAAGTTGCGCCCATTCAGAGGTATGTTTTCGATGGTCGAGGACTCCACAATTCCTTGAACCTCGGACTGGCTCAAATTCACCTGGGCCTCTTCGGCTTGTACTGTCACAACCTGGCCCACCTGACCAATGGCCAACTTCACATCGACGGTAGAGGCACGTCCCACCTCCAGGCGAACATTCTTGATCTCGGCCTTGGCGAACGTCGGTGTCTCGACGCGAAGCGTGTAATCGGCGGGTAGCAGATTTGTAACCGAATAAAAACCCGCCGTATCGGTAGTGGTGTCGCGCACGGCGCCTGTCGCTTGGCTGACAATACTGACTTTCGCGTTGGCCACTGGGGCGCCTTGCGGATCCGTAACGGTGCCGTTTAGGGTTGAGGTCGGAAGTTGTGCGGAAGCTGTGATGCCGAGAACTGCTACCAAACCCAGAGTCAATACTGAACGCATGCTCTCCTCCTAGCGATCAGAACTAGAAAACCCGGGACCCAGTAACTGCAAACAAAGAGACCGAAATCGCCTCTTCGAGGCGTCGCACTGCTTTGGACTTGCGGATAATGTCCTGAACCGGCTCACATGTCAAGTCAGTGTGGTGAAATAGCCCGCCGCAGGAACCAAAATTGTCACAATTCTACGCCGCCAGGGGATCCTCGTACGACCATAAGTAACCCGCTTCGTTTGTGAAAGATGGGGCCAATAAGCATGCATATATGTAAGTACGTAAAGACCGGTACAAATGTTCCACGTGGAACATTACGCTCATGTGCAGACATCCTGGGATACTCAGACTAATAAGCGTTGGTCAGCAGCCCGGCAAGAATCACGTCACACAACAAACATGGCGACGCCCGCCGCGAACATCGCAACCGTCGTGATTGCCACAACGATCCATCCTAGGCGAGGGTTCTGCTGTCCCTGCATTAAGTTTTTGTCGGCAGCGACGATCAGGATGGCGACCAGCAGGAAAGGTGCCAACAATCCATTGATGACCGCGGTCCAGTAGAGCGCCTTCACAGGGTTGATGCCGATGAAGTCCAGTCCGACACCGACGATCGTGGAAAGAAGAACGAGGCCGTAGAACCAGCGCGCCTGTTTCCATTCTTTGTTAAGTCCTTGTCGCCATCCCAATGTTTCCGCGAAGGCATATGCAGTAGATCCCGCCAGAGTTGGAATCGCAAGAAATCCGACGCCGACAATACCCACGGTAAACAACGTCGCTGCGAACTTGCCTGCAAAAGGCTGAAGCGCTTCGGCCGCCTGGCGGGTCGTCTCGATGTGCGTGATGCCGTGGCGATTGAGAGTAATCGCAGTCGTCAGGATGATAAAGAACATCACTATGTTTGAAAAAAAAGTCCCCACGCCCACATCAATATTCCGCAGCTCAAGTTCTTCGGGGGTGGCTCCTCTTCGTTGAGGAAGAGTTTTCTGACCGGCCGCCTTCTCCTCTTCTACCTCTTCACTGGTCTGCCAAAAAAATAAATACGGGCTGATCGTAGTGCCGAGGATTGCAACCACCATCGACCATTCATCTTTGCTATGCGGCAATGAAGGTACAAAGACATCGCGCAACACCCGGTTCCAATCGGCTCCCGCCACAAACGCAGTGATAGGGTATGCGAAGAGAACCAGCACCAGCCACTTGAGCACATTCGCAATCTGCTGGTAGCGCAACTGGACCGTCGCCCACGAAATCAGTACTGCGAACGCTATTACGAACAGGCGCGCATGGATCCCGGAGAGCATCGAGGCTGCATCTGCCATACCAGCCAGGTCCGCAGCGATGTTGATGGTGTTGGCTATCAGGAGGGCTACGATGAAGACGATTAACAACCACTTTGGAAATCGCTTCTTGAAATTCGCGGCCAATCCTTGTCCCGTGACCTGGCCGATTCGAGCGCACGTGATCTGAACCGCAGCCATCAAAGGCCACGTCAGGAGCGCGGTCCAGAGGAGCCGGGTTCCAAACTGCGCACCCGCAACCGAGTAGGTCGCGATGCCGGATGGATCATCGTCGGCCGCCCCGGTGATAACGCCCGGGCCAAGCGACTTCAGCAGCAACCGCATCCATCGAACTGGGGCTAATGCCGGCACGAAAGCGTAGGTCGCGAAACAACTTTCCTGGCGGCCCATTCAAACCGTCAGCCCAGTTCCTTCTCACATAAAAAAGCCCCGCGCAAGACGGGGCCTGCATGAAACAATTCGCTTTGGGAAAATTACAATAGCAATAGACTGGAGCTTCGTCACTACAGGAAACGCTGTAGGGATATTCCTGCAATCCTGCACGTGGGTGTTTCGGCCGAGGTGCAGGCCTATCGCATCGACTCTTCCACCTCTGAAATCCAATCGGGCCGCTTGAGGACTTCGCGCGGCTTGGGACCGTCGGCAGCGCCGACGATGCCATCGCGTTCCATGAGATCGATCAGGTGGGCAGCGCGCCCGTAGCCAATCCGCAGCCGACGTTGCAGCAGGGAAGTGGACGCCTTGCCGAACTCGATCACCAGGCGCACAGCATCATTAAAGAGAGGATCGTTCTCGTCCTCACCGACCTCGCCCGCGTCGTCGCCGCTAACAACCTCGCGCTCTTCTTTCGGAACCTCGAGGAAGTGCTGCTGATATTGGGCGCCGCCCTGAGCCTTCCAGAACTCGACCACCGCCGCAATTTCTTTCTCTGTAACAAACGGAGCATGCAGACGATGCACTCGAGCCGATCCGGCAGGCAGATAAAGCATGTCGCCGCGTCCCAGCAGCGACTCGGCGCCGTTCGCATCGAGAATGGTTCGCGAATCCACTTTCGTTGCGACGCGGAACGAAACGCGTGCCGGAAAGTTTGCCTTGATCAATCCGGTAATGACGTCAACTGAGGGACGCTGCGTCGCGAGCACCAGGTGAATGCCAACCGCTCGCGCCATCTGCGCCAGACGCGTGACGGACTCTTCTACATTGTTGCCGTCCAGCATCATCAGGTCCGCGAGTTCGTCGATGATGATGATGATGTAAGGAATCGGGCTTTCGTCCGACTGTTCCACGAACAAGCTTGGCGTGTCATCGAAGAGGCGATTGTACTGATCGATGTTGCGAACGCCTTTCGCAGCAAGTAGTTTCAGCCGCCGTTCCATCTCCCGTACCGCGTTGCGCAACGCATTGGCCGCCAGCTTCGGCTCGGTGATGATCGGCGTGTAAAGATGCGGAATACCTTCGTAGTTCCCAAGTTCCAGCCGCTTCGGATCGACGAGCACGAGCCGCACCTGATCGGGCGTCGCCTTGTAAAGGATCGACATGATCATTGCGTTGATACAAACGCTTTTGCCAGTTCCGGTGGAACCTGCGATCAGCAAGTGCGGCATGCCCGCAAGATCGGCGACGGCGAGACGGCCGTTGATGTCCTTGCCCATGCCAAGCGTTAGCTTCGACTTCGAGCCGACAAACTCCTGCGACTCGATGTTCTCGCGGAGCCAGATAATTTCCCGCTCGCGATTCGGTACCTGAATGCCGACCGTGCTCTTTCCGGGCATGCGCTCGATCAGGATGCTTTCCGCGCGCAGCGCTAGACAGAGATCGTCCGTCAGTCCGGTAATGCGGCTGTACTTGATCCCGGCTTCGGGCTTGAATTCGAACGTCGTGACAACCGGGCCAGGATTGATCTGCGTGACCTGTCCGTGGACGTCGAACTCGGCGTATTTTGCAGTCAGAACCTGCGCGAGGATTTTGAGTTCATCTTCATTAACTGATTGCGCCTCGTCTGGACGATGCAGCAGGCTCGAGGGTGGAAGTCTGTAGCTACCGGCAATCTTCGGAAGGGTGGTCTTCGATTTCTGCTGCGTGTCGGCGCGATCGGTGACCTCGATCGCCGATGATGAAGACGCTTCGTCTTCGACGGCAGGCGCCACGAAGGCGACGGGTTCCTCTTCTGCCATCCGCTCGATGCCTGTTCGGCGGCCTGATGCAGTGGACTCCGACCGCGCAACCGATAACTCTTGCGACGCCTCCGACCGCGCTGTCGTCGGACGGGCGGGTACAAGTTGCGTCGGAACCAGCGGTCTCTGCGCACGCCGCTTGTCTAGTTCGCGTTGCTGGCGTTTACGCCGACGCTCGTCCTGCCAGTCGCGCCAGCGGTCTCGCAAAGCGATGACGAACGCGAACCGCGTCGGCGCCCAGACTTCGATCGCTGCGAAAGAAAAAGCGGTAGTCAGATAAAGCGCGACCGCGAGAAACGTCGTGCAGACAATGTAGGCGCCGGCGACGTTGAAGTAGTGAATCAGGGCGTCGCCGACAACACGGCCGAGCAAGCCTTCGATCGGAATGGCTCCCATCCACCGGAAATGTCCGGGGAGTATGGCAAGCAACGCCGGCACGAACATGAGCAGCCACACGCTGCCCAGCGTCTTCGCGATTGGAGTCCGCACCGCACGCGACCGAAACCAGCGCACCCCGAGCAGTCCGAAGAAGATGGGCAACAGAAACGATCCGATACCCCAGAACTGCAGGATGATGTCCGAGAGATAAGCGCCGATGATGCCGATCCAATTGCGGGCGGCGCGGGAGCCGGTCAGGACCGATGCGCTGTTGAATGATGGATCGAGCGGCGAGTAGGACGCGAGCGCGAGAAAAAGGAGGAGCGCGGAGACGCACAACAGGAATCCGACCAGCTCGTTGAGGCGCCGGTTCCGTGTGGGCTCAAAAATCGTCGAGAGAAATTTCATTGGCGTCAACAGCGTCCAGGAGTTGGATGCAGACACCCCACCCGGCGCGCCGTTTAAAGATGCCAGAGCTAGATGATTATGCCAAGAAGTTCACGTTCGCGGCAATGTGGGAAATGGTACAGGGTGGCGATGTAGCTACTAGCCACTAGCTATTGGCTCTTAGCGAACATCACCCCACTAATCCAGCCGCCCATGCCAGCACCGCCGCCCCCACCAAAATTCGGTAGATCGCAAATGGTGTGAATCCGTGCTTGCGGACCCAGTTCATGAACCAGGCTACGGCTGCATATGCGACGACAAAGGAGACGAAGAAGCCGATTGCGAGGATGACCCACTGATGAGATGTGATCTGGGAGACGCCGATGGGATTTGCCTCTTTGCCGGAAATTGACTTGTAGAGCACGTAAAGAGTGGCCGTGGCCATCGTCGGCATGGACAGGAAGAAGGAAAACTCCAGTGCGGCGGCGCGCGACATTCCTGCTAATTGTCCGGCCGCGATCGTCGCCATGGAGCGCGAGGTGCCGGGGAAGACGGCCGAAAGGATTTGGCAGGCGCCAATCCAGATGGCTTGGCCGCCGCGAATATCATCCATCTTCCAGGTGTGGATGGGTGAACCCGGAACTCCGGAGCCGGCCTTTTCCCAGGGCGCTTTCATTGCGTCGATGACCCACATCACAATGCCGCCAATCAGCAAGCCAGCGCCGAATAGCCAGAGTTTCTCGAGGTTTTGGCCGATTACCTTGGTCAATAGGTACGATGGCAAAGCGGTGACGACGAACGCGATCATGACGAGGCTGAGTGGGTGAGTGAGGATCGTGCAGTCTTTATTTTCGCCTTCAGGGAATGTCGAAAAAAGTTTGGCAATGTGGCGGCGGAAATAAATTGGCAGAACCAGAATGGCGCCCAGCTGAATGACGATCGAGTACATCTTCCAGTAGCCGCTGGAAAGCGGGACGTTCAGCAGGGCTTCGGCGATGCGAAGATGAGCGGTGGAGCTGACGGGAAGGAATTCGGTCAGGCCTTCGATAATCCCCAAAAGCACAGAAAGCAAGTAATCGTTCAAGTATCCTCCGACCGCCCCGCAACAGTATTGCAGAAAATGGTTTCGGGTAAGTTACGAAGGTTGGTTCTTCGGCGAGGAGCCTGACCATTGGGGCTGAAGCCCCGATCAATTACAGGCGCTATGCAGCGCTGAGGCGCTACTCTACCCAAAAACTATGTGCTCCACCAAAACTGTGCATCCGCACGACGCGCAGGGCTTGCACATTCTGCAGTGACGGTTGTACCGACGGAGACGGGGCAAGCCCCGTCTCTACTCTGCGTACCTCCGGAAGAAGCTGTCCTGCTTCCACTGTGGACGGTGGTCGTCGTTGGCTATGTTGATCAGCAGACTGCGGACGATTTCTTCGTATTTCGCGGCGGCGTCGAAATCAACGGGTTGGTTCAGGTCGTCGGACGGTGCGTGGTAGCGGTTAGTCAGCCAATCCTTGAAGATCTTTTGTTCGGGAGAGTCGGGTTCAGAGCCGACGCTCATGATGATCGACGGCACGCCATGGCGGATGAAGTTGTATTGGTCGCTGCGGACAAAAAGATTGCGGAGTGGTTCGGGGTCAGGCTGCACTTTTACCGCTTGCGACCGGGCGATTTCACGGGCGCGGTCGCCGAGGTCGGAGTCGTCGAGACCGAGCACGCGCAGAACTTTCAGCGGAACGATGGGCAGGAACATGTCGACGTTTAGGTCTGCGACAATCGACTTCGGCGGGACGGTCGGATGAGCCGCGAAGTATTTGGATCCCAGCAGGCCTTTCTCTTCTGCTGTAACAAATACAAACAGGATCGACCGGCGCAGCTTCTCTGGATTCTTCTTGAAGGTTGCAGCTTCGTCTATGAGCAGGGCGCTGCCGGAACCGTCATCCATCGCTCCGTTGTAAATGCTGTCGCCATTGATTGGCGCGCCGATGCCGATGTGGTCGATGTGAGCGGAAAGCACAACGTACTCATCTTTTAGTTTGGGATCACTGCCTGTCAGTTTCGCGACCAAATTGGCCGACTCAACTTTCTGGGTTTCGACTTTGGTTTTGGCTTCGAGCGAAACAGTGAGCGGAAAGTGCGGAAGAGGCTTGCGATCTTTGCCGAGTTGGGCGATTTCGGCGAAGGTGTGTCCGGAGCCGGTGAAAAATTTCTCGGCGCTGGCGGGATTCACGGTCACGGACAATTGCGCCCCGGAGGTTTCGTCGAATTCTGGATAATCGAGGTCCATAGTCGGGTGCGTTCGGTTCAATGAGATGCGCGACCATGGGATGTCCATCGACGCAGGGTTGATCATGGAAACCATGCCGACTGCGCCGGCAGCGCGCAACACCTTCCAGCGTTCGAGCAGCGTTTGGTAGTGGGCAGCCAGCGGGCCCGGAATTTCGGTTGGCGATCCGGAGAAGATCACTACCAATTTGCCTTTTACGTCGAGGCCGGCGAAATCGTCGTAGTTCTTTTCGGGAACTTTCAAGCCGTACCCAACAAAGATGAGTGGCGCCTTTACTTCGGGCGCGGGCAGGATGCGGGTGCCGATGAAGGCATCGTCGCCGAGGACGAGCGCTTCGCGCTGGCCGTCGTGGACAAGACTCAGGCTGCAAGCCTTTTCGTCGATTTGTCGCGAGACGAAGCGGACGGGTTGATAGAAGCCGTTCGTGCCCGCTGCTTCGAGGCCCGCCTTCTTGAGTTGTTCGATGGCGTATTCTTCGGCCGCGTGTTCGCCACGGCTGCCGGTGTCGCGGCCTTCCATCTTGTCGTCGGCGATGACTTTGATGTAGTCCCACCAAGTGTGCCCGTCGAAATGGGAAGGGGATTGGGCTGATGCAAGAGCGGCGAGTGCGAGGAACAGCAAGACTGGGGAAAGCTTTCTCATGGATGCCCTCTGTGAAGATTTCTAGGATAGCAGGCGGTGGCAGCGTTAAGCAGCTGGCGAAAATCGCGGCTGAAGCCGCATTCTGACTGGTCGGGTACGGCACGACTGAAGTCGTGCCCTCCCGAAAATCGCGACATTCCGACAATGGTGGTGTTCCGAAAAGAGGGTGAGGCGGCGTGGGACCCCACCCTCTTCTGCAACAGAATCACTGACAGCCGGGTAGTTCAATAGGAGAAAGCGCTGTCAGCGTGGTTTCGTCAGGGTAACTGTAAGCGCCATGGATCGCAGACGAAGGCGATTCGAATTCAAACCAAGGCAAGAGAGCTTCGTTTTGCGGATGGTAAGTTCTTCCGTTCATTTTGATTGGGAAGGTGGCGCGCGGCAGACCTTCGATGACGTCGCCAACTTCGAGATCGTCCTGGCAGTTGCCATTGGGAGCGAGCCACCAGGGCGTGACGTTATGTTTGCCATCGCTGGTGACGAAAGGATCGTTGAAAATTTCCGCGATCTCGTGGGACAGCGCGGTCACATCCGTGAATGCGCTGCCGAATAGACCGGGACTGATATACGCCGAATAGTTAACGACGTAGCGTTTTTCTTTGTTCCCGTTGTTGTTGTCGCCGGGTTCGAAGTCATAGGTGTGAAATCCGAGAACGCAGCAGTTGTTGGGGTTGCCGAAATAGAGATACGTATTCGGGAACAGGAACGTGGAAATGTCCTGGGTGGTGATGTCGCCGGCGTTCTCGGCGGCGCCAATTGGAGTAGTGGTGTCGGCCGGATCTGTCGGGAACAAGAGGTTGAAGAACTCGTTGACATCGATCAGGACAAAGCGGCAGCATTTGCCATTGCTCTTGAGCGAATAGAAATAGAAGTCGGAGGGAACCTTCATGGTGCGCTCTTGCTTCAGGCTGGCGTAGAGCATGGTGTGCCAGTCGGGAGCCATCCTGTTGTAGAATTCCGCGCGCTGGACGGCATCGGTTATCTGCGTGGGTGTTGGGCTGCTGCTGAACGTGGAGTTCTGGAACAACGGCGACTGAAGAGCGGGCAGGATAAACGGTGTCGGATCGTAGTGCAGGAATACGCTGCCGTCGGGATTGAGCAGGTCCAGGGAAACCGGAACGACCGGAGCGTTGATGGTGGTTGTTCCTCCGCGCTCAGGCTTGTTTCCTACCATGTTATAGAGCCAGGTTTTTTTCAGTTTGCCGTTGGGATCGAATCCTACCGCGTGATAGGAGCCATTCCAGTTGGTGAGCGAGTCGATGCCGGGAATGCCGTGAGCGTAACCTCCGATCGGAGCGTGTCCGCGTGGCGCGGGGGCCAGATAGCGAGGATGCGCGTGCTGAAGAAGATGGTCGGCTGGAAGCTGGCGGGGATTTTGAGCGAGCGCGAATGCCGCTCCAAAAAAGGCTACCGAAGCCACAAGCAGGGAGCGAGCGAACCGTGGTGCCATACAAAAACCTCCTCCCCTTTGAAAAGGGGACTGATTTGAGGGCTAACAACCTACACCAACAAGGTGAGGGTTGTAAATCGGGGGCGTAGAGTAGTCCAGTGGTCTCCGTTGAAGCCAAACAGGGAGTTGCGTCATCTACTACTGACTGCTCGAAATTCTTTTTCCCAGGAATAAAAAATTATGGCTGCTCCTCCGATACCAAGCGCGCTCGACGCCAGCACCCAGACTTTTCCAATTCTCAGCG
>Ga0137359_10004529_pt1 | contig 11416 bp, 5 predicted proteins | sample Mad1_40_16metaG_FD_108281 | JGI IMG/M metagenome (GOLD analysis project Ga0137359, IMG submission 108281) | Vadose zone soil microbial communities from Angelo Coast Range Reserve, California, USA - Mad1_40_16 metaG | ecosystem: Environmental > Terrestrial > Soil > Vadose zone | place: USA... | reverse complement strand
CGTATTCACGGGTCCGTGGAGGTGCGCTTCAATGTGGTCACCCGCAACCTGGACCGGGTAGATAGCGCCGCCATTCACTGGGCCCGGGGAGAAAATCAGGTCGTCCGTATGGAAGGAGAATGTGCCATATCCGCCGAGCAGATCCGGCGTGCCCATCCCCGCAAATGTCTTACCTCTGCTGGAGACGGGCGGAAAATTCGATGGTAGACGGAAAACGGTCAGGGGAATTCCCCGCTCGTCCAGGTATTGCCAGAAAGCTTTGCCATGCCGCAAAAGCAACACCTCCTCCTCCGAGAGGGGAATTATCCAGCTCCCCAGCCGCAGGTTGTGCTTGGCCGGCTTTACCTGGGAAGTCGAGAAGTAAGGGGTCAGGGTGGCAGGATCACGATGGATAAAATCGAAGATGCCGTGACTCCCTGGGTCCATGCCGGTAATCAGATTGGCCCAGGCGACCGGGCTTTGCGGCGGGATACTCGTTTGCAGAGGGAGAAAACTGCCGCGCGCGGCGAGCGCGGCAAAGTTGGGCATTCTCCCCTGGCCCATAAAACGTTGAAGCAGTTCTGGATCCATGCCGTCGATACCCAAAATGAGGAGCTTCCTTTTCTGTGCGGGAGACTCCGCGCGGTATTTGCGCGCCAGCGATAGACCCAGGAAGGTGCCGAGTAATCCAGTAACACCAAGTGCAACCACCCAAATGTAGAGTCGTTTCATCTTTTGTGGCGCTCATGGAGAGGGCACGCGAGACGCGGCAGTAGGGTACGTAAAGGCACTCTTACCGCGTGTCCCTCTACTTCTGAGTTCCGCTGTCTGGAGTGCAGCCGATTTAACGGACTGCCCAACTGAAGCCTCTCAACTCCCGCGCCCGGTTTGGTGACAAACCCCGAAGCTTGGTGTTATACCATTTCCATTAAAGCGATGCAGATGATATTCCTAGTCCGCAGGTGGATCAGCAGCATATCGAGACTAGTCCTGCCCTTGATCTTCGCGGTTTTTGTCTCCAGAGCGTTCGCTCAGATACCTTCCACTTCGACGGATCGGGCGCTGAAGGAAGCTCAACAGGCTTTCGAGCAGGGCGATTTTGCTGATGCGGTTCGCAGCTTCGAGCAGGTGCGGCGTGAAGCCCCGGAGAGGAAGGAGGCGTGGCATAGCCTCGTGCTGTGTTACTTGCGCTTAGGGGAAAAACCCCGCGCTCTGGAGCTGGCGCGCGAAGCCCTCTCGCGGTGGCCCGACGACGGAGAGACGCGTCATGTGATCGGGTTCGCATACTTTCAGAATGGACAGCTGGAGCCGGCGATTCAGGAACTCTTGCAAGCCACCCGGCTCATGCCGAACCGCCACGAACCACAATTCGATTTGGCTCTTGCCTATCTAAGTACGAAACAGTATCTCGCGGCCAGCGAATCGCTGGAAGTCGTGGTCCGGCTCGAACCTGAACTACCTCTGCCGCATATCCTGCTCGGCCGCGCCTACCTGAACACCAATCGCACAATTCCCGCCATCCGTGAATTCAACAAGGCTCTCTCCATCGATCCTAGAATTCCCATCGGCCACTACCATCTTGGCTATGCCTACGAGAGCCTTGGACGCAATCCGGAAGCAATCGCGGAATTCCGCAAAGAACTGTCGCTGCACCGGGACAATGCCGAAGTTTATTACCGAATGGGACGCGCCCTGTTGGACGCCGGCCAAATGCAGGAAGCCGCTGTCCAGCTTCGCCAATCCTTGCGGTTGGCCCCGGAGAATGCTGATGCCCAGTGCGCTTTGGGGAAAGCTCTTCTGGAACTCGGCCGGCCGCTTGAATCCATCGAGGCGTTACGGAAGGCGGCTGCGCTGAATTCGGACGACCCGAGTCCGTTCTTTCTGCTGGCGCGAGCTTATGGGAAGGTGCAAAAGCCGGAGGAATCCGCAAAGGCGCTACGGCAGTTTGTGGAACTGAAGAAACGACGGGGAGAATCGGGTGGGATGGCATTCCGGCCCAATTACTAGAATGAACTTCCCACCCTCTGCGCGTCTGCGCTCGTTTTCACTGTGCGCGCTGCTTATTTCTTCTCTGCTGTTTTCTGCCCCGGGCGCGCAAAGGAAGCCGGCTTCGATGACGGTGTTCATGGATGTGACGCGCATCGCCGGCATCGACTTTCACCTGACCTGCGGGGGCTCACAAAAACTCTACATCATGGAATCGATGTGCGGGGGCGTTGCCTTTATCGACTACGACAACGACGGCTGGCCGGACATTCTCCTGATCAACGGCTCGACCCTCGAAGATTTGAGAACGGACAGAAGCCCAGCGAGCAAGCTGTATCACAACAACCATGACGGGACGTTCACCGACGTGACGGAGAAAGCCGGCCTGGCACACCGCGGCTGGTGCATGGGGGCGGCTGTGGGGGATTACGACAACGACGGCTGGGACGACCTCTATATCACCTGTCTTACTGGTTCCTTCCTGTATAAGAATAATGGTAACGGAACGTTTCGCGACGTCACCGTGCAGGCTGGGGTCGGCAACCTGGGACGATGGGGCACCAGCGCTGCGTTTGGAGATTATGACCGCGACGGCGATCTCGACCTCTACGTAGCAAATTACGTGGATCTCGACCTGAACAACCTTCCGAAATTCGGCAGTGCGCTGTCTTGCCAGTACCGCGGAATTCCAGTTTCCTGCGGCCCGCGTGGTCTCGCGGGATCGCGGGACCGCCTTTACCATAATAACGGCGATGGCACTTTCAAGGACGTTACCGAGCAGATGAACATCGACGCGGACTCCCACTATGGCCTGGGCGTGATCTGGGCGGATTACGATGGCGATGGATGGCCGGACATCTACGTGGCCAACGATTCTTCACCGAGTCTGCTCTATCACAACAATGAGGGCAAATCGTTTACGGAAGTTGCGGTAACGGCCGGTGTGGCGTTCAGCGATGACGGCCGCGAACAGGCGGGGATGGGTGTGGATTTCGGCGATTACGATAACGATGGTCTTCCAGATCTGGTCAAGACGAATTTCTCTGACGATGCGAACAATCTCTATCACAATAACGGTGACGGCACGTTCGACGATCGGGCCGGCGCGGCAGGCTTCGGTGTGGTCAGCGTTCCGTTTCTAGGGTTTGGCGTCCGTTTCCTGGACTACGACAACGATGGCTGGAAAGACATTCTTGTCGCCAATGGGCATGTGAATCCGCAAGTGGACGAGCATGCATTCGGGATCACGTATGCGCAGCGAGCACTGCTATTCCATAACCTGCGAGATGGGCGGTTTGAGGAGGTTGGTCTGCGAGGGGGTCCCGCCCTCGGGCAGCCCCGGGTCAGCCGAGGTTTGGCCGTCGCGGACATTAATAATGATGGCGCGCTCGCGGTTCTCATTTCCAACCTCGATGGCGGTCCCACACTGCTGCGCAACGTCTCGAAGCCGCGCGGCCATTGGATCAACCTGAAATTGATTGGAACGCGATCGAACCGCGACGCCTACGGCGCGCGGGTCGAAATTCTTGCAGGTGGTTTAAAGCAAGTCGATGAAATACGCGCCAATAGCAGCTATCTGTCCGCGAGTGATGCGCGGTTGCACTTCGGCCTTGGATCGGCTACGCGCGTGGATCGAGTCGTAATTCGATGGCCTTCCGGATTGGTGGAAAAGCTGGCGACCCTGCCCGTGGACCGGGAAACGGTGATCCGGGAGGGGACGGGAGAGGCCATGCCATTCCAGCCCAGGCGATAGTGAGGATCACTTTCGTTCGAATTATAGGTCGAGGAGGTCTGAGGACGGGCTTGAAGGTTCCGGAATCCCTAAACCAGCATAAATTTGCACAAACACACTGTTTCCCTCGTTTCTTGAACTGTATGCGCCGATCTTTGGGCGAGCCATCCATAATTGCATATATCTAATTTCTTCGATGAGCCTGTCGCAACCTTCCACTGAGCTAAAAAATATAAAAACTTATTGACAAGAGAGGGCTTAGTGAGAGATATAGGTGCGCAACGGGGTGAAAGGTTGCCTATAAGTACGGATAAGCAGGTTTATTTTCCACCAGAATCTATTCCACCACGTCCAGCGCGGGGGTGACTCATGAATTCTGTTAATTCTTGTTTTGAGAGCGCGGCGAAGTGTTTTCGTGGCGCGATTGTGTACAGTTTTTTTGTATCGCTGCTGCTTTTCGCATTTGCGGTAATCCCAGCACATGCGCAGCTGACGACGGGCGTCTTTGCGGGGACGGTTACGGATCCCCAGGGTGCGTCTGTTGCTGGAGCTGAGGTGGCCATCACAAACGTGGGCACCGGCAGCACGGTCACGGTGAAAACGAGTGCTGAAGGCTCCTATCGGGTTTCCGAATTGCCCGTGGGGACGTACAGGTTTACTGTGACGGCCGCAGGATTCAAGAAGGCGCTGAAGACCGGAGTCTATCTCAACTCGGGAACCATCGAGCGTGTGGATTTCAAACTCGAGCTCGGTCAGCAGTCAGAGATGGTCACCGTGGAGGCCGGTGCGATTCAGGTGCAGACCGAGGACTCGCGTTTGTCCACGACGATCGGTGCGGCCCAAATCTCCAACCTGCCGCTGAACGGCCGGAACGTTTTCGATTTGATCACGCTGGCGCCTGGCGCGGTGGACGTGACCGGCGTTTCGTTTGAGAACGGCCATAGCACGGTGATCAACGGGCTGCGGCCCAATTTCTCCGGTTTCATGATCAACGGCGCCTCGGACAAGGGATTGAGTGGTGGCGCAGTGACGGTGCCGAACGCCGACATCGTGCAGGAATTCCAGGAACTCACGCTGAACATGTCCGCGCAGTACGGCAACAGCGCCTCGGCGATTATAAACGTAATAACCAAGTCGGGCACCAACTCCTTGCATGGCAGCGCATACGAGTTCATCCGCAACGACGCGCTGGACGCCAACGCCTTTTTCTTCAACCAGCAGGGTATAAAGAGACAGCCCCTGCGCTTCAACCAGTTCGGCGCCACTGTGACGGGCCCGGTCTGGAAAGACCACATCTTCTTCACGGCATCGTATCAGGGCGAACGGTTCAAAACCGTCCAGAATGCGGTGGCGATTGACTCGGAGACTGCCGAATGGCGCAACGCAGTAGTTGGTGCACTCCCCAAGTCGGTCGCCGCGACAATTTACAAGGATTTCCCGACGTTGAGCCCGGGGACGAACTTCCAGACCGTAGACCAATACGTGGCAGACAATTATGCCGGAAACTACGGTAATCTCACATGCCCCGGCAATTACCCCACTGGTTTTACGAATATTGCAACGAAGTTCCAAACGATGTTCGGTGTGACGGCGGCGGAAGCAGCGGCGTGTCCCGGCCTGATTGTATCGGCTGGATCGATCTCCCGGAGTACACCACTGCTGGCCCACAACGTACTCGTATTTGGGTCACAAACCTCAGGTAACCTCTTCGACGGGAATGAGTGGTCCACGCGGATTGACTGGGTGCGGACGAATGACCGGGTGTTCGGCGAATATTACTGGCAGCGTTCCTTCGATTCGTTCGGCCCCCTGAATGCCAGCAGCGGCATCCACGGTTTCAAGAACCCGACGGGTACGCATACTCCGAACTTCCAGGCGAGCTGGGTGCATACTTTCAGTCCGAGCTGGGTAAACGAAGCGCGGGCCGGGTACGTCCTAAACCGCGGAGACACAAACGTTGCGGCTCCGGGTGTCCCAGCGATTGGGTTTGACAACGGCACGGCGGGGTTCGGGTCCTATAACGGTTACCCGCAGTTTTTTCACGAGAACATCTATAGCTATGGCGACATGATGTCCTTCCAGAGGGGCAAACACAGCATCAAGGCTGGCGGGGATTTCCGGCGGAACATAGAAAACAGCGAATTCAACATCGCCCGGCCCTCGTATTACTTCTTCGACCAACTCTTCTTCGCGGCGGATGCGCCTTACGGGATGGTCTCAGGCGTAGACCCGGGCTTTGTGTCCACCCAGCCGGCCCACTTGGCGGACAACTTCCGTCACTGGCGGAATCTGGAGATCGGCGCTTACATCCAGGACGACTGGAAAGTGAGCCGCAAGCTGACGATCAACGTGGGCATCCGCTGGGATCTCTTCACACGTCATACAGAAAAAGCCGGCTTGGTAACGACCTTCATTCCGGGACCGGGCTGCCTGACTCCATCCAACGGATTCTGCGCGGATGCGATCTCCAACGCCAACGTACCGGCGGGATCACCAGGCTGCGACACGCCATTTCAAATCTCCCATGTCGTTCTCGCGGGCGTCTGCGGCCCGGGCGGCTTCGCAGTCGCCAAAAGCCTGGGCGCAGGCAATCACAAGAACTTCGGCCCGCGTGCTGGCTTTGCCTATGATCCGTGGGGCAACGGAAAGACCGCGATTCGCGCCGGCTTCGGTCTTTCCTATGAAGGTACCTTATACAACCCCTTGTCGAATTCCCGCTGGAATCCGCCCTTTTACTCGTTTAACGCGCAGAACAATGCGCTCTCGGGCGTATCTAATCCAGCTGCCGTCGTGTATGGGCCGACAGCCGCAAACCCTGATGGAACAGCCAATTGCAGCTTAGTCACTACGGCTTGTGTCCCTAGCGGCGCACCGGTGACGTACACGGGCGGGCCAGGCCAAAACCCGGGGATCGGAACCGGCACCCAGGCGACGGGGAATATTCAAGGGTACTACGCAGGAGATCCAAACACTGCGATCCTGACGGGTATCATATTCCCAGAGGGCATTCGTGACCCCTATGTGCTGAACTCGTACTTCGGGTTCCAGCACGAAATCCTGCCTAAGACCGTCCTGGAAGTGAATTACGTTGGAACGATAGGGCGCAGGCTCTTCCGAGCGGAGCAGGGGAACCGGCTTCCTGGCATACGGCTAAGGAAAGGGGCCACGGTAGTTGACACCTTCGGTCGCACGCTTACCGGGCTTGGCCAATCGAAGCTGAATACCAACTACGGCAACCTTCGGATTTGGGACAACGTAAGCAAGTCCTGGTACCACGGGTTGCAAGTCGGCGTGAAACACCAAGCTACGCGAGGACTGGTGTTCAACGCAAACTATGCCTGGAGCCACTCGATTGATACTGGCTCCGACTGGCATAGCGGCGCAACGTCGGCCAACGGAGGCGCAGCAGGGGACGGGTACTCGCTGGACCCGACCAAACCAGGACTGGATCGGGGAAATTCCACATTCGACATACGGCATCGGCTCAGCTTCAACTGGGTTTATGAACTTCCCTGGCTGAAGGAACAGAAGGGCCTCCTCGGGCACGTGTTGGGCGGCTGGCAGTGGAACGGTCTCGTTTCCTGGCAGACCGGCGCGCATTGGACTCCGTACTGCGCTTCCGGCAACCGATGCGACTTCAACTATGATGGCACGCGCAATGATCGTCCGGATGTGCTGGGCGGGAGCAGCCACGACTCTACAAAGGGTGACTGGGCGAACGGGTGGTTCCAGCCTGGCGGCTCTCTGAGTGGTATGACGGCGTGGTGCGGAGTAGCGCGGACTCTTGCAAGTCCAGGTGCTCCATGCACCTCCGCCACTTCATTCTTCCAAACTCCTTGTCTCGGTTGCGACGGAAATCTGGGCCGCAACACGTTCACCGGACCGGGCTTGACGAATGTCGACACATCCTTGAACAAGAACATCAAGCTGACGGAGCGCTTCAAGATGCAGTTCCGCACCGAGTTCTTCAACGCCCTCAACCACACTAACTTCCTGCTCCCCAGCAGCTCGACGGGGGCCAACTTTGCAAACCGCATTACTAGTGCAAATTTTGGCCAGTCGGCCGGGACGCGGCAACCTCGGCTGATTCAGTTTGGCCTAAAGTTGCTCTGGTAGCAGATCTCGACTGAAACCCAGGGCCCCCCGATCGCATCGGGGGGCCCCTTTTTACTTCACCCAATGGAAACCGCGCCGCGGTTGCAACAGTATGGTAGCCTCTGGGTCACGGGTGTAACCGATGGGGGACGACGAAGCACGTCCGCGTATGGCTTCCTACGGCCTCCGACTGGCCGTATTCCTGCTGCTTTCTGCCGGAGTTCTGCAGGCGCAGGAGCAGCAGGGCAATATCTCGGGACAGATCCGCCTCGTCGACGGCACGTTCCCGGCGGAACGGATTCGAGTGACGCTAGAGGGCCGCGGGTCGGTTGTGGACGTGACCTACGGCGATTCCGAGGGGCGATTCGGATTCAACAACTTGCTTCCGAACGCGTATTGGGTGGTCATCGAAACAGGAGGATACCAACCCGTTCGCCTACAGGTCGTTGTGAATCCCGCTACCATGCAGACAAATTTGGTACACGTGGTGCTGCGTCGCAATCCCGATGAAAAGGCGCGCGCCGCGCCCGATGGTCCGCCCGGCACGAATGCGGATATCGTGGATGTTGCCGAATTGAAAAGGAAGTTTCCGCCAGGCGTCATCAAGGATTTTGAAGCAGGAAAGAAAGCCGAGCAGCGCGGCGATATGGAGGCCGCTGTTCGTCATTACCAGGACGCCATCCACCAGGCCCCCGATTTCTACCCCGCCCTCAACAACCTTGGGATTCGCCATCTGCAAAAGGGAGACGTGAAGGCGGCGGAAACAGAATTCCGGCGGGTGATAGAGCTAAATCAGAATGGGTCGCAGGCTTACTTCAATCTCGGAAACGTGCTGTTTATGACGCACCGGAACGAGGAGGCCAAGCAAACACTCGAAGCGGGGCTTCGGCTGTCGCCTTCCAACGCGATGGGGCACTATTTGACTGGGTCGGTGCTGGCCCGTTTAGGAAATTTCAAGGCAGCCGAAGAGCAATTGAAGACGGCGCGCGCGCTGAATCCCAGGATGCCGCAGGTGACGATTTCGCTGGCCACCCTCTATCTGCAAAGCGGAAGAGAGCACGAGGCCGCGGCGATGTTTGAGTCATTTCTGAAGCAATTTCCTAACGACCCGATGGTTCCCAAGGTGCGCGCGGCGCTCAACAAGATGGCGAAAACTTCCTCACCGTAATTCCTACAGAAGTGAACTGCTAGCGTCCGGAGACGAGTGGGCAGATGCGGCGGTCGAGGCGGCAGGCCTCCGCGTATTCGTTCCTCGACAGATCGGGTTGATTCAAGCGCTCGTAGACGAAGCCGAGGTTAAGATGCGCCTGAGCGTAGCTGGGGTCGACAGCGATGGCGCGACGATAACTTTCGACGGCGTCGTCGAGGCGGTTCATGCGGCTGTAGCAGATGCCCAAAGAATTGTAAGTACTTACGTCGCGCAAGCCCATCTCGACGGCTCGCGAAAGATCTTCGGAGGCGCTGGCGTAGGTTTGCTCACGGACCGAGAGCAGGCCGCGATCGCGGTAGGCGGGAGCGAAATTGGGCTGAATGGCGATCACCTTGTCGAGCGCCTGGCGGCTGGAGCGCGGGTCGTCCTTGGATTCGATTTCAGCGAGCAGGAACCAGGCGCGGAAATTCTGGGGATTGGGTGTGAGCAGTGTGCCGATCATATCTCGGGCCTGCGCGGTCTTGCCTTGCAGTCCAAGAGCGCGAGCAAGTCCCATTCGGGCCTGATCAAAGCCGGGATTAAGGGCGGCGGCGCGGCCGAACTGTTTTTCGGCTTCTTTCCATTGCGCGTCGTGTGAGGCCGCCTCACCAAGGAGGAAGGGGATCAGATACAGCCGCGGCTCCCTTCGCTGCACGATGGAAAGCAGGGAGCGCGCGGCGGCGAAATTGCCAGTCTGAATCTGGTCGGTGGCTAGCAGCACGTCCTGGAAGACGGGCAGTTTGTCCTTGGGGTCAGCTAGTTTAGCGTTTGGCGCTGCTGGGGCGCGGTAGGCGACGTAGCCGAGAGACCTTAACTTTTCCAAGACTTCCGGGGTCGCGCTCGTGCCGGAGGCGATTCCTCCGGAGAATGTTGCCGGCGCCGGATAGTTGGCCAACAGCTGGTTAAGCTGAGCGCGCAGACTCGTGGCAACGTTCGCGTTCTCGGCAGCGAGGTTGTTGTTTTCCGTTGGATCGATCTGGTGGTCATAGAGTTCCTGCTCAGGAGCTTCGATGTAGTGATAGCGGGCGGTTTGCACGCTGCGGAGCGGACTCCAGCCGAATGAGTTCGCGGGATAAAACGTCTCGCTGTAGGCGGGGCGCACTGGACCATAGGGCTTGCCGATCACCAGCGGCACGAGGCTCGCTGCCTGAAATTGTTTCTGGATGCGGTCTTGCACTCCCGCCAGTTCGAGCACCGTTGGCCCGACTTGAATCGTTTCAATTGCGTCAGCAACGCGCTGCACGGCAAGGCCCGCGCTCTTTGGAGGCTTCAAGACGACAGGGACGTGCACGGTCGAATCGTAGACGAAGAAACCGTGCTCTTTCTCGCCGTGCTCTCCAAGGGATTCGCCGTGATCGCTGAGGAAGACGATCAGCGTATTGTCATAGAGGTTGTTGGGGGCATGCTTGAGCCAGGCGAAGAGCCGACCCAGTTGGCTGTCCGCGTAGGCGATTTCGCCCTCATAGGGCTGCTTCGCATATTGCGAGCCGAACGGTTCGGGCGCGTTATAGGGACTGTGCGGGTCGTAGAGATGGAGCCAGAGGAAAAACGGCTGATTTGGATGAGCTTCCAACCAGCTCAAGGCGTGGTCCACGCTCTCTTCCGCACGGCGCTCGACGAGGCCGAGATTTTTTTGAAGGAACTCCTGCCCGGCAAATGCGTCATCGTAGCTTTCAAATCCGCGGGCGAGCCCCCAACTCCTATCGAGCACAAACGAGCTGACGACCGCGCCGGTAGCATAACCGTGGTCTTTGAGGCTTTCAGCCAAAGTGCGAAAGCGATCGCTTAGAGGCTGCCCCGTGAAGTCCTGGACACCGTTGTGGAAGGGATACGTGCCGGTGAAGATCGCTGCGTGCGATGGCCAGGTGAGAGGAACCTGGGCGACACCGCGCTCGAAGACAACGCCGTCTTTCGCCAGCGCGTCCACGTTGGGAGTGAGGCCACCGGCGTAGCCGTAGCAACCCACGCGATCAGCGCGCAGGGTGTCCACCGTAATGATCAGGATGTTCGGACGCGGCGGTTTGTTTTGAAGGCATGAGCCGAGCAACAGCGCAAGCCCAAGCAGGAGTAAAGCGCGGGGAAGGAACGAAAAGACAACGTGCCCCGAGTGCTTTTCCGGGTGGCAAATCTTCACAGGAGGCCGCATCTAAGGCCGCGAACTGCCGCCGGCGCCCTTTTTTCGTAATACTTCTTCCGCTTCGCGGTTCTGTCCGTTGGCCTGCAGTGCCTTCACCAGTACCTCGCGAGCCTTCGCGTAGCCGGGCGCGACCTCCAGGGCAGTGCGGAGCGTCGCGATGGCCTCGTCGAGTTTACCCTTGTACAACAACAGCTCCCCCAGGGCCTCATGACCCTGGGCGTAGCCAGGATTGATGTTCACGGACCGACGGAAGGTTCCCTCGGCATCCTCGAGTTTTCCTTGTTTCAGGTAGGCGGCG
>Ga0137359_10004525_pt1 | contig 11422 bp, 11 predicted proteins | sample Mad1_40_16metaG_FD_108281 | JGI IMG/M metagenome (GOLD analysis project Ga0137359, IMG submission 108281) | Vadose zone soil microbial communities from Angelo Coast Range Reserve, California, USA - Mad1_40_16 metaG | ecosystem: Environmental > Terrestrial > Soil > Vadose zone | place: USA... | reverse complement strand
TAATTAGTTAGCCAATATGTAGGAATATTGTTGGTTAGTTATGGAGAGTGGCTCATCCCGGCTCAGCGCTCAGCGCTCAGGTGAGAGCTCAGGTCAGGCTCCGGTACACGCCAGGGCCGAGGACCGGATTTGTGTGTTATGACAATCCCATGCGCCACCTCAGCCACAAACTCGCCCTGAATGAGACTGAAGGGAGGTGATCGCGCAGATTCTCGAGTTTGTCGGGATTTGGCTAGATGCAAAAACTGTCGAGAGAGAGAGACCGTTGAGAGGTGTGTGAGAAGGTGGTGTGTGAGTGAGTAGGGAGTACGTGAGGTACTGGCAGCTGGCAGCAGAGGCCGAGATTGTACCTGAATTCACACGCCGAACCGCAACCGTCAACCGACGCGTCGGTCGATGTCTGGAATTTTATTCCTAACCAAATTTGAAAGACTTATTTTTCGTTCTTAACAGCTCCGTATTCTGTGAGAAAGATGTTCCTTCCTCCGTTTTCGGCACTGGGGGTCTTCTTGTCCTCTTCTTTTACTTGGGTCGACACCTAGCAATCGATAATGGCCTCCAGATCCACTCTGCCCCCCTTCATTACCGACCGTGGTGACAAAAAGTCGGTCACCGATGACTCTCTTTCTGATGAATATGTCACTCGCCCCGAGATCGACTATTCGTCTGTCGGAGCCCTCTGCAGCAGCACCTGGAACCGTTTTGTGAGCTTATGGACAAAGCGCTTCATTCTGTCTCTGCTCGCTGGCCAAGTCGTCTCGCTGTGCATTACGTGCACTAACGTCACCACCGAGGAGCTAAACATGCGGAACTGGGCTTTGCCTACGACGCAGACCTTCTTCTTGTATTCACACACACACCTCTGGCGTGTTGGGCCTCTCCCTCTGACATGTCTGCTTATAGATACCTCTCCATTTTCGTGATCTACACGCCTTACACTATCTATCAGTGTACGCCTCCCATTCTGAATTTAATTCAGGAACGAGCTCCTGACGCTAGACCGCAGATGGTTTTGGTGGCTGGTTCAAGGTCATCTACAGGGACGGGTGGAAGTGTCAGTTTTCATAATTCCCCATATGTCGCCCAAAGTGCGTCGTTAACCCACCGTAGACATAATCTTGGCCGCATGCGACGTCGAGGGGAACTACCTGGTCGTAAAGGTCGGCCTGCTCCGGACATCCAATCTCCCGGTACTCATTCGCAATTCTAGGCCTATCAATACACGAACCTACTCTCCTGTATGCTGCTTGACGCGTGAGTTCAGTTTCTCCGTCGAGCCTGTATGATCCTGAAAATCTCCCCCTTCAGATGGGCAATACCTGTATGCATGTCCTTTTGTTACTTGTACATGCGCACGCGCTACCACTGGACGCAAATCCTCGTACGCTTACTCGCTTATACCCCAAACGTGGCCCCTCATATCTCTCTTAGGGCGTCTCGATTTGCATAGCAGGCTTGGGCCTTCTCGTGGGAGCTGATCACCTAACGGACAAGGATTGGACGGCCATCAACAAGGGCAAAGGAGATGGGTTCATGATTCTCGGTGCTACGCTATACGGCTTCAGTGCGTTTTTTGTATGATGGTGCTCGCTCGTGAGACTGACGGGAAATCTCATAGCAAATGCGACGGAGGAATATCTTGTGCGTAAGCGACCGTTGTATGAGGTCGTGGGTCAGCTTGGCATGTGGGGGGTGCTCATCAGTGGCATCCAAGCGTCCGCCCTCGAACACAAAAAAATGAAGGAGATGACATGGAGCGGGGAAAATAGTCTGTAACCCCGCTTTCGTTTCTGGGTCTCGTGCTCACAAAGGTCTTTTGTAGTTGGACTTCTCATAGCTTATACAGCTGGTGCGCGTTTCGCGGTTACATTGGCAGCATGGCTCTAATTCTTACTGCAGCGATGATTATCCTGTATACCGTGGCACCATTGCTCTATCGTCTCGCCTCCTCGGCTTATTTCAATCTGAGCTTGCTCTCTAGCGACTTCTACGGTCTGCTCTTTGGTACGCGCTTGATTTTTGATTCGCTACTAGATTGTGCCTGACCAGATCGATAGGGCTGTTCCTCTTCGTGCGTTCGCCTGGGATTTTTTTTTTCTTCACACTCATCCTGAGTTCATTCTAGCACTTCAAGCCGTACTGGCTCTACTTCCCTGCTTTTGCAGTGGTCCTATTAGGACTCATAGTCTATTTCTGGCATTCCACACGTATGTCTCTCATTTGATAACCATTCTTATTTTCTGCTGATGGCGCTTGCAGCCGAACAAGAAGGCAAGACGAACGTCCAAGTCCCATCTTACGTCGGACGTGGAGGAGCAGCTACAGTTTCAGAAGGAGGTGTATGAATGAGACTCAAGGGCGATGGAAGCCGTAAACTACGTATTCACAGTTATGCTCACTTTTCGGAAGCAGGACCTATCATGATACTCTAAAATTACTACGAGAATAAATGAGATGGGGTCCGATGAACGGAAAGTAACGATGCGAGAATTGTAGAGACGCTAGATCCTGTGACGGAGATGAGGTGATTCTTCCGGCGGGGTCGTGGCTAATGGCTTTTGAGAATCTTGCGATTGTTGACTGCGACGTTCAGCCAGTCGCTGCGCATCGTGCCATGATTAGTACCGTTCAGTCCCTGCGGCAAACTAGGGCACGGGGACGTACCTCTTTCAAATGTTGCAGGGCTCCCATCATAGTGTCGATAGTGGCCTCGGACATCCCGCTGATCTATTTTTCCACCAGTCAGTCAAACCCTCGAACGCGACAACAACACAATAAAACTCACCGTCTCTTCGGCATTGCGACCGACCTCGCGGAGCCGTTCGAGCTCTCGGTCCGCGGGGAACCTCCCCGCTTGTGCTGGCGCCGCGGCCGGCGGCTCGTCGAAGGGAGCGCTCCGTCCCCGACTCGGACTCGGAGGGGCACCCCCCGCGTCGCGCCCCCACGGGTGATGGCCGCGGCCGCCGTCATAGCCGATCTGGGCGGGACGGCAGTCCCTCTTATGGTACACCCAGGCGAACGTCGCGAGGGAGCCGATGGAGAACCAGAGGAAGCGAGAGGGTCCAAAGAACATCGCGGGGTGTCTGTGCCAGAACAGGTGGTGCGGGTGCATACGACGATGTCGTTGTTGTTGTTTTGGTCGAGTTGGCGAGTTGGGTGGAGCTCATGGTGATGTGGCTTTATAGGGAGAGTGAGAGCGCAGCTGCTGGGGCGAGCCGTGAGGAAGCGTCATCACTTTGGCCGCCGGCGAGTAATACGCGCGTTGTACGATCGTGCCGATGCCGCCAAGACGCGCGCGATGCGGTCACGTGGCTCCAATCAAAATGAAATTTCATACAAGCAAGGTGGCAGTGCTACAGATCATAAAAAGTCGATCGCCCTCTTCCTGCCCCGCAGTGGCCCCTCAGCCTTTTGAGCTTGCGTGGACGACAACGTAGGCGGCCGTGCAGCAGCACCAACTAACCGTACTCCCTCGGCCACCGCAGGAGCATCAACGAAATTCGCGACCACCTCCGGAGGCGCCTTCTCCACCCACATTTCGGCGTCTTCGTTGCTCCCTCCTGCGTTCGCAGTATCCTCCTCCTTGCGCCGCTTCTTCTTCCGCGTCTTGTCTTTCTCTGCTTGTGGTGCGATCACCAACGCGGCTCCCTCGCCGTCGTCCTCAAAGGATACGATCGGCTTGGCTCTCTTCTTGTCCCTCCCACGCCCGTCTTTTTTGTCTTTGTCTTTGGACTTTTGCGTCCCCCGTTCGGCGCGAGGGACGAAAACGGGCTTGAAAGTGGCGACATCGACGGTCTCTGAGCCGGCAGACGGCCGATCGACAGATTTTGGCTCGTACGCCGCCGGGCTGTTCTCGGTGGTGGTGGCATCGTGAACCTGAAGGTGGGCAAGAGTCGCCATCTTTTCTGGCAGTTCCTCCGGCTGTTTTGGTGTTGTCGACTGGCCCGCAGATGGGAAACCACCCTCATCGTCTTCGCCATCGTTTTCGTTCTCCTCGTCGTCCTCGTCGTCGCTCGCAAAGATCGCCTTGAAAATGTCCATGCTCGGGCGAACATACGTGAGCGTATCTTGGCCTTGCGACTCGTCCTCTCCAAGTCCGATATTCTCCAAGTCGCGCTGCGTCCGGCGTCCCGCAGCAGAAGACGGCCCCGCGTTGGCGGACCCCGTGGCGGTCTGTAAATCTGCCTCTGCGAGCGCCTCCTCCGGCTTCCATGTATCTTCTCCTGCAGCTGTAGTACTCTTCGACTGTTTTTGCGACACTCCCGGCATCGGCGTGTCCGTCGTGATGTCTGGATTCGGGTCCTTCACCCCAAAGCGCTTACACAACAACCGCGACGGCTGCCAGGGCGTGATATCCCGTGTGAGCGCGCCGTACATACCCGTGCGCGCCGCATGGGTCTTCGAACTCTGCACTTCTTCCACTTCTCGCCGTGGTTCCTCCTTCTCTTGTTGTGGCTCTGGCGCCGGTTCTGGTACATGCGTGGGCTTGTGAAGACCTTCAACGGTCTGTGGGCCTGCATCGACGATAGCGGCGGTCGTGAAGCGGTTTGCCATGGCACCAGAAACGGGTTTGAAGATGGCCGCGCTCTTTGAATAGTCCGATAGTTCCTTGTGGTAGGTCTCGGAGGTTTGGCCGGGGAGCTTAGGGGGGAGAAGCTCGGGATGGTCTGGCGTAGACTGTGACTGAAGATAGGCAATGTAGCGTGCTTGCTTGGCCGGATCATTGGTAAATGGCATGAAGCCTTTGAGGGCGGCGACAGCAATGTGGGGAGCGGTATAAGGGTGACTTGACGGTGCCAAAGGAGGCTCTACGACAGGTGGGGCAGAATCTGGAGTGGGGGGATGAAGGCTGGCAGCAGCGTGTTCAATGCGATCGCGGTCTTCCTTCGATAAGTAATCGAACACAGATCGCGTTGATGGGAGAGGCTCTTCACCAAGGATAGCACCACGCTGTCGTGTACCACATTAGTTACAACCTAGTGCAAAGGTGTTGACATTACCTCGTCGGCAGTTAATTTTTGCCTTGTCGGCACAGCTCCCCGTGTCGAGGTAGACGCCATGGAATTGGAATCCTTCTGCCATACTCTCCGAGGATCAGGCTTCCAGCCCGAAGGAACTTCTGGAACCGGAAACCTGCATCGTGCCCGATGAGACGAATAACCACGAATGCTAGAGAGACGGTCACCATTGATCCTTCTGATCTGATTCGGGGGAAAGAACAAAGCCAGATAGTACGATAAGTCCACTCGAGAACTTCTGCTGCGTCGTGGTAGCCTAATGGTAGTCAGTCTACTGAATATAATGGACAGAATCACAGCCAACACAAACAACCTTCTGGCTCGACTTGTTCCGGTTAAAGCTGGCGCCCTCATCGGCGTCACGGGTAGAATCGTAAGGCATGTACGTCCGTTCAGCATGGGATGTAGGGTCGTAGACATCAATGTCATCGTCTTCAGCCTCGTTCAACGCTCCAAGACCAAATCCAGCTATGCAACTCAAGTGAGTCTCCGTAGGTGACACCTCCACCAGACCGAGCTCACCTGCGAGTCTTGGACCCTTAACCCCCGTGCGCTTCTGGCCAAGGCTCTCAACGAGCCCAAGAGCGGCTGCGAGGCCGAGTCCGTGCGAATCTGACTTCATCGAAAATCGCGGCACGACCGTGTCACGCGGCGGGTACATGTGGCGTTTCGCTTCTTCGTCGTCGTCGAGCGCGTCGATGTCCATACCGTTGATCGACTTCCCTGCGGCCAGCAGATCCTGAATCTTCCGCGTGCGCCAACTGACGCGCGGGCCGACGCCCTGCCCAGGGCGCCAGCCCATCTTCTTGAGCAAACGTACGCCAGGGGAATCCTCCAGCGGCGGCATCAACGCGCGCTGTATGCTAGCAGCGATCGAACTGCCAAAACATTTTCAAGTTCCAACGGTAGCGCCGACCACGGACGGAGGGTAGAACTTACTCTTGCTCAGGGTCGCCAGGAGCGGGTTCGGGTTGGGTGACTCCAAAGATGCCCTGTTGCTGCTGCTGCTTTACACCGGCCATGATCTGGTTTTCTCTAAGTTCCGAGAGATCCTCCTCGTCCATGTAGTCTTCTGGACGAGACGTTCTCTGCTTGGCGCGATCCACTCTTGATGAGACGAATTTTGACGGGGCCCATCCTGCAGGATGTCGGTGTGCGCAATAAGGAGCGTGTGGTGATGAGAACGCACCTTCTTTCGAGCCGACGGTGTTGAAGTAACCAGCAGAGAAACCACCCGTGAAGGCGCCATGTAATCGCCTACGGCCTTTCTCATCTCGAACCTACAGTGCCACGTTCATGCTAGAGTGAGGTAGCAAAGAGCAACCTGTGGGGCATACATCTTGTTTCCATAATGGAACGAATTCATTCGCGTCTTTCTTCTCTAGGGGAGGTAGTGGTGTGCCGATCTAGACGAGACACTCACGCTCACAGGACAACGACAATATCTCGGCAGAGAGACGCACCAGACAGTAGTTCTCCGTAGCCTTTTTGCTCGTATAATTGATTCCTTGCTCATCCAATTTTCGCTTTAAGCGCGCCGTTCTGGTACTCATCGTTCCCTGTATCAAGTTCGCGCTCGCTAGTTACAGTTCAGTTACAGTAGCGGCGCAACACGTGGTCTGACTCAACCTTGCTATTACATAATGCGAGCAGAAACGCAGTGCATCTCCGTGCACATTTACCCAAAATTTTGGCGGAACTCACTAAACTGATGTCACCGCCGAGAGTCGCAGAAAATACGCAAAGGACATTTACGGTAGGGATTATGCAACTTGGCGAACCTCTCATCGTTCTTCGAGACTCGTCAAACCCTTGAGCCAGGTAAACCACCCAAAGTGCATGAGACGTGATACATGTGACGCAATTACCGTCCGGCGACAGGACGCCGGCCCCAGGAGTGCCAATGGTGGTTTCGTGTACGGGGTGTCGCCATACTTATTGGGTGGTTCCAGGTGTCCACATTTAGCTGTAATGTACAATGGGACCTCGCCATGGTCATCGCTCGCATTGACATCAACATTGTGCTCGAGAAGTATCTTGACGATCTCGCAGTGCAGTCATTCCACAGTTTTGTAGGGCGTTTTTCACATTGCCCGCAATTGATATCAGTCCTTCGTTTCCTTCTCTGACAATGGAAAACGACGTTACAGAGACCACGCAAGTTAGGTCATACGTTCTACGACCGAACTATGATTGGCGCTCATATGACCGTGTCAAATGATTCTGGCTGTTGTCACCAGGATTTGAATGGTTTCCTCCTTCCAGGAGTCGACGTGGAGTGGCCAGGTAGTACAAGAACGACCTACACGCCCCACCACTAATCCGATTCGGAGAATGATAGAGATAGAGCTTCCGATCGGTTTCTCTTCTTTAACTCCGAGTCGGAGCACGCATTGTGGATTTAGCTTTGCCACTGCGATATCGGGTCGTCGAATGACGTTGCCTCCTGGCGACTGTCCGAACCTCTGGAGGGCTGATTCCGTGTCTTTGCTGGTCCATCGGGTGTTGTGTTGCCCGTAGTCCGTAACCACTTACTGGGACCGTTTGATGTCCACTCTACCTGTAATCACTCTTCTGAACTGATGAATACGTTCCCTACGGATTATTCCTGCTTCATGAGGGCTATCAGGACAGAAACTCAACTCGGAGAGATCACGCTTTCTTTTGCACAATATAGTCAAAGGGTCCCCTGCGTGAGTTTGGGCCAGCGTGGTAAGGACATTGAATAATCCTGATAGCGGTGTCCATGCTTACCACAGCAGCGCGTCCTTCCGCACCTCCAAACGCATGCTGAGCCCTTGTGTGCCATCACAGAAGGGGCCGATTGGAATCAGGCAGGTGTGGGCCAAATGAATGAGCTTGCTTGCCACACGCTGGACAAAATAAGAGAGCCGCGGACCCAGGACAATTGGGTGTATTAATAACTTGAGGCCACACGGGCAGCTCTGTAACGACCCGATCTCACGCCTCATGCATGATGGGCTGTGATACCGTTTCACAAATTTGGTCAGTAAGATCGGGTGCCGGTGCCGGTGCTTTGTGTCGTCCGATTCGTCCACATGGCACACGGTATGACAAATCGCGCAATGCGATCGCGTGACCTCCGACCCGGTCACCAGTTTCATCTCACATCCATGCACTAGCAATCCCTCGTCGGTGGTCAAGATATTGGCAATATTTTACTTCACTTCAGATAGTGCCGCATCTTCCATTATGCGAGTACCTTCTTTCGGCCTCGTGCTATCTCCATGGATCGTCAATGGGTCGCAGAAGGGATTGTCCCTGCAAACGAATGATTCTCGCATGTCGGATTGGGAAAAGGCTGCACCTTGGCCTGGCCTGTGGTCTGATTCTAAATGACTTGGGAAAGGCTTCAACGACTTTGAGTTTTCAAAGAAAGTGATGTCAACGTCGGAATATCGTGTGCATAGCCGACAATGGGAAAAAGATGTTGCAGGAACAGCTGTTTTCAAGGCACAGGAATCACTCTGGCATGTTCTTATCTCGGACCTCGTCTTATCGAGACTTCGATATGTGAAACGGGATCAACCACTTGGAACTTCTTAAAGTCGTCATGTGGGGCAAAGCGCTTTCTCTGCTTCTTGCACCACCTTTTCTCCCACTCCCACAGTCCCAGTCAACTGCGACTTTGCCAACCTTGGGGACACTTGCAGAATGTCTGCCGAGAAGTACGAGCCGGACTACAACAGCTTTAACAAGCCCCTTGAAAAGGATGCCGGAGAACGTGTTGTACCTGCGGATGACCGCTACCACTTTGATCACTCCGATCTCGACCGTGTCCAGCGTCGTTTGAAGCAGCGCCATGTGCAGATGTTCGTATCCCCCCTTTACGAACATAGTTCACCCCATTGATATCTTCTCGCCCGCACAGGATTGCTGTTCGTGTGCCCTACTCGTCGTGTCTGCGGTCTGACCTAAACATCTTCCTCTGCGTTTAGATTGCTGGGACCATTGGAACGGGTCTGTTTCTTGGGTCTGGCTCTGCCCTACATGGTGCAGGTCCATTGGGAGCACTGCTCGCGTACTTGTTGGTTGGCACTGTTGCGTATTCGTATGTCGACCACTGCTCGTCCTGGGGCCGTCTCTTACGATGATACAGGTCACTGTGCTCCATCGGTGAAATGACGGCTTTTGCACCTATTTCGGGGACTTTCCCTCACTTTGGTAGGTTCCATTAGTGTCAGAAAGGGTAAAATCTCTCATAGCTCACGGGCAGCCGCTCGATGGGTTCAGCCTTCCTTTGGTGCCGCTGTGAGTGCATTTTTCTGCATCGTCTTACGCATGCTCAAATGGGTTACTATAGGTTGGTTGGGTATGTAATTACAAAGATGCTTCGGACTTTGGGTGCTCACGATCCATTCCTATTATAGAATTACTTCTACGTGAGTGGCGTTGATTGTTGAATCCTCACTAGTTATCAATCCCATTCTCCGTAGGCACAAGCGTACGTCTATGAATTCAATCAGAAAATTTCCCTCATTACTTATTCAAATTATACCCACAGTATCACCGTTCCAGTCGAGATAACAGCTGCAACCATCTTAATCACTTTTTGGGATGATAACGTACGTACTGGATTCTTATCGTAGATTCCTAAAAAAAGACTAGCGAAATTAACGGATTGACCCACAGCACAAACATCAGGCCGGCTACACCGCTGTGCTCTGCTTCCTCGTCTGCCTCATCAATGTTTTCGGGGTTCGTTACTTCGGAGAATGTTAGTACTATCACTTCCTTTGAGGGATGAATCTGATCTGACCCTTCATGTCAGCCGAGTTCGTTTTCTCCATTATCAAGCGTATGGTTCTTCCTCTTTGCATGTAGACGATGTTGACTCTTCCGCTTAGTCACCCTCATTACTGGACTTATTCTCTGCGGTCTGATCATTGACCTTGGTGGAGGTCCCAATCACAAGCGTCTCGGCTTCACCGTAAGTATGGACTCGGTTACTTGTCAGCGCATCCTAATTACGTGGCACAGTACTGGAAGCATCCAGGCGCCCTCGCTGGTCCAGGTCTTGTCAACAACAAGTCTACCGACCACTTCCTGGGTTGGTTGTCCGTCCTCGTCCAAGCAGGCTTCTCTTTCCAGGGTATGGAGCTCGTCGCGATGTAAGTTTCTTATCCTTCCTTTCCTTTCAGCGCCCACCCTGACATTGGTCTACGTAGCGCGGCATCAGAAACAGAGAACCCGCGCCGCAACATCTCAAAAGCCGTCCGCCGGGTCTTCTGGCGTATCGTCATTTTCTACATCCTCGGTATCCTCATCACTGGCATGCTCGTTCCATATGACGATCCTGATCTGCTCAATGGCGGTGGCACCGCCTCCGAATCACCTTACGTCATTGCGATCCGCCGTGCTGGCATTCATACACTTCCGTCTATCATCAACGCGGCTATCTTCACCAGCGCTTTCTCCGCAGGCAACTCGTTCCTCTTCTGCTCGTCGCGTATCTTGTACGGTCTCGCGATCCGTGGTCAAGCCCCCCGCGTGTTCACGTATTGCACGAAGAACGGCTTGCCGCTCGTCGCCGTTTTGTTCTGTGTGAGTTTTTCGTCATGTTTGAGCTAAGGTGTACAAGGTTAATCTCTCATGGACCGATAGTGCTGCTTTACTCTCCTCTCTTTCATGAACGTGTCGTCCGGTGCATCAAAGGTCTTCAAGTAGGTTTATGGTTTTTTCGCTGACATGAAGGCTCTTCTAAACACTTGTTTACTTTGTAGCTGGTTCGTTAACCTTTCGACTTCCGCTGGCTTCTTCACATGGTGGTCAATAAATATCACTTACATCCGCTTCTGTGTGTTTTATTGCCCTTTCCTTACGCTGATGACTTGAACTAAAAAAATGGTTTAGGGCGCGGTCACAAAGTCCAGGGTCGCGATCGCAGCGAGCTCGCATACTGGAATCCGTTGCAGCCCGGTCTCGCCATCTGGGGCGTTTTCTGGACCACGATCTTCATCCTCGTTGATGGTTACCAAGTCTTCTTTAAATGGAACACACAGGACTTCCTCACAGCATACATCAACATCCCCATCTTCTTCTTGCTCTGGGCCGGTTGGACATTATACATGCGCCGACCTTTCTGGCGTGCCCACGAGATGGACTTCGTCACAGTGCGTTGCGGCGATTTCCCATTTCGATCTTTGCTCGGTTTTGCTTACAAATCTCATTTTACTTAGGGCATTCCGAGCGTCGAGGAGACGGACGCTCCAGAGGAGCCTCCGCGCAATCTCGGCGAAAAGATTTTCAACATCTTGTTCTAATTTGTTTTTCTGGGTCGCCGGGGTGGCGCTCCCATTTCGTCTATGCGAGCTACTGTACAGTAGAAAGTAACTTAGTGCACGGAATGTAACGGGCACGTCAGAGGGGTATCTCTAATAAGG
>Ga0137359_10004518_pt1 | contig 11430 bp, 9 predicted proteins | sample Mad1_40_16metaG_FD_108281 | JGI IMG/M metagenome (GOLD analysis project Ga0137359, IMG submission 108281) | Vadose zone soil microbial communities from Angelo Coast Range Reserve, California, USA - Mad1_40_16 metaG | ecosystem: Environmental > Terrestrial > Soil > Vadose zone | place: USA... | reverse complement strand
GGCCTTCTCGATGTCGCGCCAGACGCGGAACTGCTCCGCCTTCTGCCGCGAGAGCATGATCCCACCGTCCTCGGACTCGGAGCTCTCGAAGTAGACGTCGATGTCGTCGCCTTCTTTGACGTCGATCGAGCCGTCACGCGCACGAAACTCGTGGATGCCGATCTGCCCTTCCGACTTGTAACCGATGTCGACCGTGACGTTGTCACGGCCGACGTGCACGACGCGTCCGCGGACGATCTCCCCGGGTTTGACCGCGCGCAGACTCTGCTCGAACATGCTGCCGAAGTCGTCGCCTCCGGCGCTGTTCGCGCGCTGGTCGTGCTTGTCTTCACTGGTCAACTGCACACCCCCTGGGATCAAGAACTCCTCCCCTCCCTCAACGCAGCATTCCTCCTTACCGCCCTCTTCCTGGAAGTTCAAGGTCTTGCGCGTGCGCGGACCGTCTCGAGCATGCGTGCGACGACCATCTCGGGCGTAAGTGCGCTGTTGTCGATGACGATCGCATCCACCGCGGGCCGAAGCGGCGCTATCGCGCGCTGGCGATCGCGTCGATCGCGGGCGTCGATCTCTCTGCGCGCCGTGGTGACGTCGCTCGCAATACCGCTCCCCGCATCCTGCGCCTGTCGGCGCCGCGCCCGCTCCTCTGCATGTGCGGTGAGAAAGAATTTGTATCGCGCGTCCGGGAAGACGACCGTCCCGATGTCCCGTCCATCCATCACGATCGCACCGTCCGCGGCGAGCGCCCGCTGGCGCTCGACGAGGCGCTCGCGCACGAGCGCGTGCGTCGCGATGCGCGACGCCCACACACCCGCGTCGGTGGCGCGCAGGTCCGCCGTCACGTCGGTGCCGTCGAGCAGCACGCGTGTGCCCTTGGGGTCGGCGACGAACGTGATCTGTGCCACCAGATCGGCAACCGCCGCCGCGTCATCGGGGTCGATCCCGAGGCGCCGCGCCGCGAGCCCGACGGCGCGATACATCGCGCCGCTGTCGACGTACGTGAAGCCGAGCGCGGCGGCGAGCCGGCGCGCCGCCGTACTTTTCCCCGCCCCCGCCGGCCCGTCGATCGCGATGAGGTTCCGCCCCGCGATTGATTTCGCCCCCGCTCCCTGCGCTCGCGATGGGCGTCGCGGCCGAGAGTGCATCCCGGCCGCGTTCATCGACTTCGCCCCCGCTCCCTGCGCTCGCGATGGGCGTCGCGGCCGGGAGTGAATCCCGGCCGCTCCTTTTCCCTTCTTCCGCGTCACGGGGCGGTCGCGCGGCGGAGGAGGTCGTAGAAGCCGGGGAACGAGACGTCGGCGCACTCGGCGTCGGTGATCGTGACCGGAGCGCTCCCGACGAGGGCGGCGACGGCGGCGGCCATCGCGATGCGATGGTCGCCGTGCGAGTCGACGGTCGCGCTGCCGAAACGCGTCGGTCCTTCGATGACGAGCCCGTCGTGAAGCTCCTCGACACGCGCGCCGAGACCCCCGAGCATCTCCGCCATCACCGCGACGCGATCGCTCTCCTTGACGCGCAATTCCGCGGCGTCGCGCACCTCGGTCCGTCCTTCGGCGCACGCGGCGGCGACGCACAGGATCGGGAACTCGTCGATCGCACGCAGGAGGAGCTCGCCGCCGATCGACGCGCCATGCAGGCGCGCGCTCCGCACGACGACGGTCGCGCGCGGCTCGCCGCCGGCGTCGGGCTCCAGCTCGACGTCGACGTTCGCGCCCATCATGGCAAGCGCGTCGAGGAGGCCCGTGCGTGTCGGGTTCACGCCGACGCTGGGGAGACGGAGCTCCGACCCCGGGACGACGAGGGCGGCGACGATCAGAAACGCGGCCGACGAGAAGTCGCCGGGAAGCATCACGGTCGTGCCGCGGAGCTCCTGGGGACCGACGAGCGACACGGTGCGCGACGCACGCGTGAGCCGCGCGCCGAAGGCCGCGAGCATACGCTCGGTGTGATCGCGCGACGGCGCGGGCTCCGTGACGCTGGTGACGCCGGACGCCTGCAGCCCCGCGAGCAGCAGCGCCGACTTCACCTGCGCGCTCGCCACCGGAAGGTCGTGCGCCGCGCCGCCGAGCGGGCGCCCGGCGATGCGAAGCGGCGGCCGGTCGTCCGCGCCCTCCGCGACGACCGCGGCACCCATGCGCGCGAGCGGCGCGAGGACGCGGCGCATCGGCCGGCGGCGCAGCGACGCGTCGCCGTCGAGGCGGCTTGCAAACGGTCGGCCGGCGAGCAGTCCCGCGAGGAGCCGTAGCGTCGTGCCGGAGTTCCGGCAGTCGAGCGTCGCTGCCGGCGCGTGGAGCCCGTCCCACCCGCGGCCGTCGATACGCAGCGTGGCTCCCGTGGTCGTGATCGCCACGCCGAGCGCCGTGCCGGCGTCGAGCGTCGCGCGGTTGTCGGCGCCGCCGGCGAATCCCTCGACGACCGTCGCGCCGCGCGCGATCGCGCCGAGAAGCAGCGCGCGATGGGCGATCGACTTGTCGCCGGGAACGGCGAACGCGCCATGCAGACCGCGCGCTGCCGGTGTGATCGTGATCGCGCTCATCGCCCCCGCGAGCGGCGCGCGCCGCGCCGCGCGCGCAAGCGCCCCGGCACGGCCGCCGATGCCGCGCCGAGGCGACGGCGCGTCGTCTGCGCACGCGCGAGCTCGCCGGCAATGGCGACGCTGTCGCCGAGCGCGATCGCATCGCGCAGCCGCTCGAGCGTCGCGCTGAAACCGTCGAGGGCGCGCAGCAGCTCCGGACCGTTCGCGAGAAAGATGTCGCGCCACATCTCCGGCGAGCTCGCCGCGATCCGCGTCCAATCGCGGAACCCGCCGGCGGCGTACGCGAGCGCATGCCGCGCGCCCTGCCGGTCGGCATCGGCCACGGCGTTGACGAGCGCGAACGCCGCCACGTGTGGCAGATGGCTCACGAGCGCGAAGATCCGATCGTGGACCGCTGCGGGCATCTCCTCGACGCGCATGCCCGCCGCCTCCCAGAGCGCGTGTACGCGCCGCCGCGTCGTCGCCGCGGTGCGCACGCCGGGTGTCACGATACACCGTCGCCCTTCCAAGAGGTCGGGGAGCGCCGCGGCGGCGCCGGAGTGCTCGGTGCCGGCGATCGGGTGACTGCCGCAGAACCGCCCGGCGCCGACGCCGAGGACACGCTCGACAGCGGCGACGACCGGCGACTTCACGCTGCCAGCGTCGGTGATCACCGCCGTCGGCGGCAGCGCCCGCACCAGCGCCCCGACGACCGGTGCGATCGTCTGCACCGGCGCGGCGACGACGACCAGATCGGCGCCGCGCGCGGCGCGCTCGGGATCGCGCTCGGCGCGATCGATGATGCCGCGGCGACGCGCGACGCGCAGGTTCTCCGCCGAGCGCCCGAGCCCGACCACCTCGCCGACGACGCCGCGCGCACGCAACGCCAACGCCAGCGAGCCGCCGATCAGGCCGACGCCGGCGATGACGAGGCGGTCGGCGATCCGTTTCACGGCGGCGGTCCGAGCACCGCGGCGAGGCCGTCGACGAAGCGTTCGTTCTCGGCCGGGGTGCCAACCGTCACGCGCAGATGGCGCGGCAGCCCGTAGACCTCCATCGGTCGCACGATCACGCCGCGGCGCAGCAGCGCCTCGTACACGCGCGCGCCCTCGCCGACGTCGATGAGGAGGAAGTTGGCCCAGCTCGGCACGTACGGGCGCCCGAGACGCTCGCAGCTCGCGCGCAGGAACGCGAGCCCGTCGCGATTGTTGGCGCGCGTGCGCTCGACGTGCGCCGTGTCGTCGAGCGCCGCCAGCGCGGCGACTTGCGCCAGCGAGCTCACGTTGAACGGCTGCCGAATGCGGTTCAGCACCTCGATGACCTCGACTGGACCGACGCCGTAGCCGATCCGCAAGCCCGCGAGGCCATAGATCTTCGAGAACGTCCGCAACGTGATGAGCAGCCGCCCGCGACGATGGTACGCGAGCGAATTCGGATACTCTGGATCCTCGACGTAGTCCGCGTACGCGTCGTCGGCGACGATCACGACGTCCGACGGGACGGAGTCGAGGAAGTCCTCCCACTCGTCGCGCGGGTAGATCGTGCCCGTCGGGTTGTTCGGGTTGGCGAGAAACACGATACGCGTGTGGCGGCCGATCGCCTGCGCGATGGCGTCGAGGTCATGGGTGTAATGCTTCAGCGGGATCGGTCGCGGCGTCGCGCCGGTCGCCTGCACGACCATCTGGTAGATGACGAACGCCTGCTCCGCCATGATCGCGTCGTCGCCGCGCCGCAGGAACGCGCGCGCGACGAGCTCGATGATGTCGTTCGAGCCGTTGCCGAGGATGATCGCGTCCGCGGCGACCCGGTGGCGCTCGGCGAGCGCGCGGCGGAGATAGAAGCCGCTGCCGTCCGGGTAGCGGTTCAGCGAGGTGAGCGCCTGCTCAATCGCGGCCAGCGCGCGCGGCGACGGCCCGAACGGGTTCTCGTTGGAGGCGAGCTTGATCGAGCCGGTGATGCCGTACTCGCGCTCGAGCTCCTCGAGCGGCATCCCCGGCGGGTACGCGGCGAGCTTCTGGATCCACTCCGGCACGACGGCACGGAGATCGAGCACGTCGTGCGTCTCGGCAACGGCGGTCGCGTCGATCTTTTCGTGCGTACTCATCGTCCGGCAGGATACGAGCCGAGAATCTTCATCATCGTCGTCAGCGGCGTCATGCGCGCGAGCGCGCGCCGCACCCGCGGCTCGGTGCGGTGGCCGCGGAGGTCGAGGAAGAACACGTACTCCCACGGCCGGCCGCGCAGCGGCCGCGACTCGATCTTGTGCAGGCTGACACGGGCGCGCGCAAGCGGCTGCAAGAGCTTGGCGAGAATGCCGACCTCGTCTTTCACGGTACAGAGCACCGACGTCTTGTCGTCGCCGGAGCGCGCCGACGCGTCGGTGGTGCCGAGCACGAAAAAGCGCGTGACGTTGGCGGTGACGTCCTGGATGTCGGCCGCGAGCACCCGCAGCTCGTACCGTTCCGCCGCCATGCGGCTCGCGATCGCCGCCGCATGCGGGTCAGCGGCGGCGAGCTCGGCGGCGCGGCTCGTGCTCGGCGTCTCCTCGATCGCGACCTGCGGCAGATGCTCGCCGAGCCAGTGGCGGCACTGCGCGAGACCTTGCGGATGGGAGAGCACGCGACGCACGTCGGAGAGCTCGGCGGCGCGACTCAGCAGGCACTGTCGCACGTCGAGCAGCACCTCCGCGGTGATCTGCAGCGGCGATTCGACGAGGAGATCGAGCGTCGAGGTGACGGCACCCTCGGTCGAGTTCTCGACCGGCACGACGCCGAAGTCGGCGCGCCGATGCTCCACCGCGGCGAAGACCTGCGGAATCGATTCCACGGGCGTCAGCGTCGCCGCGGCACCGAATTGGTCGCGCGCGGCAGCGTGCGTGAACGTCCCTTCCGGCCCGAGGTACGCCACCGTGAGCTCGGTCTCGAGGGCGCGCGACGCGGAGATGATCTCGCGGAACACGGCACGCACCGCGTCGTCGGCGAGCGGTCCCTCGTTCAGCGTCCGCAAACGGTCGAAGATGCGCTTCTCGCGACCCGGTACCCAGAAGCCGTTCGCGCCGCCGGCGCCGCGCGCCGCCTTGCGCCGCCCAATGCGTTGCGCGACCCGGGCGCGCTCGTTCAGGAGCCGCACGATGCGCTCGTCGATGCGGTCGATCTTCGCCCGCTCCTGATCGACGTCGCTCTTCATTGCTGCGTCGCTCGCGGTCTCCAGAGGTCGTGACACGTAGCCCACGTGTACCTGCATTGCAATTCAATCAAGGCCGAACCGGACATCGACGGTCACACCTTGCCCCCCATCGTTGGAACCCTCAAATCTGTGCCAGACTTGGATGCCTTCACCTCTCGTGGAGAACGATCGTATATTGCCAGCTGATCTCTTTCCCATCGGGCGCAATCTGCTTGCGTATGTCGGCGACCTCCCACGCTATCGAATCAGACGATCCCTTCCACTGGCGTGACCTATCATCTCCGCTTGGCGCGCACGCAGACACCGACAGCGCGGCGAATAGGACGCAAAAGCGACGCCAGTCCGGCGGTACGCGCATCACTCGACGTAGCGGCCGATTCGCCGGTACTTCTCGTAACGCCGCGCCAGCAGCGCCGGGAGCGACTGCGCTTTGAGCTCCGCGAGATGCCGCGCGATCGCGCGCTCGAGCGCCTCGCCGGCGCGGCGCGGGTTGCGGTGCGCGCCGCCGACCGGCTCGCTCACGACCTCGTCGATGACGCCGAAGCGATAGAGGTCGCGTGCGGTGAGGCGCAGCGCCTCGGCGGCGCGGGCGACGTTGTCCGGCGTCCGATCGCGATAGAGAATCGCCGAACAGCCCTCGGGCGAGATGACCGAGTAGCAAGAGTACTCCTGCATCAGGAGACGGTCGGCGAGACCGAGGGCGAGCGCGCCGCCGCTGCCGCCCTCGCCGATCACGACGCTGACGATCGGGACGCGCAGGAGCGCCATCGCGCGCAGCGTGTGCGCGATGGCCTCCGCCTGTCCGCGCTGCTCGGCGCCGACACCGGTGTACGCGCCTTGGGTGTCGATGAACGTGAGGATCGGCATGCCGAGGCGCTCCGCCATGTGAAAGAGGCGCAACGCCTTTCGGTAGCCCTCGGGACTCGCCATGCCGAAATTGCGGCTCAGCCGCTCCTGCGTCGAGTGGCCGCGCTGGTGGCCGATGACCATGACCGGTTGGCGGCGGTAGGTACCGATGCCGCCGACGATCGCGGGATCGTCGCCGAACGCCCGGTCGCCGTGGAGCTCGAAGAAGTCGCTGCAGAGGCGCTGCACGTAGTCGAGCGTCTGCGGCCGGTCGACGTGGCGCGCGAGCTCGACCCGCTGCCACGCGGACAGCGCCTCGTAGAGTGTCCCTTCGAGCTTTCGCCGCTCGGCCTCGAGCCGGCGCAGCTCGCGGCTGTCCGCGGCGCTCCGATCGCGCGTCCGCCGCAGCGTCTCGATGCGCGTGTCTAGCGCGGCGAGAGGGAGCTCGAAATCGAGATAGGTGACGGCCACGGGTGCTCGAGCCACGTCGTGGCGCGCGCGAGGAGCGCGTCGCGCGCGCGTCCGGGGTGGAACCACTCGATCGCCGGCTCGGCACGGAACCAGGTGCGCTGGCGCTTCGCGAGCCGGCGGGTCGCGCGCGCGAACGCCGCACGCGCCGTGACGAGGTCGCACGCGCCGGCGAGATACGCCCCGATCTCGCGATAGCCGACGCTCTGGAGCGGCGGCGACTCGGGGCCGTAGCCGCGCGCCCAGAGCGCGCGGATCTCGTCGAGGAGGCCGCCGGCGAGCATCGCGTCGCAGCGTACCTCGATCCGCGCCGCCAGCTCGTCATACGGTCGGCGGCAGCCGAGCACGAGGGCGTCGACATCGCCGCCGGCGAAACGATGCTCGTCCTGCCAGGCGCTGATCGGACGTCCCGTGAGCGCCGCGACCTCGAGCGCACGGACGATGCGGAAGAGATCGCGCGGATGGAGACGCACCGCCGCATCGGGGTCGACGGCGGCGAGTCGCTGGTGCAACGTGCCGGCACCGTCGCGCTCCTCGATCGCGCGCAGCTCGGCGCGCAGCTCGGGAGACCGCGGCGGCGACGGAAAGAGACCGCGGAGGAGCGCGCGCACGTAGAGTCCGGTGCCGCCGCAGACGATCACCGGCCGGCCGCGCCGCTGGATCTCGCGCGCAGCGGCGCGCGCGTCCGTGCGGTAGCGGGCGGCGTCGAAGGCCTCGTCGGGATCGACGACGTCGAGGAGATGATGCGGCACGCACGCTCGCTCGGCGGCGGTCGGCTTCGCCGTGCCGACGTCCAGATACCGGTAGACCTGGCGCGAGTCGGCGCTCACGATCTCGCCGCCGACGCGCGCCGCCAGCTCCAGCGCGACGTCGCTCTTGCCAGTCGCCGTCGCGCCGACGATCGCGAGCATCCTGAGCGCGCTCATCGGCCGAACATCCGCTCGACCTGGCGGCGTGTGAACTCGACGGAGACCGGTCGGCCGTGCGGGCAGTTGCTGCCGTACGTCAGCGCGTCGAGCTCGACCAGCAGCGCCTCGACCTCCGCGGTCTCGAGGACGCGGCCGACGCGCACGACGCTGTGGCACGCGATACGCCCGAGGATCGCGTCGACGGACTCCGCCGCCGACAGATGCGAATCGTGCGTGGCGAGCCCGTCGGCGAGGTCCTCGAGGAGAAGCGCCGGGTCGTCGTCGCCGAGGAGCGCCGGGAGGGCACGCACGAGAAACGTCGTCTCGCCGAACGGCTCGACGTCGAAGCCGAGACCGGTGAGCCGCGCCTGCGCCTCGCGCAGCGTCTCGGCGCGCCCGGGGTCGAGCTCGACCGTCACCGGCAGCAGCAACGCCTGTCGCTCGATGGCGCCATGTGCATACTCGGCGCGCAGGCGCTCGAAGGCGACGCGCTCGTGCGCCGCGTGTTGATCGATGAGCACCAGCCGATCGCGTCCCTCGCAGACGATATAACCGCGGAAGACCTGCCCGACAAATCGCAGCTGTGCGAAGCCAGCGACGTGCGGAGCGCCGTCGACCGTGGGCCGGACCGCGCTCTCCTCGCTCGCGGCGTTCGGCACCTCGAGCCCCCGGGCGGTCCATGGCGCGTCCGGCGCCGGCTCCGTGGCGTCCTCGGACACGAACTGCACTCGCGCCGCGTCCGCCGCCCGGACGAGCGCCAACGGCGCCACCGCGTCGCTGCGCGCCGCATAGCGCTGCAGCGCTTCCGCGACCGATCCCGCGCCGTCCGCCGCCCGCGCGCCCGCCGACTGCAGCGCGCGGCGGACGGCGCCGACGACACTGTCATGAACGACGTGCGCGAGACGGAATCGCACCTCGTGCTTCGCCGGATGCACGTTCACGTCGACGTCGGCGGGCGGCACGGTGACGAGTACGATCGCGCCCGGCCAGCGGCCGCGCGGCACGAGGCTCGCGTACCCTTCGACGATCGCGTGCGTGAGGGCGCGGTCGCGGACGGCGCGGCCGTTCACGTACGTGTAGACGTAGCGCCCACTCGCGAACGACAGCTGCGGCGAGAGCAGAAATCCCCGCACGGCCATCCCGAGGCGCTCCTCGTCGACGACGCGCCCGCCGCGCACGCGCTCGCGACCGAGGACTTGCTGTACGCGGTCGGCGACGCTTGCGACCGGCGGGGACGCGGCGAGCTCGCGCCCCTGGTGCAGCAGCCGGAAATGTACCGTCGGCGCCGCGAGGCTCTCGCGCGTCACCAGCTCTACGACGTGGCCGAGCTCGGTCGCGACGCTCTTCAAGAACTTGCGCCGCGCCGGCACCGGCGCGAAGAGCTCGCGGACGGTGACCGTCGTGCCCTCCGGCGCTCCCGCCTCGCGCACGTCGACGACCGTGCCGCCTTCGGCGCGAACGGCGGTCGCGACGTCCGCACCGCGCGCCCGCGTCACGAGCTCGACCGCCGCGACCGAGGCGATGCTCGGCAGCGCCTCGCCGCGGAAGCCGAAGGTCGCGATGCGTGTCAGATCGGCGGCGTCGCGGATCTTGCTCGTCGCGTGGCGGGTGAACGCGAGAACGGCGTCGGCAGCACTCATGCCCTCGCCGTCGTCGCTCACCCGGATCGAGCGCAAGCCGCCTTCCTCGAGCTCGACGACGACGCGCCGCGCGCCGGCGTCGAGCGCGTTCTCGAGGAGCTCTTTCACGACCGACGCCGGCCGCTCGATGACCTCGCCGGCCGCGATCTGGATCGCGAGCTCCTCCGGCAGCACACGAATCCGTCCGGAGCCGACCGCTTGTGTCGCGTCGGCGAGCTCAGACGACATAGCGCGGCTCCTTGCGTACGACCCAGCGCTGCACCTCGGCGCGCCGTCCCTCGCCGCCGGCGCGTCCGGCGAGCCCGTAGGCGAGCTGTTTCCCTTCGTCGAGGCCCGGCTGCGTGAACGGATCGACGGCGAGGAGATCGGCCATGATCACCGCCTCCGTCTCGAGGAGATAGAGGAGCTGTCCGATCGTGAACGGGCGGACGCGCGGGCAGACGATCGTCGCGCTCGGTCGCCGCGCCTTCGCGAGCGCCAGCTCCGTCGCCTGCTGCTCCATGTTCACGAGCGCGCCGAGCCCGCCGCCGCCGAGGTAGGCGACGCTCTCCAGATCCTCGTAGCCCTTCGGAACCGTCACCTCGGCGCCGTGATCCTCGACGCGTACGAAGATGATCGTCTTGTCGTCGGGGCCTTCGACCCAGAGCTGCAGCTGCGCATGCTGATCCGACGGTCCGATCGCCGCGATCGGCGTCACGCCACGGTGCACGACCGTATTCGCGAGGTCGCGCGCCTTGCCGAGCGTCTCCGCCCAGAGCTGGCAGAACCACGGCCCGACGGCGCGCAGGGCTTCCGAATACGGCATCAGCACCACGACGCCGCGACCCTTTTGTACCGAGAGGTACAGCACGCCCGCGTGCAGGAGCGCCGGGTTGTGCCACGGATCGGCGTCGCGACAGCGCTCGTCCATGTCGGCCGCTCCCGCCAGCATCTCGGTGACGTCGATGCCGGCGCACGCCGCCGGAAAGAGGCTCACCGCGCTCAGGACCGAGAAGCGACCGACGACGTCGGCCGGAAAGGCGAGCGCGCGGAAGCCCTCGTCGTTCACGATCTGCCGCAACGTGCCGCGCGCGGCGTCGGTGGTGACGACGATGTGGCGCGCGTACGCGACGGCGCCGAGGTCGCGCAGCAGCGCCTCGCGGACAACAAGGAACTGGCTCATGGTTTCCGGCGTATCCCCCGATTTGCTGATCACGTTGAAGAGCGTGCGGCGGAGATCCAGGCGCGGGAGCAACGCCGCGAACGCCGCCGGATCGACGGTGTCGGCGACGTGCACCCGCATCTCGCCGTCGATCGGCCGATGCCACGCATGATCGACGGGTCGGAGCGCATGGTAGAGCGCGCGCGTGCCGAGGGCCGATCCGCCGATGCCGAGGACGACGAGATCGTCGAACTCGCCGCGCACCTCGCCCGCGAGCTCGAGCGTCCGCTTCAGCTCGGCCCGCGCGTACGGCAGCTCGGCGAACGGCGACAGCCCGGCGCGCCGCTGGCGCACGAGCGCCGCGTGCGCGTCGGCGAGCCGCGGCGCGAGTGCGGTGAGCTCCGCCTCCTCGACGCCGCCCGCGACCATGTGCGCCATCGTCGCGTTCACGTCGACGCGCAGCCGCTCCGCCTCGCGCCACCGCTTCTGCCGATACCCGACGGCCACCGGCCGCCCTTAACACTTTACGCCCGCGCGCGCGATGTTCCGTCGCCGCCACGCGATCGCTGGCGCTGCGACCCACATCCAGACACGCGGCAGTCGTCGGCTGCACCCGACGTGCGCAAGAGGGTAAGTGTGCGCACCACGGGTGCAGCCGACGACCGCCGCGTGTCTGCGTGCGCGACGAAGCACACGCTGTCGCGTGGCGCGCGTCGCGCGGGTGCAAGT
>Ga0137359_10004514_pt1 | contig 11434 bp, 10 predicted proteins | sample Mad1_40_16metaG_FD_108281 | JGI IMG/M metagenome (GOLD analysis project Ga0137359, IMG submission 108281) | Vadose zone soil microbial communities from Angelo Coast Range Reserve, California, USA - Mad1_40_16 metaG | ecosystem: Environmental > Terrestrial > Soil > Vadose zone | place: USA... | reverse complement strand
TCCTGATGCCGCCGGGCATCACGCCGGTGGAGTTGATGTCGTGCGGTCAGACCGACCCGGCCGTGATCCAGCTGCTGGTCGACGTGCTGCCCGGCTACGGCCTGACGCCGTATGTGGTGCAGCGCGAGAGCATGGGCTTCATCTTCAACCGCATCTGGGCCGCCATCAAACGCGAGACGCTGGCCGTGGTGGCCGAGGGTGTCGCGCCGGCGGAGGTGGTGGATGCCATCTACAACCAGGCCACCGGTTCACAGCCCGGCCCCTTCCGCCTAATGGACGCGGTGGGCCTCGACGTGGTGCTGAGCATCGAAGAGAACTATGCCCAGCACCGGCCCGGCCTGCCCGAAGGGCCGCGCGTTTTGCTGAAGAAGATGATCGCCGAGGGCCGCCTTGGCGTGAAGAGCGGTCGAGGGTTCTATGACTACCAGTGATTCCGACATTCATCAGGCCTTTGAGGTTTTGACATGAGCGACGGTATTGGTTTCGTCGGTCTCGGCTCTTCGTCGACAAGGGCTATCGCGGCCAAACGCGCCGAGGCGCTCCCCCGTCGAGCACATCAAGGCCGGGCACCGCATGGCCCGGAATTATCTCTGGTACCGCCAGGGTGACGCCATCAATGCCGTCCTTGCCGCCGCCGGCCACAACTTCAACCTCTTGCTCAGGTGGCTGAGGCTATTGCTGTTCCGAAGATTGGCGGCGTTCACCGCCAGTCTTCAACCCCTCCCGGTCTGAAACCGGGATTCTTTCCGGACGACAAAACAAGTGTGTGAAAAGTTGGACGCTTGCCCTGGCGCCCTGGGTAATTCCCTGATACCGCATAAAAATTCCCTAATCCTCAAAATATTTTCCCTGATAATCTGCGTAGGGAATTGCTCGAGAAGTCGCTGCAGCGCAGCGGTTTCTTGGCACTAAATCGTGTCTCTAAGCCCGATAATCGCAAAATTCCCTGTAAAATTCCCTGATACTAGGGAATTTGCTTGGAGACTGGCGCGATCAGCACTGCGTAGCCAGCCAACCAGTCCGACGCCCAGAGAAACCATCCCCTATTAGTCGGAGAAATGCCCACCAATGGCGGGCATCTCTAATTCAGCGGACGGTCTCCAGCCTCCGGATTCCGCGAACGGTGGGGCGAAATTGCCAGAAGTCTCCGGCCGCATGCCGAAGCATTCCCGTTTTCGGGAGACGGCGGCCGGAGACTTGGGTTCGATCCTCACTGCGTGGCGGTCGGTGAGTGATCTAGGTCACTCCTCGCGGCGAATGGTCATGTTGCGGGCGTCATTAATCCACCCGCCCGCAATAAGCGCAGCCATTGGCTGAACGATGAACTCGTGTCGGATGCCAATAGTTGGTTAGAAAACGCAGAGGAGAAATCTGGGAGCCTGTGGCCGGATTGCGATGCGTGGATGAAGCGGCATTCGAGCGGAACTGTAGGTGTCCATCTCGTTGAGGGACTCCCGACAGTTAATACTGGAACATTGATCGCGCTGCCTTTGACGCCGAGCGGGCGCATCTGCCACAGTGTAGGTGAAAATCAGGCACGGGGAGCGAGATGATCAGACTGCAGGAATTTAAAAATTATTGTTTGACAAAGGGCGGGTTGGCTCCAGCCACCGTTCAGCAATACAGCTCCTACGCGGGTCGGATGGACACGTTGCTTGGCGGCCTTGAAGAAGCCATAGTGCGTGATGGCGTGGATAAGCTGATTGCTTGGAGCAAGGAAGAGACGAAGGACCCATTCAATCTCTATCCGAGTACGGCACGTTCGACTTTAAATCGATATATCCAGTTCTATCTCGATAGGGATGCACCGGATACCGAGGTTGAAGAGGATTTGGCGAAAGAGGCGGAGCAGGCGACAGGTCTGGCGTTCCGACTTGAAAAAGAGATGCACGCTGCTGTTAGAAGGCAGTTGTCAAATATCGAGCCCGGCCTGGTTGAAAACGATGGCGGCAGCGAGGTCGGGGTTTCCACCGGCTACATTGATATCCTTGCGCGCGACGCGGCAAACAAACTGGTTGTGATTGAACTCAAAGCTGGCAAGTGTCCGGCGGGAGCCATGGAGCAGGCCCTTGGTTATGCGCAGGCCCTCTCGGATGTGCGGAATGAACCGGTGAGAGTACTGCTGATTGCCTCGGAATTCTCTGATCGCATCAAGGCTGCAGCAAAAAGAACAGTCGACCTGCAACTGCTGACCTACGAGTTCTCGCTGAAATTCAACCAGTCAAAATAGATAAGCGGTTGCGGCAACGTCGGCCGATCCAATTAAAATTAGTTAGCCAAGATCGGTGCCCGTCTCGTCATAGCACACGTGCTCCGTGATCCGGTAACGAGCCATACCGAACATCAGCCAAGCAATCGCCGATGCTCTGTCCACGGCAGAGGGAGGAGCCGCAGGCCCTGAATTGCCTTCGGCGCGGCAAAGCAGAAATACCCGCAAGGACGCCTGATGATCCTAACCGGATATTGCAGGGCGAAAACCTTCGATTCCGCTTATGGCTTTCCGCTGACCTGAGTCTGCAATACGCGTCAAAGCGGAGTTGACCATCCGCCGAGCGCGTCGTGCCGAAGCGAGGGTGGTGGGCAATGTCTAGGTTCCATCCGGGACGAGGAAATTTATCGGTTGCAAAGAGGGGCGAGGCGGGAGCCGACAGGGTGCCTGACCATTCAAACACGCACCCGCCCGCGAATTTCATTGAACTTAATCTTGCGGTTGAGGGCGGATAACGGTTCAATCGGCAGCACGCAAGGACTGCATATGAAGCTATTTGGTTACCTGCCTGAATCCTTGTTTCAGCCTCTCGCCGGGCCGAAGAAACATGTCTACGCGCGCCTCCTGATGCGGCTTTACGAAAAGGTGTACTCGGCCCGAATTCTGGAGACACCGCTCAGGGAAGAAGTCGTAAAACAGATCGAGATTGGGCTTTCCGAATCCGGGATCGGATCGACGGACGAATTGTCGGAGGAAGGATCCGAAGATCAGGCCACGAGCCAAGCGCACTACCTGGCCTACTACCGGCTGCGCGACACGGGCTGGCTCACCGAAGAGACGGAGAAATGGCGCGTCTACGTCGACATGAATCCGGACGCCTTCATGGTGCTCGGCGCGATCACCGACTTCGGCAGCAGCCGCGTGCGCGTCGCCGGGGCGGTGGTCGACGTTAAGAACAATCTGGAGGCCGCATTCCGAGAGCCCGAGACCATGGCCCAAGGCCTCGCCAACGCGCATGACACGGCGCTGCGGTTCGCCCGCAGCATGCGCCGCATCCTCGCCGGCATGCGCGAGATCGAGGACCGCATACTGGGAAATCCGAACGCCGCGTCCATCCTCCGCACGTTCTTCCAGGACTTCGTCGACGGACTGCTGATCGCCGACTACAAGCAGCTTAAGACGTCCAATAATCCTTACCGTCATCGGCGTACTATCGCCTCGCTGGCGGGCGACATGCTCGCCGACGCCGAACGCCTCGGCAAGATTGCGCGCGCCTACATCGATCAAGGCGTCGTCGCTGCCGGCGGCACCATCGCCACGGCCGAAGAGCGCGTCGTCGCCGAGCTCGAGAAGATCAAGAGCGTCTTCGAGGACGTCGGCCCGTTCATGGACAAGATCGAGGACTTCCGCGATCATCTCTAGGCCCGCATCCGCACCACCTTCACTACATGGACGTCATGGGCGAAGGTTCCGCGGAGCGGAGCGCCAGACTGACCGAGGGCCTTTCCGCGCTCGACAGCGACGAGGTCGAGATTCGCCTCTGGGCTCCGGACGTCGGACTCCCCATCACCTCACTCGCCCTATATACCCCGCCGCCCCCAAGGGCGCCGCCTGAGCGCACGCGCTTCAAGGTACCAAGACAGGACCCGTATCTGCGAGCCTACGTCCAGGCCACGACCGAGTTCGACCGCATGGTCCGCGTCACGGACCAGAAGTTGCTGGAATTCGTCCGTCGGCAGATGCAGGGGCGGGACCGGACGTCTTCCGGAGAGATCGATATCGAAAGCATCCCGGACCTCTTCGCCTACCGCGCCCTGCCAAACCTGGCTGCGATCGGCCGGTCCGTGCGGCTGGGCGAATTCACGATCGCGCTCGAGGAGGGGCGCACCGCCAACGACTGGATCGACGTGACCGCCTTCCGGATCGAGAGAATGAGGACCACGGCCGATGCTGCGTGATCTTTCGAAACTCATCGACGACGAAGACTCCGAAGGTGGCGACGGCGACCAACTGCAGAAGGAGTTGCGCCAGGCCGCGCAGCAGCTCTGGCGCGCCCAATTCATCTACGATAACGACTGGGGCATGAAGACCTCCTACGAGGTGCTGCGGCGGCATATGGGCTATTTCGAGAACCTGTTCGACGCGCTCGGTTATCGCGTCGTGGGCAGACCGAACGACGGCTACGTCGGCCTGGTGGCAAACGAACTTCCTCCCCGTCAAAGTATGAAGCTCGACGAAAGCCTGCTCCTGCTGGTGCTGCGGCTGCATTACGAGGAGGCGTTCACTCGGTTCGAGGCCAAGGAGTTCGGCGAGGTGGAGGTCGAGAGCGAGCACATACTGCAAATCTACGAGGACCGGACGCATCGCGAGCGTCCAAACTTCGGGCGGGTGAAGGAAATCCTGGCTGGGTTCAGACAGCGTGGCCTAGTCCGTATCGTGGACCAGGACGACAAGAACTTCACGTTGTTCCTACGGCCCGCCTTGCCGATCGTGGTCTCGAAGGACACGCTCGGTTCTCTCGAGGAGTTCGTCTCGCGCTCCGCCACAGCCACAACTGAGCCCCACGCCCAGAGCGAGGTCCAGGCGTGATCGAACTCCGTCGCATCATCCTGATCGACTGGTACCTGTTCCGGGCGCAGCAAGTCGATATGCGCGGCATGACCGCCATCATCGGACCGAACGGGGCCGGAAAGTCGGCGATCATCGACGCTGTGCAGACGGTCCTCACCGGCGCGAGCATGGCCAGCATCCGGTTCAATCCGAGCGCTCAGAGCAACGTCAGAAGCAAACGCACGCTGCGCGACTACTGCCTCGGCGTCGTCTCCTTAGACGAAAAGGGCGAGCGGTCGGAGCCTACTCGTCAGAATGCATATACCTACATCGTGCTAGTTTTCGAGGATCTGGATGACGGCTCGGCGGTGAGCTTGGGCGTGACCTTTTCGGCATCCGCATCGAGGAGTGACGAGGCCTGCGAGGCCCGCTTCATCGCCAAGGGAGCGCTGACGAAAGACGATCTTCTTGCCTCGGTGGGTGACGACGAAGTCGAGACGCTGCAATGGCATGCGGTACGCACTGCGTTGCGCGCCCGGGACATCGAGGTCGACGACGCATTCTCGAGCGCGACCGACTTCGTCGCGGAATCCCTCCGAGCGCTGTCGCCGGCAGGATTTCCACTCGACCCCCGACGTTTCCAGAAGGCATTCCGGAACGCACTACTGCTTAAGCCGGTGGACAATCCCACGGATTTCGTCCGGAACTATGTCCTCGACGTCCAGCCGATCCACGTCGACCGGCTTCGGCGTAGCATCGAGCACTGGCGTTTCCTGACTTCCCGCATCGAGGATTTGAAGGCCCAGAGCGCGAGCCTAACCGCGATCCTCCGAATCGTCGCCCGCGCCGTCGAGAATGAGCGCATCATCGCAGTCACCAGTTGGCAAATCGCCCTCCTCGAATGGGAGACGTTCCGCCGCGAGGCGCGGCGTCAGGAGGAAGCTCTCGAGCAGCTCCGGAGCACGGCGGTCAAGGCGGATGTCGAGGCGACCTCGGCCGCGGCCCGGCATGCGACGCTCGATGCCGAGTTCAAGACCGTCGAGCTTTCGATCAAGACCAGCGACGGCGAACAACTTGCCCAGATGTACGAGTCCGACAAGAACCTGGCGCTGGGTCAGCGCGCCAACGCCATGGCTCCGATCAGGGAAATCGATGGGCTCATCGCCGCCATCGAAAATGCCGTCGAGCGCAATCTGCTCGTGCGCAGTGACGATCTCCTTCACGCGCTTCTGAGCGCAGTCGTCGTGGCCCGAGGAAAGGCGCCCCTTTCGGACTGGGACAAGCCACTTCCCGAAAGCTGGCAGGACGCCGGCTCGCATCTCGATGCCGCGCTCGCCGCAGTCGACCAGGAACGGCTCGCCGCTGTCCGCAAGACATTCTCGGATGCTCACTTCAACGCGCGTGTCGCGACCAAGAACATTCAGGACCGCATCGATCTGATCGACAGCAATCTGAAGCGGATGGAGCAGGGACTAAGCCCGATCGACCGTGGTACCCGGGCTCTGATCGAGCAACTTCGTTCGCACGGCATCGAAGCCGAACCGCTGTGCGACTTGGTCGAAATCCGGGACGACAAGTGGCGAATGGCGGCCGAGGCGGTTCTGGGCCGCGCCCGTGAGGCCTTAATCGTCGATCCGAACCGTGCCGTGCGCGCTTTGGATATCTATCGGGAAGGCGGGGAATATTCCTTCGAGCACGCCGAGGTCATCAACACGACAAAGACCGACGGCACCCGGCCGGCCGAGAAGGGCTCGCTGGCGCAGGTGATCAGCACAGAAAACCGACACGCCCGGGCCTTTCTCAACTATCGGCTCGGCCGCCTGATGATGGTCGAGACCATGGACAGGATGGTTGCCGCCGAGAACGCCATCACCCCCGACCGCATGATGCAGGGCGGCCGTACCGTCCGGCGACTGCCGAAGCCCGAATACCTCAAGCTTGGACGCGCGACGCAGGCCCAGATGCGCCAGCAACTTCAATCCGAGCGGCAGGAACTGACGCAGCAGCTCGCCGAAAGGGCCCGAGAAGTCGGACGATCGGAAGATGAGGCTCGGCTGTTCGAAGGCATGTTCGCGCAATTCCAGAAGATACGCAGCGCCGGCCTGACCTGTTTGGACAGCGGCGCCACACTGGCCGCCTTCGATCGCAAGCTCACTGAAATCGAGAAGAACATCGAGGACGCCAGGCGCAATCGCGACCCCAAGCTCATGGCGGAATTGGAGCGTCTTCGAACCGCAGTCGAGACAGCCGCCCGCATCAAATCTACGACCCAGCGGACCCTGACCGAAGCGCAAGGCGGGCGGGACCGCGCCGACGGCGCGTATGACAGTTACATGCAAAAGAACCGCGATGTTCTGTCATCGGCGCGGCGCGACCGTGCCCGCCAGGTAAGGGAAGGTTTTCCTCAGGCGACGGCGATGCACGATTACCGATCGGAAGTCGGAGGGATCGTCACCGGCACGATTCCGAACCTCATCGCGGGTTACACTGCAGACCGGGATCGGCGCTCGACGGACCGCCGGTCCAGTCTAATGCGCGAAATGACTAATGCACTGAACAAGCATAGTCAGGACTTCCATGTGAGCCCGCCCTTCACGGCCGAAGAGGCCACCCCTGCTGCCGTCGAGCAGTGGGCGACGTCCGAGAAGCAGCGGCTAGATGCGCACGAACTGGTCCAGTACGAAGAGCAATGCCGGAACGCCGCGACCGAGATGACGTCGGCCTTCCGCGATGACCTTCTTCACCGCTTGGACGATGCCTTCACAGGCATCAAGACGACCCTGAACGAACTCAACCGCCACCTGAAGGACCGGCAATTCCACGGGCGGGACTACTACTGGTTCAAGGCGATGGAAGCGCCGACTCACGCCGACATGATCGATCTAGTCAACGAGTCCCGCCGTCCTGACTTCAACCTGCCGCTTTTCGGGGACCGCAGCGAGGACACCAGTACCCCGACAATGCGCGCGATTCGCCAGATCGAAGAGATCCTTTCGAACCCGGAGGCCCGGACCGAGGAGGTCGAAGATCCTCGGAAATACTTCAACTTCGAACTCTACATCCAGGACGAAAACGGCAAGATCCGGTCGTCGCTGTCGAGCCGAGCAGGAACGGGCTCCGGAGGCGAGGGGCAGCTTCCGTTCTACATCGCCATCGGAGCTTCGCTGGCCGCGACCTACCAAAACCGGCGAACCGGCGTGAGTGGCTTGTCGCTCGCGATCTTCGACGAAGCGTTCAACCGCCTGGACACGAAGGCGATCGGCGCCTGCTCGGATTTCATGCGTGACCTGGGGCTTCAGGTCGTCCTTGCCACTCCTGACGAGAAGCGCCATGTTTTCATGGAGGTCGTCGATACCATGGTGAACGTCAATCGCCTCGGTAACCAAGTGATGATTGACACCGAACTCCTCACCTCGAAGGCCCGAGACGAACTTGTTGCCGCCGATCCCTACCGCAAGGGCTTCGACGTGTTCAAAGCAGAGGTTGTCGCCGCCGAGAAGGCCGCAGAGACACCGCAAGACCAGGCAGCGGAATGACGGACGTCCGCATGACCGACGCTGGTGTTGAGTTCCTCGAACGTCTGCTAGAGCGAAGCGAGCGGAATCCGGATCGGTCCCGCCCGGCGTCCGCCGCTCCGCAGTACGACAAACTTTCTACGGCGCAACAAGTTGGCCGCTTCCATGGTCTCATGGCGGCGGCGGAGAGGTTCGGCGCCGTCGAGGTACAGCGGGGCCGGAGAGACCGCGGCCACCTGATCGAGCGCGTGCGTGTCCGAGATCCCGATCTGCTCGCCCGCCACCTGGGCCGCCCGACCGCGAGCACGACGGCGCAGCGCGCCCGGGAGGAACTGCTACCGGTTGCTGCGACAGGAGAGCCTTGGGTCGCCAGCTTGCTAGACGAGATGACAGGCCGCTGGACGCGGGGCGAAGCAGCCTACCGATTGACCGCCGCTCAGGCCGAAGCTACCAAGGAGTTCTTCACGCTACTGGCATCCATCTCACGACAGGAAGCGCGGGGGCTCGACGCGCGAACGTTCTCGCTCCGGGCGACGAACGACACGAAGGCCTTCGATCGCCACGCCTCCCGGCTTGCTGCCGTTGTTGGTGCCCAAACTGGCCAGCCTGGTGGTGCGGCTGATGTGATCTGGGCCAGCATCGGGTTGGAACGCTTCAGCCACCCCGTTCACCTGAAGGGCCCAGTGCTCGTAGAGGGCCCAACCGGTCTTCTGGTGGACGGAAGCGCGACGCCTTTCGCTTCCGTTCATCCGGAAATGCTGCCTTCGTTACGGATCAATCGCCGGCCAGCGTACGTGCTTACGATCGAGAACTACGCGAGCTTCAATCGGCAGGTCCGGGAGATCGAAAGCGACGGTCTGATCGTTTACCTCGGTGGATTTCCGGCTGCCGGTGTCATCGCACTGCTTGATCGCGTGCTCGCCGGAATTCCGAGTAGCGTCCCTTTCCTTCACTGGGGCGACATCGACAACGGAGGACTGCGTATATTCAGACTTCTCGAAGAAGTCTTGCCTCGGAGGCCGACGCCGCATTTGATGACACAGCAACTGGCGGAGATTGCCGGACAGCCAACCACACCAGATCCAAGCCTGGTCTCCATCGCACGGTCCGACAGCGCGGTCGCAGCGTTGGCTCAATGGCTTGCGTTCGATAAGGCACCAATGGCCTTGGAGCAGGAAGCGCTCGATCCGGTGCTCCCATGATAGTCGAACTTACCGCCTCATGAAGCGTTCATATGTATCCTCGAGAGCCCTACCCTCGTCCCAAGCCTTCGGTTCGGCTGCTCCCAGGTGCAGCAGGGTATAGGCCGTGTCGTACATCTCGCTTCTGAATGAAAGTTCTTGAGCACGCTCGTTGAACCATACTCCCGCCGGGTGATCGACGCCGGCGCGGACCTCCGGTGTGAACTGCCCCTGTGCGACGGCGGATCCAGCCGGCAAGGGGACAGGGCCGCGGCTTGTGCGGATGAACGCGCCACTGACCAGGGCGGGTTTACTCGACCATGACCATTTGACAAATCCGTCAACCGAAGTGACAAGCAGCGCTCTTCGTTCGGTGTACCGCAACCATCGTAGAATGGCCGCCACGAGGGAGACTTCGTACCGATCGGCGCAGTTTCCCAGCACGTCGAAATCAGGCTTGTCCTTCGGCGACACTTGCTTCCTGAAATCGTCGAGAGGCATCAGTAGCCAGGAGGCGAATTCGTTCGCCTCGCGTTCGACTTGGATCTTTGTCCGCCCGTCGACATCAGCCTCGCTCGAGTGGATACCGTCCGGATACTTCTTCCTGTGGAGAAGATAGTGCCCGAACTCGTGAGCAATCGTGAACCTCCGCCTTCCCGGCGATTGTCCGGTCCCGTAAACGATACCCCATCTGGTTCGTGACTCGGCGGGCACGAGCGCACCGGCGAAGCCATCCAAGTCTTCTTCCTTTACCGTAACGATGGGATCGCCGGGAAAAAGCGATCGCGACGTCTCCACCGCAAGGTCGCCGATGTTGAACTTGTAGCGATTGGGCGGGTTGGCGATATTCAGCAATTGATTGAAGTGGTTTGCCCACCTCTGGAGACCCCAGCCCTCAAAATTCATGGCTACTTGTCCAGTGCCTTCGCCAACCGGCGGAGCTGAGCGCGGGCCTCCGGCGACATGGCTTCATATTCCCGGAAGAATGCCTTGTCCTCGGCTGCCTCCAAATTCTCCGCCGGGTCACCCCCAAGCAGATAGTCGACGGTGACATTCAGGGCCTTCGCGACACCAGCGAGCTTCTCTCCGGAGGGACGGGGGAGATCCTTATTTTCCAGCTCCCAAAGATACGATTTGCTCAGACCAGCCTGCTCGGCAAGCTGATCCAATGTCAATTTCTCCTTCTTTCTCAAGGACTTGATGCGATCTCGAATGCTCTCAGCCACGCGCTGACCCCCTTCGGTAGGTGTGTTCGGAGTAGCAACATAACGTCTCCTTGACTTCCGGCAAGTGAATTCATATGTTCGGAGTAGCGGTAGTTACTATAGCGCGAGAGCGAATCGAAGGATTTGAGCTTTGTGCGCCATTTTGGGGCTGAGATATGGGCTGTGCCCAAAACATCGACCGGCAGCTCGACCGGTTCCTCAACGCGCATTGCCCCGATCCGGCATTGATCCGCTGCGCCATCGCGCGTTCTCAACTCGTCACGGTCACCGATTTCCTACCGGATGAGATGATCTGTCGGCGTGGGGATCGTGTAAGCGGCTGCTGGTTGGTCTTGAGCGGCCAGATCGAAATCAGAGCCGATGAGCACAGCGTCACTTTCAGAGGCGCCGGCGAGTTGGTGGGCGAGCAGGGGCTGCTGCACTTTTTGGCCGGGAAGACCGGTACGCGAACCGCAGACATCAAGGCCTGCGGCTCCGTCCGTTTGTTGTGCATCGACGCCTCCTTTCAACAGGACCTGACCGACGCGGAAAAGGTCGCCTGGATCCAGACGCTCGCGGACGTCGTGAACGTGAAGCTGGAACAAGCAACTCAGGGGCGTTCCGAGCTTAGGAGCTGTCCCGTGATGACCTTCCGATCTTCCGGCGCCACCGCTGGTAGATTCAGGTGATGCCAATTGCCGGTCTCGAGCAGGTGGCCGGATAAATCATCTGGATGCAAACGTTGCATCGTGACGATTATTTGGCCCAGCCGTT
>Ga0137359_10004513_pt1 | contig 11435 bp, 10 predicted proteins | sample Mad1_40_16metaG_FD_108281 | JGI IMG/M metagenome (GOLD analysis project Ga0137359, IMG submission 108281) | Vadose zone soil microbial communities from Angelo Coast Range Reserve, California, USA - Mad1_40_16 metaG | ecosystem: Environmental > Terrestrial > Soil > Vadose zone | place: USA... | reverse complement strand
CGTACGTCAGCACACGTTACGACAGTCTACGAGATCGACATGACGCGAATAGCGAAGCTTCGCGATGAACATCGGGACTCGTTCTACCAGCGGACCGGCATAAAGCTCACCTACATGCCATTTATTTTCCAGGCAGTGAATAATGCGCTGCGCAAGTTTCCCATCTTCAATGCGCAAGTCAGCGGGGACCAGATCATTTTCAGACAGGATATCAATCTCGGAATGGCGGTGGCACTCGATTGGGGGTTGATCGTTCCTGTGATTAAGCGCGCTGACGATCTCAGCATTTCAGGTTTAGCGAGGGCGGCAAATGATCTTGCCGAGCGCGCACGGACCAAGCAGTTGAAGCCTGATGAAGTTGCCGGTGGAACTTTTACGATTACAAACCCAGGAGTCTTTGGTGGTCTATTCGGCACTCCAATTATCAATCAACCCCAACTTGCAATACTTGGCGTGGGCAAGATCGAGAAGCGGGCCAAGGTCCTGACAACTGCCGAGGGCGATGACTTCGTTGGCGTGCGTCGGATGGCCTATTTTGCGCTCAGCTTCGACCACCGGGTGATTGACGGCGCAGATGCTGAGAGATTTCTCGCATATATCAAGGAACTACTTGAAGCTGGAGATTTTCCTATCTAGGGCTTTAGTTTGAATTCAGACGCGTGCGGTAATGACCTGGAAGGGTCCGGTTGTTAACGCGTTTTTTTGTTTAACTGTGAGGCTTCTTGTGTTTAATATTGGACCTTCTTGTTGCGATAGAGTGGTAATTAGATGAAGAATCCTAGTAAAAAGGGCAAGGGTATTGACTTACGTTCAGCTTAGGTCTAAACAACATCATCCACTCTTAACCAGCGGAGGCGAGCGACAACTCGCTACCCGACAGTGAAGATTATGGAGACGCGTCTGTAGGCGCGTTACTTTTAGCAAATCAAGGAGAGTAAACCGATGGTATTCACAAAACTTAGAATGTTTTCCCTTGTAGTGCTTACTACCTGCCTCTTGGTCTTCTCAGCCTCCCTGACTTTCGCGCAAGATAAAACAAACCCGACCGGCTCGCGCACAGTCGCTAGCGGCCAGAAGATGAAGATTAAAGGCGTGGTCACACGACGTGACGCCGACACGTTCACGGTTCGCGACATGAATGGCGTGGATACCGTTGTGCGTCTGGACAATGGGACGAGCGTGAAAGCGAAGGGTGGGTTCTTGCGTGGTGGGACTAATTACGCCCAAACCAACATACTTCGCGGCCTAAACGTAGAAGTTGAGGGACGTGGCACGGGTTCGGGAGAACTCGCGGCAGAAAAGATTCGATTCAATGAATCGGATATGCGCACTGCTCGCGCAGTCGAATCGCGTGCGGCGCCACTCGAGGACCGCGCTTCCAACACTGAAACAAAACTGAGCCAGGTCGAGGCCAACGCTCAGCGTCTTTCAGGACAACTCGATGAGCTGGCAGCCGTTTCGAATGCAGCACGTGGCGGGGCGAAAGCCGCTCAGGAAACCGCTGACTCAGCGATAGCCGGAGTCAACGCTACTAACGATCGCATTTCATCGCTCGATGACTATGAACCACAGACAGTGGCCGCCGTTAATTTCAAGGTTGGCAGCGCTGTTCTTTTGGCTGATTCGAAGACCAAGCTGGACGACATTGCCACCAAGGCACTAAATGCCAAGGGTTACGTCCTGGAGGTCTCCGGTTATACCGATACGACGGGCAGCGTGCAACTAAATCGTGTGTTAAGCCAGCGGCGTGCTGATGCCGTCATTCGTTACCTGGTCGAAAACCACAACATTCCACTGCGACGCATTGTTACGCCTTATGGCTACGGTGAATCGCATCCTGTGGCGGACAATACATCCCGTGAGGGACGTGAGCAAAACCGTCGCGTCGAAATAAAGTTGCTTGTTAACAAAGGCCTGACCTCGCCATCCCCGGTGATGAAGTCAGGTACTTCGGACTCGGGCAATTAAGATTAGCCGGAGAAGCATATTGGATTGAATGCAACTCCGCGGATATACCTGGCACCAAAGAGTCCATGAATCATGCCGTCAGGAAAACGGTAGGTTAGGAGACATGCAGGCCAGCAGGCTGGCGGCATGATGATTGGCTCGATGACTGTCATATCAATTTGGGGAAAACTTATGAGGCCGGCATTCCTTTTGGGAGTGCTGGTCGTTATTCTGTCCGTGCCGGGCGCGAACGGGCAGACCATCAAGGATATGCCGCCGCCGCCGCCCGTCCCGAAACCAAAACCTACTCCCACGCCCAAGCCACCCGCAGAGGAAGTCCTGGATGTTGTTAAGGTTACTTCAAATCTGGTAATGGTGCCGGTTTCGGTTACTGATTCGGCTGGTCAGGCAGTCCAGGGTTTGCATGTCAATGATTTTCGCCTTGAGGAAGAAGGCCGGCAACAAGAGATTGCCGAGATCGGTGACCCAGAGGCGGTGCCGCTCGAGATAGCTTTATTGTTTGACGTTTCAAGTAGTGTTAGCCAGAAAGGCTTCTTTGCTTTTCAGCAGGAGGCGGCGGCTGCTTTTTTGAAGCAGGTTATGAAGCCGGTTGACAAGGCAGCCATTTTTACGATTACGGACCGGCCGATTTTGGTGCAGCCACTTGCATCGACTGAGGTTGCCGCAGCAAAGATGTTGACGATTCCAGCGGCTACGTCACCCGTTCCCACAGCCTTCTACGATACTGTTTCAGCCGCGGCGAAATACCTTAACGAAAACTCTCCAGGCCGGCATCGTCGGGTCATCATCGTTCTTTCCGATGGTGACGATAACTTCAGCGAAAGGATCAAAGATTTGACCTTAGCTGAGGTGCGGGCCAGCCAGAGCGGGAGTCAAACCCCCTCTGCTGCGCGTGTGGGTTTGCAGGCGCGACATCGTCAAGCCGTGCTCGACGTGCAACAGGCGGTGCAGAAGGCCGACGCGACTTTTTATTCTGTTAATCCCGGTGGTCCCTCGGTTCGGTTGAATGACATCAGCATGCGTGCGGAACTCGGCATGCAGTCCATTGCTGACGCAACTGGTGGAACCGCCTTTGTGCCGGATTCCGACAAAGATCTGGAAGCCGTTTTCCGACAGGTTGCTGCGGAACTGCGAGGACAGTATCTATTGCAGTATTACGCAAACGCGGAGGCCAGCCCGGGACAGTTCCGACGAATAAAAGTCGGCGTTCCCACGCATCATGATGCGCGCGTTCGTGCCAGGCAGGGTTACTATTCCAAACAGGACAGAATCGAAAGCGGAAGAGCTAAGGATGACAAGAAACAAGTTCCGTAAGACTTTTCATCCCCCTTCCCCCACCCAGTTCTATCTCATCGCCAACAACACATCAGTCAAACGACTTACCACGTTGAGCAATGACCGGCCCGCCCGGTCGAACTGATTCGCCGCAGCTTGCTGCTCGGCATCAGCGGCTCCCGCAGCAACGCCCGCGAGTTTGATGTAGTAAGGCTGTAGTTCGGGAGTGGTGCGAAAGTCGATCTCCAATTTATCGAGACCCTCACGCACGTTTTGAATGCTCGTTTTAACTGAGTTCTTGTTCTGCTGGGCTTGTTGCAGCACTGCCGGCGACGCTTCGTTTCGACGCGCCGCTTCGTCTACCGATTCAATGCCCTTCGCCACGCCGCCAAGTAAGTAGATAAATTTCGTAAGGGTCTTGATCTGGTCGGCGACTCTGGTTGCGCCCGCAGTCCTGGCATCCGACGATCGTTGCGGGGCGGCCACGGTAGATCTGGGTTTTGTGGAAGATCGTTTTCTTGTCTGGGCCGACAAACTGATGGGCCATAGGAAGAGTGTTGCCAATAGAACAATTGTGGTTCGTTTCAAGATGGGTTCTCCTCTTAGATACCTTTTTGATTTGAGTTCAACCTATTCCTGTTTGCGACCGCTCGTCAAGCCTTCGGTGTCCCTTGAATGTCCGATATGCTTTAGCTTGTCGTTTCCTGCCAAGAAGACTTCTCCTGGAGTCGGCGACAAGCTAAAGCATATCGGACACCGTCGGAAAAGTCTTCGTCGCACGAAACGACAAGCGGAAAAGCATATCGGACACCGGAGCCGCTAGAGTAAGGCCAATCCTGCTGTTAGAATGACGCTAAAAGATTACGATCTGGTTGCATCCCATGAACGAAAGAAAACTATCTGTGCGCCGCTTGGGCCGTATTGACTATCAAACTGGGTTAACTCTGCAGAAGGAAGCAGAGCGCGCGGTTCAAAGCGGCGCCCAACCAGATACACTCCTTTTACTCGAGCATCCCCATACGCTGACAATCGGTCGCCGCGGCGACAGTACGGCAGTGCTGGGGCGCGAGGAAGCGCTGCGGGAACGGGGAATAAACGTTTTTGAAACCAATCGCGGCGGGAAGGTAACTTACCACGGCCTGGGCCAGATTGTCGGTTATCCAATAATCAATCTGAGTCCTGAACGCGAAGATGTTCATCGTTACGTGCGCGATCTGGAAGACGTCTTGATGCGGACAATGACCGATTTCGGCATTCAGTCGTTGCGGATTAAGGGTCTTACCGGTGTACATACTTCGCAAGGTAAGGTGGCGGCCATCGGGGTTCATATTGCCCGTTGGGTCACTACCCATGGGTTTGCGCTAAACGTCAATACCGATCTCAGCTATTTCAATTTGATCGTCGCCTGCGAAGGTGAGCCGGTCACTTCAATGAAAGAGCTTCTGGGCCACGAGGTAAACATGCAGCGAGTAGAGGACCAGATTGCGATACATTTTGCCGCGGTCTTTCAGATGGAATTAGAGGGGCAGGAAGTGACCATAGGCTAGAGCTAGAGATGCTAACTATTGAACTGATCCAGCAAGCCCGCAAACGTATTGCTGGCAGGATTCATCGCACTCCGGTTGTTACTTCCCGCTTATTTAATGAAGTCGCCGGGAGAGACGTCTTTTTCAAGTGCGAGAATCTTCAGCGCGCCGGCGCATTTAAGATTCGCGGCGCAACTAACAAGATCCTTTCGTTGACGGATGAAGAGAAGCGCCGAGGTGTGGTCGCTTTTTCTTCAGGCAATCATGCCCAGGCCGTGGCGGTTGCTGCCGGCGAGGCCGGCGTCCGTGCGTTGGTGGCAATGCCGGAGGATGCTCCGAAAGCCAAGGTCGCGGCTACGCGCGCGTATGGGGCTGAGATCATCTTCTACGATCGACAAAAGGAGGATCGCGAAGCGTTTGCTCTAGATCTTGCGGAGCGTGAAGCGCTCGTTATGGTGCCTCCATACGACGATTACTTGATTCTGGCCGGCCAGGGTACATGCGGACTGGAGTTGTTGGAAGAAGTGCCTGATCTGGATGGTTTGCTGGCGCCTTGCAGCGGCGGGGGTTTGTTTGCAGGTGTGGCCGTCGCAGCGAAGGACGCCAACCCGCGCATCCGGTGTTTTCCCGTCGAGCCTGACACTGCGGACGATACACGACAGTCGTTCGTAAAGGGCGAGCGCGTTTCCATTCCGCCACCGCCGACAATCGCGGATGGTTTACGCGTACAGTTGCCCGGAGCACTCACATTCCCAATCATTCAAGATGTCGCGGAAGACGTTTTGACAGTGACTGACAATGAGATCATCGCCTCGTTGCGTTTTATGCTTTTTCGTATGAAGTTGTTGGTTGAGCCGTCGGGTGCGGCCGCTGCGGCTGCAGTCATGTTTCAGAAATTACCGAAGGACATAAAACGGGTAGGCGTCATATTGTCTGGCGGCAATATCGATCCCGAAGCGCTCGCGAATCTGATCAAGGCTGGACAGGATTAACAGGACTTGACACGATAGGAGAAAGAGAAAAGGTTGAAGGGAAATATTTAATTACTCCAGTTGCTTTAATTCGTCGGTCGGTTATCTTGTAAATCTTGTAGATCATGTCCAAGCTCCTCAGTTCAACCAGCCAACTTGGCTCGCGGCCGTAGGCGAACAACATTCGGTGTAGTTCGCGCCCAGTTCTACGCATCCGGGAACCGGGTAGTGGCCTAGTTTAAGTTTTTCTCTGCGCGTTCTCAGCGACCTCGGCGTCTCTGTGGTGAATAATTAGGTTCATATGCACTCACCGCGGAGACGCAGAGAAAGCTGAGGTGGCGCAGAGAATTTCAAATAGGAGACTACCGAGAAGCGTGCTGTGTGCTGTTCGCCGTTTGCTGTATGCTAAGATCCTGAACTACCAATCAAATCAGAGGTAAAATCGTTGTCCCGCGAACTCCGCGTAATCAGCAACAACCAAAAAACGCGCCTGCCAAAGCCAGAATGGCTACGAATTCGTCTGGGAGACCCGACGAATCAGAACAATGTCTTGAAGTTGATTGAAGGCCTCGGCCTTCATACTGTCTGTCAGGAGGCGCGTTGCCCCAATATTTTTGAATGCTGGTCGGATCGAACTGCCACATTCATGCTCGGCGGTGATATTTGCACCCGGCATTGCGGCTTTTGTGCGGTGGGGAAAGGCGAGCCCGTTCAGCTCGATCCTCAGGAACCAAGACACGTCGCGGAAGCGGTTGCGCATTTGAATTTGGCGCATACCGTCATAACGTCAGTCAATCGCGACGATCTCCCTGATGGTGGTGCGTCCCACTGGGCCGAGACGATCAGACAAGTGCGTACCTTGAATCCCGAATGCAAGATCGAAGTTCTCATTCCTGATTTCAATGGAGACGAAGCAGCGCTTAACACTGTGCTGGACGCGCGGCCAGATGTGCTCAATCACAACACTGAGACCATTGCGCGGTTGTACCGTCGAGTCCGTCCAGATGCCGTCTATCAGCAATCGTTAACACTGCTTCAACGGGCTGCCGCCCGACGTGACCGCGAAGGTCGAGGGATGCTGACAAAAAGCGGAATCATGGTTGGCCTCGGCGAAGCCTTCGAAGAAGTAGTGGACTTAATGAAAGACCTTCGCACCGTCTCGTGCGATATCATGACCATCGGTCAATACCTCCAGCCACATGCTCGCCGGCTTCCGGTTGAACGGTACGTCACCCCAGAAGAATTCAACCAATGGCGTGAAATTGGCATGAGCATGGGATTTCATCACGTCGAGTCGAGCCCGCTCACCCGTTCCTCCTACCATGCGCGTCAGCAAACGCAGGGTGCAGTTTCCGAAGCAGCCTCCTAGGACAAGCTATCCGCAGATTACGCAGATTCCACAGATTCTGTAGCAACAGGAACTAGGTTAGCGCGGAGACTAAAACACTTTCTTTCAGTTTTTCGGCCCTTTCTGTCTGCAGATTACGCCGATTACACAGCGGATTGGTTCCTTCGCCTTCCCCCCTGCAACTTTGCTGAGTTTGACCCAACCACCTAAAATCGCAAGTCATGAATGCCACCATTTTCAAGCATCACGGTGGGCCAGAGGTGCTCGAGTACGCGGAAGTCGCCGAACCAAAGATTCTCGCAAACGAAGTCTTGATTGAAGTCAAAGCCTGCGCTCTGAACCACCTCGATGTTTTTGTGCGTGGTGGGCTTCCCGGCATCAGGATTCCTTTACCTCATATCCTGGGCGACGATATTTCGGGCGTCGTACGAGAGGTCGGTCCGCTCGTCACCTGGGTAAGAGCTGGCGATGAAGTTATGGTCCAGCCGGGCGTCTCGTGTGGACACTGTATCGAGTGCCTGCGTGGCCGCGATAATCTCTGTCGAGAATACGACATCATTGGTTACCGGCGTGATGGTGGGTACGCTGAACTAGTCGCGGTTCCAGGCGTGAATGTCATACCCAAACCTCATAGCCTGAATTGGGAAGAGGCTGCGGCTTTACCTTTAGTTACGCTTTCCGCATGGCACATGCTCGTTACTCGAGCCAACCTGCAACCTGGTGAAGATGTGCTCATTCATGCCGCAGGCAGCGGCGTGGGTTCCGTTGCGATTCAGATCGCCAAGCTGCGAGGCGCGCGTGTGATCACCACTGCAAGTTCTGACGACAAGCTTGCCAAAGGCCGAGAACTTGGAGCGGACGAAACGATCAACTACACGAACGAAGACTGGCCTAAAGAGATCAAGCGACTAACGGATCGTCAAGGCGTGGATGTTGTTTTTGAGCACACCGGTGCCGCGACGTGGCAGGGATCGATCAGTTCGCTAAAAAACAATGGCCGTTTGGTAACTTGCGGCGCCACTAGCGGGTTTGAAGGACTAACGGATCTACGGCAAGTCTTCTACCGCCATCTGACAATATTAGGTTCTTTCATGGGCTCAAAAGCCGAACTGCTCGAGGCGATGAAGTTCGTTGAAGGGGGGAAGATTCGGGCTGTAGTGGATCGGATAATACCGTTGGCTGAAGCACGACTTGCACATGAGTTACTGGAAAACCGGGCGCAGTTTGGCAAGATTGTGCTTAGGCCGTGAAAAAAGAATTCTGGGGCTCAGCGCTGGTGCCTGGGGTTAGGCTTGGTCTTAGGTCTTAGGTCTTAGGTCTTGGGCCTTTGGTCTTAGGACTTTGGTCTTGGTCGAATGATCCTGAGACCCAAGACCCAAGGCCAAAGCCCTAAGGCCAAAGCCCAAAGACCAAAGACCAAAACCCCGTTACTTCCCCGAATAGTCTTCGGCTACAAACCGCTTCTTAAGCAAGTTCAGGTTTCCTTCCTCGAGATTGAAGTTCGTCCCACCGATCACCTTTTTTCCTTCATCCGTTGTGACCCAGTCAACTACTTGCGGCGCGTTTGTTCTCAGGTAGCTCGCATCGTCTTTATCCAGGGGTTTCCCGTCTTTGCGTGAGAAGATCCAGACATACGTGTATTGACCATTCCTTATGTACTGAAGGTCCTTTTCGAAACCAGTTAGTGGCGAAGCTTTGGGCGACGTTTGCGTTCGTGGCACATTGGCCGGAGGCCGAGTTGATTCCGAAGTATTCTTCATACAACCGGAAAACATCGAGATAGCAACCAACAAACCAACGGAAAAGCAAATAGGCTGAAAAGGTTTTCGCTTCATTTCGATTACCCTGATAAGTAAGTAGGACATTAAACAGCACTCAGCTTCACCAAACTGGAATTTGTCGTTCACGGTGGCAATTTACGGTTCAGGATTCACTGGATTGTCTTCGTCCGGAGGCACATCCGATTCGGGTTCGTCCTTTCCTGGCGCCACGGCTTTCTCGTCACGGATATGCATGATTGTGCATTGCGGATCCTCGAAAACAATTTCAAACCAACCGCTCTCTTTGGCGTTTGTGAAAAAGTCGTGATGAGAATTATCGGTGAATACATAACGCGCGCCGAACCGATCGCGAATTAGTGGGCCGGGGTCTTCTTCCTTGCCGAGCGTGATGCGCTCGTACAGTCGCGACAGATCAGGATTCTTATCGAAGAGATAAGTCGGATCAAGTCCAGAGACGTAGTAATGAGTCTCATCGTAATAGAAGAGCCGTGGGAAGTCGTCCCAATCAGTATTAAATACAATTTGGCGAGGCGGAATATTAGCACGCATCCAATCGGCCCCGGCCTTGTAGTAGTTATGTGGCTCACTCGAGGCAATGTCCTTCACTGTTACCCGCAGATTAAAAAACAGGACCACGGCGAGCACCACGGCAACGACAGCCACCGCTATTAACCGTATCAATTCCTGTTGTTCAGTTTCGCTTGGCAGGACAGGGTCGCCCTCGCGATCCAGAAAGGGCAGAAGTTCCTCCAGGATGTCAGGAGGTAAACGAGTAAACACCGAGCGGGTGCCAACGAGCCATGGCTGCAGGGAAAAAGCTGAAAAGAGTACCGCGAACGGCGGCCAGTATTCGGCGAACCTTCTCCAGCGAGCAGCCATGATCAGGAGCGCGGTCGAAAAGAGCAAAAAGAAAAAGGAATGGTGAGAGCGCTTTCGTTCTCCGAGTTCGAAAGCGACGTAACCAACCACCATCGCCACACAAGCTACGACCGAATTTACCAAAAATTCCCAGGAGTCGTAGGGATACCATTCTGATCCTACTTTGGTGGAAAAGTCTGAAGCCGTGAGTTTGATTTTCAGATGTTCAAAAAGCAGGTGCAAGTTGTGTGGGAAATAGGGATTGATAACCAGGCCTGCCGCCGTTCCGGCCGCTACCCACACGAATGGCCGCCATTCAAAACGTCGCTCCGTCCATGCAATAACGATTACCCAAATAACCGCGGCGAGAATGAGCAACACGAACGTGTCATAGGTCAGCGTGAAGATAAATGCCAGCGGCACGAGTGGCCAGTATCTCTTCGTGAATAGCAAATAGATTCCGATAATGAGGTAGATAATGGCAAATGGCGGCGCCTTGGCCATGTTGAGCCGGTACAGAAAGGGAGCGGAGCAGGCAAGCAGCGCGACTAACCACACCAGCAAATAACGAATTCGATAGCGCACCAGCAGCCAGTAGCACGAACCAACGGCAAGGGTGGCAAACACAACTGAGCCTACCTTCGTCCCTAATCGCAAATCGCGAAATCTGGTGAACGGAATCTGAAGAATGTGAAAGAGCAGATGGTGGTCGACGTAATCGTGCGGATTGAGAGTCGTAAGCGGCAGCCACGGGAACGCCGGTGGAAAACTGCGATCGCGGATAGACTGCCAAACGATCCGGCTCCACTTGGCATGATAGTAACCGTCAAAATCTCCACAACAGATCGCCGAAGTCGAGAATTGAAGCCACCAAAAAATCAGGCCGATCGCAATGGCGCCGACGAAAAGCTGAACAGTGCGTTTGGCCGATTCAGAGTCGAGCGCGGTTAGTTTGGCTGAGGTTTTCATCTATCGCCCAACCATTTTATAGAGGATGGGCTCACAGTTGTTCGATTAGGCTGAGCAGGGCTTCCGGGTCGATGGGTTTGGTCAGGTGGGCGTTGAAACCCGCGCTCATAGACTGTTGATTGTCGTCGAACATTGAATAACCGGTAACGGCGACCATGGGCACAGTTTTAAATCCCGGAAGCGAGCGGAGGGCGCTGGCCAATTGGTATCCGTTCATTTCGGGCATGCCAATATCCGAAATCACTACGTCAAACTGGCGTTGGCGTGCGGCTTCCAGGGCTGCCGGCGCCGAAGATGCGGTAACTACTCGATATCCGGCGTGAGTAAGGAAGATCGACAGCATGTCGGTCACATCGGCGACGTCGTCGACTACCAGTGCGGATCGTTTGTCGCGAGATTCAGTTCCTGACTTCTTGCTGTCAGTTGGATAAGATGGGGATTGGTCCGTCGCGCCTGGCAAAAACTGACTCACGACCTGCAATCGGTACGGGGAAGCGGAAATCACTTGGGCGGGGTAATGATCTTGCATCGTTAGCCTTTCAGCCAAGCTGGATCCATCAGTATTGTTTGGGGGCCGGCATAATTTAGCCGAAACGGGCGATCCGTGTCTACGCTTTGATCAGAGAACAGCACAACTTCCGCACCTACAGGCAGGCGATGCCGAGGCCGTGGGAGAGAGAATAACAAACATAAATCCGTTTCGTTTTTAAAGGTGCGTGGACATCGCGAAGTTATTTTG
>Ga0137359_10004512_pt1 | contig 11436 bp, 26 predicted proteins | sample Mad1_40_16metaG_FD_108281 | JGI IMG/M metagenome (GOLD analysis project Ga0137359, IMG submission 108281) | Vadose zone soil microbial communities from Angelo Coast Range Reserve, California, USA - Mad1_40_16 metaG | ecosystem: Environmental > Terrestrial > Soil > Vadose zone | place: USA... | reverse complement strand
GGCGCTGGCGCCGCGCGTTGAGCCTTTTGTGGGACTGCCCAGCCGATCGCAAAGAATTGAGGGTGTTGCCGGCGTGCGAACTACCGGAGGCGCTGAGGTGCCAACGAAGCGAAGTCCACGTCCACCTGGCTCAGTGCAATTCCGCTGGCGGCCGCGACTCCGAGGATATGCTGACTGAGGGTGTTGAACACCAGGACGAGCAGCGGCGCCGCGGCCGACACGTTTGCTGCTTGCCAAATATGCTTGTAAGTTAACAACTGCCCGATGTTCTGCGGACCAGCTCGGCGCTTCACTTCAAATATGGTGGCCTGCGAACCTTGCCACCCAACAGCATCAACGCGCAGCGAATTTAGAGCGATCGCTGACTTCCTGATGTTGTCGGGAAAGTCTGGACCTGGATCCACGTCCGTGCCCAGCCTGGTGTTGTAGTCGAAGCGGTCGTATTCGTTTTGGTGCAGCGCAAGCCACGCGCGCCACACCAGGATCTCGTCCACCTGCATCGCGGGAAATTTCGCGCGTTCACTCTCTAGTCTTTGTGCGGGTGTCCCCACCTGGCTCCACCTGGGCGCGAATTATCGTGCCGCCTTTCACCTCGAGCGTAACAGCGTAAACCTTGCCGATCGAATCCTCGAGCTCTTGATTGTCGTGCCAGTCACCAGCACCGATCATAACATCGATGGTTGTGACCAGCGGTCCAGGGCGAATGCGCGCTCTCAACATAAAACCGTTGGCCTCACTCCTCACGCGGCAGTGTGGCGGATCCCCGCGGCTTCGTCCAGCTCGTCCATCGGCACCACCGCCAGACACTTAGGCGCAGAGCATAGCGTGTGGTCCGCGTCCACCCACCAGCAGAGGAAGCCGGCGCCGAGGTCGCACGCCGTCTCTTCCGTGCAGCCGCACACTCTGCACCGGCCTGGTGTGTAGATCTCCGGCACCGCGCAGCGTTCCATAAAACTCTCCACTACTTTGACGGAGTCAGCCGCGCGATCGCCACGCCGGCGAGCTGGTGCGCGGCGCGGCCGCGGGTTTGGTGCTCGAGATCCCAAGTCTGCGCGTTTCATGGTCCGACCCTCCGTGCGTTGAATTCTGGTGGCCAGCAGATCGACGCTATGAATTCGCCCTTATCATCGCGCAGCGTGCAACACTGCTTCGTCTCAAAGGCGACCTGTGGCGCCGCGAACCTGGCCACCACTTTCTGCTCAGGTCTGGCCTCGGCACCGCGAAAGATCCCGACGACAACTAGCTGTGGTGGGCTCATCGATCCGTGCCACTGTCCCGCACCGCGCGGCGCTGCGAGGCGTTGATCTTCACTCCCACCGCGCGCGCCCATCCGATCAGGTACTCGACTTTGGTGTCGCCGTCACCTGGTAGCGCTTGGAGGTAGGTCATCACTCGGCCGAGCTGCCCTGGTTTCATCAGCTCTTCCGGGATCACTCCCGTTGGACTCTTTGCCATTCAGCACCCGCGCTCTCCACGTGGTGAGCAACAGCCGCGTGGAATCACAAACCACGCCGGCATCGTGGAAGATCTTCTTAAGCAGCTCGAGCTCTTCCGGGGTGAGCTGCTCACCGTGGTAGTGCCCCGTCAGCACCACCACTTGCCGCTGCACGTCCGCGGCCTTCATGTCCATCACCTCGAGCTCGAGCGCGGTGACACATGGGCTATACATTCACGTGCCTTTCGCCGGCGCCGGCGTAACAGCGCCGCGAACCTGCACACCGCGGCGCGTGCTGATTGATCCGTCTGGGAACTTGACAAACAGCGGCGCCGGCACTGGTGGCGCTGCTGTTGCCGCGAGTTTCTGCTGGTGCGTTGCGAGCTGGGTGGCGAACGCGGTGACGCGGGACTGCTCTTCCAGGTTCAGCGGCATCACTTCCTCGCTTTCTTCTTTCGCTTTGGCGCCTGCGTGGCGGACGCGGTCCGCGTTTCTGTGTGTGTGTGGTTTGGCGTGGCCTCAACCCATCCCGCGGTCACCGCAAGATTGAGCCGGCTACCGCTCGCACGGACAGGCACCACGCGGATCCAATTTCTCACCGCGCGCGCGATCCGCGCAGCGACTTTATCCTGATCCGCGAACGTGTTGAGCTGAAACTCGTCTGGCTCGTTCTCATCATCCAAACCAGCGACGGTTACGACAAGCTGCATTTATTCCTCCTTAGATTGGGAGGGCGCAGGGGTGACCCTTTGCCGCGGGTTGGAAGCCGCGCCCATCCGCCACTTTGCCGTGGCCAGCTTCGCGAGAGAAGCGAAAGCGTAGCCGGCACCAACAAAGAACCAGTAGATCCCCAGGGCAACCCACACCCACCGCCACCCGCGATTGATCGCCCACGCAACCTGGGCGCCGTCCAGAATCACCATCACGCCACAGCACCACAGCAGGAATTTCACGACGGCCTCCGATTGCTGCGACGCAGCGCCGCGATCGCCCACCACGCCGGCACCGCAATCAGCGAATATGCCCAAGCCTGAGCGAAGAGGCGCACGGCCGGCGGCGCCGGCGGCGGCACACTCAGCACCATACACAGTCCCACCACGAACCAGCCGAGCAAGAACAGACTTTTGCCGTAGCCGGCGCGCACACTCCGCACCACCAGCCAGGTGAACACAACCGCCACCACCAACAGCAGAATCAGCAGTCCCATCAGTCCACCATCCTGCGGCACCAGGTCCGCACCCAGGGTGCGACGCGTTTGGTCGCGAAGCGCCAGATGAACACAGCTCCCGTGACCAACAGCAGAATCATGTACCCCATCAGTCCACCATCCTGCGGAACCAGGTCCGCACAGAGTGAGCGACGTGGCCGATCGTGGAGCGCGCGCGGATAGCGCGTGTTCCACGATCGGCCACGTCGCGCTGGAGCTCACTGTGGGGCTGTTGGGATAAACGGTATTGCGGGTACTTATTCATCATGGCAGGGACGACACCGCGGAGATGCTGATAGTTCCACGCATCCGCACACAAGCAGGCCGTGGCAAAATGCGAGAGAAAACTGCCACCACGCGAGCTCGCGTTGAGTAGCCACTCGAGCACTTCAGGGGGTTCCTCTTGGGCGATGCTAGCGCTACTCACGGCTCACCTGACTCCCTGTCCTGCGGTCTCGGCATCGCCGTACGGTAAGAAGACTTGCAGCAATCCACCCACCGGGCCGAGTTTGGTGACGCGCAGCTCGATGCACGTGAGGTGCCGGCGATTGACGCGCGCCTCCGCGCGAAACAGTTTGATTCCGCGAAGCGCGGCGGTGTGGAAGGATCCAGCGTTCACGTCGTAGGTGTATTCGGCGTGCGCGCTGGGAAGTTCTCGAGAGCGGCAAAATACCTGGAAGCGTTGCATCGCGCGTCACCTCGCCAATCGCCTCGCCGCATCTGCGGCCGGCTGATCCCATTGCTGGCCGCACTTGCGGCACCACCAGCTGCGGTCACGTTTCCGAAAAAGCACGTTGCGAGATTTACAGTGAGGGCATCGGAAATCTGGTGGCGCCGGCGGAAGTTTGGTTTTGTGTTTCATCGGCCGGGAGAATAGCACACACACACAAGTGCGTGTCAAGAGGAAAATTAGGCAGTCTCAACGTGCCAATGCGCGGAACCTAGAAACCGCTCGTCAAACACGCCGACCAGGTACGGCCGCTGCAAAAGCATCAGCTCGCACGCGAAATCGTCGGCTTCCTCCGGCTCGAGTTCTCGTGAGCGCAGATCCACCGCGCGCCAGGTGAAGTGTTTCGAGCCGGCAGCGTGCGTGCCGTCGTTTCCGCTGGTGACCGTCAACGGCAGCCCGTTCTTGTCCCAATGCGCCGCGGCCGCGGCGATCAGGAAATCACGCAACGAGGGCACAAGCTCAGCTACTTGCACAGTGGAATCCGCAACCTCGAGATGCTCAGGCCACCAGGCCGGCGTGGGAGTGGGAATCATCGCGCACCAGTTACGAGCTGACTTCCTGCAACCATAGCACGAAGCCTGACGGCTCCACCACCTCAGCGAATCGCTTGCCGTTCGCGGTGACGAACACCTGCGACTTGCGGCCGTCCGGCTCGTCCACTGGCTCGAGGTCCACCGGCGTCAGCGTGGCGAACGGCTTCGCGACTGGAACCCAGCGACTCATCGAAACAGGCCGGCAGTGTTGAGAAGCCACAGCAGGACGAGGCAGAGCGCGGCGAACAGCTTAAACTTTTGGCCACGGACGAACGCATCTTCATCGCGGTACATCATCGGTCACTCCGTGCCGTTCGCGCCGGCCACGGCCTTGTGCAGGTTGTGGACGCCGACCTGCTCCACGATGGCCTCGAGGTCTTTCTGATGAAACCAGTGGACGTTCACCGTCCGCATGTGCTCGGGATTCTCGGCACTGCGGCACCAGATGCAAACCATCTCGGGTGCAACGGCCGGCGCGGTGGCCAGCTCTGGTGTGTGCAGCTTTAGTTCACCCTGCGCGGCGCGCTCCTCTTGTTCCTTGTTCACGATCATCTGTTGCAAGGTGCGCGTATTGGCGCCGTGCGTAGCGGCCTGGTCCAGCAGGTAGCCACGGAACGCGGGATCCTTCGGGCGAAGGATCTGTTTGGCCTGTCCCAAGTTGATCGCGCCAGCCTGCACCGCGCTGGCCACGTTGGTGTCTTTCTGCACCAGCTCCACGCGATCGTTGATGTAGTTCTCGCTCCTCTTAAACACCCGCATCAGGTCATCCATAGACCAGCCGTGGGACTCCGCGAGTTGTAGGAAGAGCACACCCTCTTCGACGGGTGTCACGTCAGCGCGCACCACCTGCTCGTGCAGCATGATGAGATAGCGGGTGTCGTCATTGTTCTCGAACACCATGCAGGGCAATTGCTCCAGCCCCAGCCTGGTCGCAGCGGTGAACCTGCGGTGGCCACAGCGGATCTCGTACTTCAGCGGCTCCACACCCAGCTTGCCCATCTCGGGATCCGGTGTGGGCTTCAGCTCGCCTTCGTGGTCCTGATACCACGGCACCACCAGCAACGGTGAGAGGATGCCGGCGAGTTTGATCGACTCGATGAGCTCATCGAGCGGACCGTCAGCCATCTCGATACGCAGGGGATTGTCCGGCTCAATGAGTCGGGCGATGGGGATCAGCTTGGGCTCGGCCATGTACACGGGCTCCTCTCACGATACGGCAGGACCACCAGGCGCCGCGCGCACCGGCCGCGGCACCGCCGGCGGCAACTCGGCCGTGGTGAACGCGCCAACGGGGATTACGTCGTCAGGGTGCAGGACGCGGAAAGTCACGTACGGCGAATGCACGCGAATGATTACTTTCTGGCCGGGACGCGCGCCGAGTAGCTTTAAGAGTAACTTAGGCAATGGGAAAACACAGTTGGTGCCTTGCTTCCAAATTCGCGCCAGGTAGATCGGCGACAGCTCGCGAGGTGTGGTGGTCAAAGCCATTGAGTCGCAACTAGCTTGGGGAGTATAGCTTACTTCGCGCGCGCGAACCATCAGAATCATCTAAGTTTCGCGTACGCGCGCCTGCGCGATTATGATACTATGTTTACCCTGTGGTAAACCTGTGGATATGCTGATTAAATCCTGTTGACATAATGGTTTCCCCCCCTTAAGAATCCCCTCCCATCCGTCTTACTTCGTTGTAAGTTTGTAGTTAATCTACAGTTGTTGTCATCATCACAATCTTGACAACTCCCCCAAACCAGCAGAAAACAGCTCCCAGCGCACGCAGTTGTCTGTCTTAGCGCCGGAGGCGTTCATGCCGCTCAAGGTGAAGGATCCCACTACCGTTGCGAACAAGTGGAGCACGCGCGCCCAGGGCGCGGTGAACGACTACGCAGCCGGCGCGGCCAGTCCGAAGGCGCCGCAAGCGGCGTCCGCGATCGCGGCCGTGGATCTGTGGCAACAGGCAGTGACGGCGCCGAGCGCGAAGGCATCATTTGTATCCGGCCTCAACCGCGCCGGCGATCAGGGCTGGCTCAACGGCGTCAACACCAAAGGCAAGCAGCGCTACGCCGGCGGCATCACCGCGGGGATGAGTAAGTTCCAGACCAACATCACCCCCTTCCTCCAGGCGATCGCTGGTGTCACCCTGCCACCGAAGGGACTCCGCGGATCCGCGCAGAACATCCAGCGCGTTGCCACGATTGCGGCCGCGCTCCACTCGCTCAAGCTACAGCGTTCTGGCCAGTCTGGCGGGTAGTGGAAGCACCTGGCACTACGTCTATAACGCGAGGCGCGCATGACTCCGCAAGCCGAATACGATTTTCCTCCTGGTCACCCTGGCCGAAGTGACTATGACCCCAAGTCACCCGAGGCAATCGAGTGGACACGCATTCACGTGTCACCGCTCGGCGCTCGTGACTTTCCGGTCGGCCATCCGAAGGCGCTCGACACACCTGGCAACTTGAACCATATCGTTGTTGAGGCAGGCGTGGATCCACTGAATCCGCACCGGGAAGCGCATACCGGCAGAACACCCGAGCAGGTGGCCGGCATTGCTGAACTGAGCAGGCTGGCGAGTGAGGCGGCGAAAGAGTCGCCAGTAACTCTTCCCCTGGACGCGGGCGTGGTGAACTCCGCGCTCGACAGCAAGCGCGTAGAGCTCGGCCGTGACCTGTTGACGGAAGAGGAGTACAGCGCCGTGATCGCGGAGATTCAGCGGTCGCAACGCTCGGGTGAGAACCAGGACGAGGTACGCGCGCGCGTTGAGAAACAGCACCAGGCCTTGCAGGTGCTCATCGGCCGCGGCTACACCCGGAACACCGCGATGGAGTTGATCGCGCGCGAGGGTGCTGACAAAGTTTTAGGCGGTGAGTACACCCCCAGCGCTGCAACGGAGCAGATGGCGTCTGAGGGTGCTACTACAGATTTGCGCGGTAGCGGTCGTAGGCGGCGATAGGAGAGTCAAATGGGACGAGCAATGGAAGTGGTGGCGGGATTTGCCACCAACCCAGGCGCGGTGTTTACTGCACTGACGCCCAGCACCGGCCAGAGTTTCACCGTGCGAGGCACGGACATCACGAAGGGCACGTGGCTGTTCGATTCCTGGGCGTTCAACGCCTCCGTGGGCGAGCTGCGGATTCGCAGCCCGCGCTTGCATGACTTCTTTAGCGGCATCCGCAACCGCACCACCGCCGCGTTCTCTGGTCCGCAACTCGGCAACTTGTTGAATGCCGCATACGCGCAGCGGCTCTACGCGCAAGACAACCTCACCGTGGAAGTCACCGGCGGCGCCGCGGAGCTCGACTGTGGTGCACTGCTGATCGGTTACGAAGATCTTGGCGGCGTTGCCGGCCGATTCATTGACCCGCCGACGCTGGCGAAGATCGGGCTGAATATGGTGACCGTTGAGGTCACCGTCACCGCGGTGGCGACGGGTAACTTCGGCGGTGCAGTGGCCATCAACAGCTCGATTGATAACCTGATCGCGAATACCGATTACGCGATCCTGGGCGGCATGACGGACACCCGCGGCACGGCCGTGGGAATCACCGGAGTAGACTTTGGCAACTTGCGCGTGGGCTTCCCCTGCGAGCCGACCATTCGCAACCTGACCAACGCGTGGTTCCTCAACCTCTCTGAGTCGTTTGGTGGCGCGTGGATCCCAGTGTTCAACAGCGCGAACAAGACGCAGACCACGGTGGACGTGCAGACCAACGGTGCCGGCGGCACCTTCATCATCAATCTCGAGTGCGTGCAGCTCCTGCCTGGCCAGGTGCCAGGTGGTGCGACTGGCGCGGCAGTGCAAGCTGGCGGCGGTGGCGCTCCAACGAGCGCAGGTCAGCCCCACTAATTTGATCTACTTTCGTCCCGTGGACGAACGTGTGCGGTGGGCAGCGTAGGGGCGGGCGGGACAACCGCTCGCCCCTTTTCTCTTAGAGGAGCACAGTGGGTAGCAGCGTCATACTTCCGCCACCTGGCCAGCCGGCCAAAGGGCCACAGCCAGGCTTCACTACCGGCTCGCTTCCAAACGTCAGCACCTTCACGTTTGAGAACGTTGCACCGCCTTCACCGCTTTACATTCAGCGCGACGATCAACTAGGGATCCGCGCGTACACACAGATCCCGAGTGGCGACACCGTCACCGTCACCGCGCGTCTGCTGCTCGCTCCATTTAATCGCACCGGCCAGCCCGACGTTAAACCCACTCTTGACCCAGGTGCAGATCCCCAGGCGAGCAACCTAATCACCCAGGTGACGCTGACGCTACAGGTGCAAGGTGGAACCATCAACGCCTACGGCAACGTAGCCACGCTACTGCAGGCGCTGAGCGAGGGTTATCTGCTGGGAATTGCGGCGGTCTCTAGCAACGCCCAACGCCGAGGGCAGACCTTTATCACGGTGTTCCTGAACCGCGGGCGATCGGGCTTCAACATCACCGGCGCCAGCCAGCCGTTGTTCAGTGACTGGATAGTTGGTAACAACGTCACCGGCTGGCCTGGTGGCCGCGTACTTAACGCAAATGAGAGTACAGGGCTGTTGCAAGCGGTGGCTGTCACCAGCCCAGGCGCCGGCGTTGACTGGAGCTACACTATTCCTGGCGGCACGAGGGTGCGGATCAGCTCGTTCTTCGGAGTGCTCACCACTTCCGCCGTGGCAGGCAACCGCATCGTGCGCGTGCAGATCCTGCAAGGTAGTTTTTTGGTGTGGCAATCTGCCGCAGGTATAGTAATTCCCGCGACCACGGCCTGCTCTGTCTCCGGCGCGCCTGGGGCGAATATCACCGCGACGGATCCGACCACCGCCAACATCTCGTTGCCTGATCCGACGATCCTAAATTCTAACGGCACGCCGTCGCGGATCAACGTAAACACGGCGGGGTTGCTGGGCGGCGACCAGTGGAGCGCGATCGCGGTACACTTCGAGATGTGGGGTGAAGATACATGAGCGGCAACGGCAACAACGGCGGCGACAGGCAGAAGTTTACCGTGCTCAAACTGGTGTACGACCACCAGCTGTCCCAGGTGCAGATCGACGTGCACGACGCGCCGTGCGGGCTGTTGCAGATGATGCTCGGCGAGGCGGCGAGACAGCTTGACGAACAGCGCCGCGCCGCGATGGCTATCGCGCTTCGCCAGCAGATCGCCAAGCAGGACCAGGACGCGGCGATCGCGGCCGCTGTGCGTAGCTCGATGAAGACGTGAAGTTCGCGGGAGGTGAGTGATGGGAGTTCGTTATCCGAGTGTGGCGAGCACGACGTTTGTTGGACCGTTTCCGGCCAACGCCACCGAAACGGTGGTCTGCACGTCACCACCGTTTACACCACCGCTTGACTCGAGCCAGATCTTCATTCAGTGGTTTTTCGCCTGCCTTGTTGGCGCTAGCATCACGTCCTTCTTTTACCGACTGAGGCGCGGAACGACTACCGCCGGCCAGCTACTCAACCTCAACAACTGGGCGATCCCAGTCGCCGCCGCTGGCGGATTCGTCAGCTCTGGTGTGTATGTTGACAACCCTGGCGCTGTCAGTGGGCAGCAGTATAGCCTCACCGTCGCCCAAACAGCCGCAACCGGCGCGTCTTCGGTACCGGATGTCTGCTTGATCGTGTTTGCTCTTTAGGCCAACGTGCCTTCGGCCAATAATCCGACACCGTGCCCCACGGTCACCCTTCCATTTGGGCTGTGGGCGAGCACCCCGGCGATCGCTCCAGTGGACCCAGCGGACATACCCACACCAGATCCACCGATATCCCTCGAGCAGTTCGTGATGGATAACTCGCCCACGGACGCCAGCACACTCGACGGCTTCGATGAGATCTTCACGGAGACGGTGGCGCTTGTGGACTCCCTCGAGCTCGGGCTCATCTCACTGAATCCCACGCTGGACGAGACGTTCGCAGAGGCTGACACGCTGGACCCCGGACCACTCGCTGATGACATCACTGGCTTCACCGCATCACTGGCGGTGCCGGGTACCAACGTGGACAACTTAGGCACGTTGCTGGGGAGTCTCGCTCCACCGACGCCGGCCGCGGGCTCGTGCGGTGCCGGCAGCGCCGGATCTGGTCCACCGTGCGGCACTCACGGCGAGAGCTCCATCTCTCTTGACGACCACACGGACCCTTGCGAGGCAGCGACCACACTGCCGAAGGCCAGCATCAAAGACGGGAAATGCGTGTGGATTTTTAAGTGCGATGGCTCACAATTCCCTGGGAAGTGCAACGTCTCTGACGCTCAGTTCTACCAGGGTGACTCGAGGCTGTTCGCGATCAGCCACGACACCGCACCAGGCAGCACCGCGGGGAGCTGCATCTCACGGGTGATCTTCACGGTGTCACCGTACAAACGCGGGCACTTTTTGGCGCGTTTTAAGGTCAGCACCAACCGCAAGAGCACACCGGAAATCTGGTGTATCATCATCGACGTGATCGCCTGAGTGCAGGAGGAGAACATGGACGCATCGGTAAAGATTATCAAGGTGCAGGACGTGGGCGGCGTGAACCCTGCGACCCTGGCGCCGGACCCGCACACTCAGGTGACGTACATGGTGGGTGACCATGGGCCGTTCACGCTGGTGACGCCGAGCAAGAATTTCAACGCGGAGTACGTGCAGACTGAGACGCAGAAGCGCGTGGACGCGCTGCGATCCATCGGCGCGATCGGGTAGCCGGCGCGCGATAATGGGCGACGGATTCGACAGCGGCAGCGGCGGCGACCTCGGTGGGATATTCGATCCGCTACTGAGCGGCCTCGGCGCGATCATTGCGTCGATCATAGCCTTCCTGAACGCGCTGGTGGCCGCGATCATCAACGTCGTAAATTTCTTGTACCAGGGCGAGCTGGGGATTCTGGGCTTCGCGGATGGCGGCCTCACGCAGGTTTTCAAAGGCCTCAAAGGAATCCTGGACCAGGTGTTCAAGATCTGGGTGACTGGCGCCCTCAAAAAGCTCTGGGATCTGTACTCTAAGATCACCGCGTTCGTCAGAAAACTGAAACAGTGGCTCGATAAATTTCGCAAGCTGCAGCAGCTCCAACTCATGCGCGCGCTGCGGCGCTACCTGAATTTGATTCAGCGGATCCGCCGGATCCTGGTGGTGTTCAAGTTCCTGCATATCGGCATCGCGAAGAAGCTGGACAAATGGCTCGCGCGGCTCGAGGGAAAACTAATCGGCGGTGTGTTTAAGCAGCTCGCCAAGACCAACGAGATCGCCAAGTGGGTGAACCTAATTGTTGACCCGCGCGGCCTGCTACACCCTGGTGCAGTGCTCGGCGGTCTCGGCGGGTTGGTGCAGGGCATCAAGGGTGCACTCAGCGCGCTGCGGCCTGGTGAGTTCAATTGCGTGCCCGGGCAGGAGACGGGACCAGGTGTGGCAGTGCGGCCGTGGATTGACGTGCAAAACCAACTGATCGCCGAGAGTAGAGACAAGAGTGGCGACTCAGCGGCCGTGACGGCGCAGTTCGCGCAGGCGCGTGGCTGGTGGTCACAGGACATCGGCGGCGCAGGGAGAATGTAACAGTGGACGGACCACCTAACGGGTTGCCAG
>Ga0137359_10004509_pt1 | contig 11438 bp, 11 predicted proteins | sample Mad1_40_16metaG_FD_108281 | JGI IMG/M metagenome (GOLD analysis project Ga0137359, IMG submission 108281) | Vadose zone soil microbial communities from Angelo Coast Range Reserve, California, USA - Mad1_40_16 metaG | ecosystem: Environmental > Terrestrial > Soil > Vadose zone | place: USA... | reverse complement strand
CCGGCCACAGTGTGTGGCAAACCGAGCCGATGGTGCGGCCAGTCAGTACAGATCCTGCTCAATTATGTGGGCTGCGAAGCAAGAAAACTTCCAGCCGGCGGAGAAGTGTTTTTTCTTGACTTCGCCTTTTATAGAGCTTACCGGAAAAGTCCTTGATCGACTGGATAACGAGTTCCGGTTCATCGCGCTGAATATAGTGGCCGCTCTTTTTCGCCTCAACAAGCTGCCCGTATTTCGATCGGCCAGCCAAGTCTTTCTGCAAAAGGTGAAACACGACTTCAGACTGTTTTGCCATCGGGTCTGAAGCCCCTGATGGCGGCATCTGTCCATGCTCAATGACGACGGGTGGCCCGTTGAAATGCCACTCCAACCGCTCGTTTCCCGGTAGGAAACCCTGCGCCCGCTGTTCGTTCTCTGGAAATCGGTCGTGAATGCGTTGGGCCCATTGGGGCGAAACCTGTGACACGCGGGCGAATTGCTCTTCGTGCGCGGAGTCGAGCAACACCAGCCCTGTTACTTCTGTGGGGTAACGCGCGGCATACTTGCGAACGTAAATTCCCCCAATCGAGTGTCCGACCATCACGTAGGGCGGGGGAATACGAGCGGCCTGAAGAAGTTGATGGAGGTCCCCAACAATTTCATCGGCAGTATGAGCAACGGTGAGCTTGTCGCTTCTTCCCAAGCCCAATCGGTCATAGCTGCAAACGTGTGCGAATTGCTCGACTTCCTTTTGCACGGCACTCCAAACTTCGGAAGAGTCGCCGGTGCCTGCCTCCAGAATGACAGTTGGGCCGGGTGAGTTTCCTGTGCAGTTCAGGAACATCTTTCGGGCGCCCACTTCAATAAAATGCGCTGTCTGATCATTCTGAGATGCCAGCTGTGCGGTTACACTCGTACCCAGTAGGAGAGCTACTAAAGATAAGGATATGTGTCGGTCCATATGCAGGTTAGACACCGCTGGCCATTCTTTCGTACCCAGTAATTACCCCAACTTGCCTGATTAATCCGACTACTGAGTACGCTTACTGTGTCGCTGCCGGAGGGCTTCGAAGAGGACTACGCCGGTGGCCACGCTTACGTTGAGTGATTTTACCGGGCCGGTGGTGGGGAGCGAGACCAGGAAGTCGCAGCGCTTGCGGGTTAGTTCATGGAGGCCGTTGCCTTCACCGCCCATGACGACACCTGTCGGCGTCGTGTAGTCCACTTCGGTGTAGTTTTTTTCGGCGGTTTCATCCAGACCTACCAGCCAGTAGCCTGCTTCCTTTAAATCTTCCATTGCGCGGACCAGGTTTGTGACCTTGGCTACCGGCAGGTGTGCAAGGGCGCCTGCTGAGGCGCGCGCTACCGTGTCGGTGAGGCCTGCGGCTCGGCGTTCGGGGATGATGATTCCGTGTGTGCCGGCCGCTAGCGCGGTGCGGATGATGGCGCCGAGGTTGTGGGGATCTTCGACGCCGTCGAGGAGAACGATCAGGCCGATCTGGCCTTTGGATTTGTTGGCGTGGTCGAGGAGGCTTTCGAGCGTGGCCGGGGGGCGCGCGGCGGCGATGGCTACGACTCCCTGATGATCGCGGGAGTTGGCGAGGCGATCGAGCTGACTGCGGTCCTCGAAGCGGACGGGAATGTTTTGCGCGCGGGCGAGTAGCACGATTTCTTCGACGCGGGTGTCCTGGCGGCCCTTGGCGATGAGGATGCGGTCGAAGGCGCTGCCGGCTTCGAGAGCTTCGCGAATGGCGTGAATGCCGGTGAGACGATCCATGGAGGAAGTTTACAGTTGAAAGTTTAAAGTTGAAAGTTTGAGGGAAAGAAAGAAAAAGATTTAACGCAGAGGAAGCTGAGGAAGAGCGCAGAGTTCGCTGAGAGAACGTGGCGAGACGCCGCGGGTTAGTCGAGGGCGGAGCAGAATTCGAGGATGCGGGCGCGGACGGATTTGACCGGAACGGCGAAGGGGAGCGCGGCGGCTTCGTCGAGGAGGAGGATGACGCGGTCGAGTTCGCCTTCGCCGATGCGGCCGGCTAGGGAGAGGCGGATGGGATGGAATAGATCGCGGCTGCGGAGGCCGCAGGTTTCCTTCAGATGGGTGACGATTTGTTTGAAGCGTTCGGAGTTGAAAGGCGCGGGATCAAGGAGAAGGAGGGCTAGATGGCGGATGACGTCGCGGGCGGCGTAACGCGAGATGGCGGCTTGGGCGTCAGGGGATTGCAGGATTTCGGCGGCGTCGTAGTGGAAGACGGGGCGAAGGAGATTGGCGAGAGCGGCGCGGTCTTCGGCGTAGTGGCCGAGGAGTTGGGCGGCGCGGCCAGACCAGGCGAGGTGCTCGGGAGTGGGAATGGTGGTTAGCCAATGGTTTTCGTGGAGAAGAGTGATGATGTCGGTTGCGGAATAGGGATTTGGGTGCGGGGGATGTTCGGCGAGGTAATCGTTGAGGGGCATGGAGAGAGTTTAGCGCAGGAGCCACCCGGGAAGAGCGCCTCGCGGACTCGCCGGGGCACGATGTATCGTGCCCCTACAGGGAGAGGGTGGCGACTACGTGGGCGGCGATGGCTTCGCCGCGGCCTACGGCGTCTACGCCTTCGTTGGTTTTGGCTTTGAGGTGGATTTTTTCGGTGGGAACGCGGAGGGCTTTCGCGAGGGCTTCGCGCATTTTTGGGAAATGCGGTCCGAGCTTGGGGCGCTCGAGGATGACGACGGCGTCGACATAGTCGATCACGAAATGTTTTTCGTCCAGCAACTTGCTCGCGTACTCGAGAAATTGCAGGCTGTTGGCGCCCTTCCATTTTGGGTCGGTGTCGGGAAAATGCGTGCCGATGTCTCCCAGACCCGCCGCGCCTAGCAGCGCGTCGCAGAGTGCGTGGGCCACGACGTCGCCGTCGGAATGTCCCACGGGGCCTTTGTCGAAGGGGACTTCGATGCCGCCGATGATGAGCTTGCGCCCTTCGGCGAGGCGATGCAGGTCGTAACCGATGCCGCATCGAACGCTCATGCTTTTTTCTGCTCGAGTTGGAGGTAGAAGCGGGCCAGTTCCATGTCGGCACGCTTAGTGATTTTGATATTGCGCTCGGAGCCGTGGATGACATGGACGTCGTAGCCGAGGCGTTCGACCAGGCCGGCTTCATCGGAGGCGTTTACACCGTCGGCTTCAGCGCGGGCAAAGGCTTCTTTCAGCAGGCGGGTTTCGAACACCTGAGGCGTTTGCGCCAGCACGATGCGTTCGCGCGGAACCGTGCTGGTGATGAGTGCGACGTCTTCGGGAAGGCTGGCGCGCTTCACTTCTTTCACCGTGTCCATCGCCGGGATGCCGACGATTGCTGCCTTGCAACGGCGGGCTTCTTCGATAACGCGGGTAATGTGCTCAACGGCAATAAAGGGGCGAACGGCGTCGTGAACGAGAACGAGTTCGGTGTCGTTCGAAACCAACTTGAGCGCGGCGGCTACGGATTCCTGACGAGAATCTCCGCCTTTGATTACGCGCACCGGTTGCTTGAATTTTTCCTGGCGGAGGCGGGCTTCGAGCTTTTCGATGCCGTCCTGGCGCGTGACGACGATGATTTGCGTGACCAGCGGGCAGGAGGCGATACGGCGAACACTGAGAACGGCGATTGGGACGCCGTCGAGTTCGAGAAACTGCTTCGGCGTCTCGGCGCCCATGCGTGTTCCGAGACCGGCGGCAGGAAGGATGGCTGTAATTTGACCCATAGCGTGACAGCAGACCGGCTGAAGCGACACCTTGCGGGCCCAGGCGCGGGATGCAGAAGGGAGAGTGTACCGCAAGATTGGGGTGGAAGAAAAATGGGGGGAGGGTGGTCTAGGAGGGCGCCACAAAGGCGCGGAGATTCGAAATTTCAGCGAGTTGAAAAGTGCGAAGAGATTCGCGTTATGATACGGAGTCTTTTGCGAGGAGATTCCGGGCAATTCCTTTTTTGACGAGCGGAAAGATTATGAACATTGATCAGGATCTGGAAAAAATTGCGTTGCAGGAAAAGCGGCTGCAGTTCAAGCATTTTGATTCGGAGGCGGCTTGGGCGATCGGGACTGCGCTGAAGGCAGCGGCGGAAAAACGGAAAGTTTCCGTGGCCATCGATATTCAGCTTCACGGTATGCCACTTTTCTGTTTCGCGATGGCGGGGATGACGCCGGACAATTGGGACTGGATTCGGCGGAAGCGGAATGTGGTGATGCGGTACCAGCGGAGTTCGTACGCTATCGGGTTGAAATATGAGCGAGCGCATACGAGCCTGCATGCGGCCACCGGTCTGGAGCTGAAAGACTTTGCACCCCATGGCGGGTGTTTCCCGATTCTGCTTGTGGGGACGGGTTGCGTTGGGACGATCGCGGTTTCGGGATTGCCGCAGAGAGATGATCACGCGCTGGTGGTGGAGGTGCTCCAGGAATTCCTGCATTTGGAGAAAGAGGATTTGGCGCTGGATGCGGGGGCTTGAGTTTGACGTGAGCACGGAATGTGCTCGAATCAGGGGTAATGCAAGAGTTTTGGTTTGGAGTTAGGGATTACCCGTAAAAGCGGTAGCAGAGCTGCCGCACTCCAAAGGGCCCTACATGGGATCGGAGTCGGGGTAGGGATTGGCCGTCGATGGGTCGATTGCGGCAGAGGATTCGGAGCGCGGCTGGCGCAGAGAATGGCCGTTGCCGCCGATGGCGGTTTCGGAGCGAGCTCCTGCGGCGGCGGCTGCGACACGGACGGCGCCGGAGTCGGCGCGCTCATCCAAGCGGCCAAAGATCATTTTGCCGGCGGGCGTCTGGTGGACGGAAGTGACGAGGATGTCCACGGTGCGGTTGATGAGGCGGCGCGCGCCATCCACGACCACCATGGTGCCGTCATCGAGATAGGCGACACCCTGGGTAGGTTCCTTCCCTTCGCGCAAGATGAGGACGCGCATGGATTCGCCGGGAAGCACAGCGGGCTTTAAGGCGTTGGCCAGCTCATTGATATTCAGCACGGGGATATTCTGGACGCGCGCGACTTTGTTGAGGTTGTAATCGTTGGTGACGATCTTGGAGCCGGTGCGCCGCGCCAGTTCGACGAGCTTCTGGTCCACGCCCGCGGTGCCGGACACATCATCATCCAGCACACGAATCTCGAGCCCCGGCATTTTCTGCATGCGCTGCAAGACTTCCAAGCCGCGGCGGCCGCGCTGCCGCTTCAAAGAATCGGAAGAATCGGCGACCATCTGCAGTTCGTGAAGCACGAAGCGCGGCAGACCCAGGCAACCGTCTAGAAAATGAGTTTCGCAAATATCGGCGATGCGGCCGTCGATGAGTACGCTGGTGTCTACGAGCTTCATCAGCGAAGTAGCGGCCGCCGGCGCGGCGACATTCGCCTGCGCGGCCAAGGGGATATGCCGCACGTCTCGCCCACGCCGCGTGCCGATCACGAGCCCGAGGTAGCCGAGCGAGAGCAGCGAAGCGAACTCGATAAAGGACTTGGTGGGTTCGGGTTCCGAGGTGCGGGAAACAACGAGGGTAATGAGGAGGGATACGAGCAGGCCCAGAACGACGCCGACCGCCCCTCCCACAAGTCCGCTGATCTCCGCGTGACGAAGTCTTAACTCGGCGAGGAGGATCACCATGGCAATGAAGAAGCCGAGGCCTGCGGCGGGAAGCCCATGGAAACTGAAGGGACGCAGGGCGAAACAGAGGCCGACAGAAGCGCCGGTTAGTGCAAGTCGGATGACCCAGAAATCCCATTCCTGGCTCAGCAATCCGCGCACCTTTGATGGAGGGACGGAACCGTGCAATAAAGACTCCGAAAGGGGGCTGCCGGCTTGCCTGGACCCTGGATCGTTCATAGGACCTCACGGTACGCCATACGATGAACCGCTCCGTGGAGCATGGGAGCAAGGAAGGCAACCAGAAGAAAGAGCCCTTCCCGCCTGAGCAGGCCACGTGATGGACTGTATACTCTTGAATTAGCGTTACGTCAAGTCCGAGTAAGAAAAACCCGAAATTGAAGTTTCAGGGGAGATAGAAACGCGGGACGCGTTGGCTGACACCGCTGATTAAATCGGAGGTGACCGTACCGATGCCGCGGGCGACTACATTGGCGGGATAGACGTGGCCGCCGTCGGTGCCGTAGAGCGTGGCGACGTCGCCAACCGCGACGTCGGGAACATCGGTGACATCGAGCATCACCACATCCATGGAAACGATGCCGATGATTGGGGCGGCGTGGCCGCGGATGTAGAGGATACCGCGATTGCCGAGCGAGCGGTGAACGCCGTCGGCGTAACCGGCGGAAAGAACGGCGATACGCGACGGGCGCTGAGCAATCCAGGTGGCGTCGTAGCCGACGGCTTCGCCGGTCGCGATGCAGCGGACACTCATCAGGCGGGCGCGGAGACTCAGCACCGGACGCAAGGGCAATTTCCTTTCGAATTCAGCGCGGCGCTCCGGGGGATCAAAACCCGGATGATAACCGTAGAGAATCGCGCCGGGACGCACCATGTCGGCCCAGGTTTCGGGCCGCGCGGCGATGGCGGCGCTGTTGGCGATGTGAAGGATGCCGGGATCGGCGCCGAGGGAGCGGAGGTGCTCGACGGTTGAATAAAAGCGATCGATTTGCTGCTTAGTCTGCTGGCCGAGTTCCGTGTCGGTTAAAACTTCGGAAGACGCGAGATGCGTGAAGGTGCCGACTAGAGACACGTGCTTGCACTTCGCAAGTTGCCGCGCGAAGCAATCGGCATCCTTCGGCATAATCCCGAGGCGGTTCATGCCGCTGTCAATTTTCAATTGCACCGCGACATTTTTTTTGCGTAGCTTTGCAGCGGCGGCTTCGAATGCAAGAAGTTGCTCGCAGCGGTGAATCGCCGGCGTCAAATTGTGTTGGAGAAGATTTTTTTCCTCGCCGGGCCAGAAGCCGCCGAGAACGAGAATCGGAGTGCGCACGCCGGCTTTGCGGATCTCGATGCCTTCACCGGCGGATGCCACGCCGAACCAGTCCGAGCCGGCCTTTTCAAGAGCCTTGGCGACTTGCGGACCACCGTGGCCGTAGGCGTTGCCCTTAACAATGGAAAGAACCTTTCGCGGCGTCTTAAGTTTTTCGGAGGCCGGGTTTACGTAATCGCGAATGGCGCGAAGATTTCCGGTGAGCGCGGAGAGAGAAACTTCGGCCCAAACGGGACGGCCGACGAAATCGGGGGGACTCGGATTTTTCTGGCTGCGGGTCATGAAAATTCCTGGAAGAACTAGTGTACGGCATTCAAGCGCAACGGTAAAAAGCCCGGATGAGGCGTCGCTAGCGAGAATGACAACAGGGGGAGTGGCACGCCAGGGGCCACAAGGACGGATGTCCTCTTACACGTCCGCTGGGATCTCAATCATTTTGGGATGCCTGTAAATTGCTGATTCTGAAATTGTTATCTGTGCGGACTGGCACGGGCTGGTTCAGGTAAACAATTGGTTTGGACGACATTCACAGAACGTGTGTGTGAATTTGGACGCGCAGTGTTCCAGATTACATTTCGTCGGGGCCGGAGAATTGGGAGAAGGCGTCCGGGGCGGCTTCTTCAAAACGGGTCAGGCGGCTGCGGAAGACGAATTTTACTTTGTCGGTGGGGCCGTTGCGTTGCTTGGCGATCAGGATGTCGGCCATGTCGCGCTCTTCGGGCGTGGCGTTGAGATTGAAGAAGTTTGGGCGGTAGATGAACATGACCACGTCGGCGTCCTGTTCGATGGCGCCGGATTCGCGGAGGTCGGAGAGTTGCGGGCCGCGCTCTTCGCGTTCGGGGGCGCGGGTGAGCTGGCTGAGAACGAGAACGGGAATCTGCAATTCCTTGGCGAGGCCCTTGAGGCCGCGGGAGATGCTGGCGACTTCTTCCTGGCGGGAGCTGAAGCGGCCACGTGCGGTGATGAGCTGGAGATAGTCGACGACGACGAGCGAAAGGCCTTTGTCGCGCTTCAGGCGGCGGGCCTTGGCCCCAATTTCGAGCACGCTGGTGGAACCCGCGTCGTCCACCCAGAGCGGCGCGGAGGAGATGGTGCCGAGGGCTTCGGTCATGCGGCGCCAGTCTTCGCGGCTGAGGTGGCCGGAGCGGAATTTGTGCGCGTCCACCTGCGCGACAGAGGCGACCATGCGCTGCAGCAGGGACTCCTTGGACATTTCAAGGCTGAAGAGGGCAACCGGCAGGCCGCCGCGAATGGAAATATTTTCCGCGAGGTTGAGAGCTAGCGCGGTTTTTCCCTGCGACGGGCGCGCGGCGAGAATGATGAGTTCCGAAGGCTGGAGGCCCGAGAGGAGCTTATCGAGTTCGCCGTAACCGGTGGAGATGCCAGTGACGCTCTTCCCTTCCCGGAAGATTTTTTCGAGGCGCTCGAAATTGTCGCGGACGATGTCTTTGACCGGGATGAGGCCGGCTTTGACGCGGTCTTCCGCGATGGCGAAGATGCTGGACTCGGCGTTGTCGAGGATAGCGTCGGCGCCGTCTTCGCCTTCGAAGGCGCGCTGCTGGATGTTGTGCGTGGCGTGGATCAGGTTGCGCAGCATGGCCTTTTCTTTGACGATGCGCGCGTAATGCTCGACGTTGGTGACGCGGGGCATGCCGTCGACGAGGGAGGCGAGATAAGGCGCGCCGCCCGAGGAATCGAGTTCGCTGCGGCGGTGGAGTTCTTCGGTGAGCGTGACCAGATCGATGGCCTGCTGGGCTTCCCCGAGGGCGATCATGCGGGTGAAGATGTTGCGGTGCTGGGGGATGAAGAAGTCGTCGGGCTTCAGCGCTTCGATGGCAGCGTTGAGGGCGTTGTTGTCGAAGAGGATGGCACCGAGGATGGAACGCTCCGCGTCGAGATTATTCGGAAGGGGGCGTTCTAGAGTGGAATCAGCGGGCATAGGAACAGACATACCTTTCAGAATATGTTCGCTTTTCCTTCGCTATAGGTAACATGACTATCGCGGGAAGGCAAGTGAAGATTTTTCGCCCCGGCGGAAGACCCCTGAGCCGAAGTTGTGAGAGGCAGTGTGCGGCGAACGCGAGCGCGCGTCAATGGGAGTGGCTGTGAATCGTGAGGATAATGTCGGAAAACTTTTTTTGCGGGAGTGTGGGAAGATGCTCCGACGGAAATTGTGGGGAAGGAGCGATGGAGATGAGAAAAATACACGGGAACCTGCTTCGGCGAGTCAGCAAAGCGAGCTGCATAGCATTGGCCATCGGATTTATTTTGTGGAATGCCGCCGTTCCACAACAGGCCGCGAGCGATTCGTATGAGGCAGCAAGGGCGAATGCGGACCGGCAGGCGAAGGAGTGGATCGCGCGCGGGATTCCCGGCTTGTCTCTGACCGTCGCCGTGGATGGAAAGATCATGTACTCGGAGGGATTCGGCTATGCTGACCTAGAAGAGCGCGTGCCGGTGTGGCCGACAACGAAATTCCGTATTGGCAGCATTTCCAAGCCGCTGACGGCGACGGCCTTGATGCAACTGGTGGAAGCGGGGAAACTCGAACTGGATGCGCCAGTGCAAAAGTATGTGCCGTCATTTCCGGACAAGGGAGCAGTGATCACGACGCGCATGCTCGCAGGACACCTGGCGGGCATCCGGCATTACCAGGGCGATGAGTTCAATATCCAGAGGCATTACGCCAACGTCCTGGATGGGGTGAAGATCTTTGAGAACGATCCCCTGGTTTCACCGCCGGGAACGAAATTTAATTATTCCAGTTATGGGTACAACCTTCTGAGCGCCGTGGTGGAGTCCGCTTCCGGTGAAAATTTCCTGGTGTATATGCAGAAGCATGTCTTCGAAGCGATGGGCCTGGCGCACACAGCGGCGGACCAGAATACGCAGATCGTGGAACAACGTTCGCGGTTTTACGAGAAAGAAAAGGATGGAACGCTGGAGAACGCGCCCTATGTGGACAACAGCTACAAATGGGCCGGCGGGGGATTCTTGTCCACTTCGGAGGACCTGGTGCGGTTCGGGTCGATGCTGCTGCAGCCGGGATTCCTGAAAGCGGACTCATTGAAGCTTTTGTTTACGTCGCAGAAAACGAAATCGGGTGAGGAAACGGGGTATGGGATGGGTTGGGGGATCACAAAGTCGCCGTCGGGAAGAGTGGTGTATGAGCATTCGGGCGGCTCGATAGGCGGCTCTTCACAATTGATGGTGTACCCGGAAACGCACATGGTGGTGGCGCTGGTCACGAATCTTACCAGCAGAGAATGGAAAGCATCGGAAGTGGAAGCAGTGGCGGAAAAGTTTGAAAGCGGGAAGAAATAGTGCGTTGGGCGAGTGTGGATGTGCCGGCTCACGATTTACATTTAGAGCGTGGCTGGCTGGGTCAAAAGCGGCAGCAGAGCTACCTTCGGAGAGACTCCGGGCAAGCTGCACTCCAAGAAAAGAGGGCACAAGATATCGCGCCCCTGCCTACTTCGTAGCCGGAGAGAGCGTGACCGGGGAAACTTCGCGGTCGATGGATTGTGCTAATTCATCCTCGGCGATTTCCAGATCGTAGGCGGTCTGGAGATTCAGCCAGAAGCGCGCACTGGTGTTGAAATAGCGGGCCAGGCGCAAAGCGGTGTCCGGGGTGACGCCGCGGCGTTCACGGACAATTTCGGCGATGCGGGTGACGGGGACGCGCAAGTCGAGCGCCAGGCGGTTCATGCTGAGGCCCAACGGCAAGAGAAAATCCTCGCGGAGGATTTCTCCCGGATGAATGGGCGGCAGGCGCTTTTCTTTTTTGCTCATCGGATCACCTAATGATAGTCCACAATTTCCACACTTAGGGCATCACCACCACTCCAGGCAAAGCAGATGCGCCACTGATCGTTGATACGGATGCTGTGCTGACCTTGGCGATTCCCGCGCAAAGCTTCCAGATGATTCCCGGGCGGGGATGCCAGATCGCGTAATTCGGTGGCGCTATCCAATTGCCGGAGTTTCCGCTGGGCAATGCGTTCAAAACCCTGGAAGCGCCGGCTGCTTTGGCGGTGAAAGAGTCTTTCGGTTTCCGGGCAGCGAAAAGACTTGATCACTGGGAAACTATATAACGCTTAGCGTTAAACGTCAAGCGATAAGGATAGGATTGCCCGATCGGTAGGTTGATTGATGAGGTTGAACGCGTCAAAAGCTGAGGCTTCGGCTCCGCACTCCAAAAAAGAGGGCACGATATATCGTGCCCCTACGGCGTGCCCGGGAATGCGTGAGATTGAGCGTCGCGGTTAGACTTCTTTTTCGACGTGGACTTTGATTTCGGCGGTAACGTCGCGGAAGACTTTGACGGTGACCGGGAATTCGCCGATGGATTTGATGGGATCGGCAAGCTGCACCTGGCGCTTGTCCACTTCGAACTTTTGCGCCTTCAGGGCTTCAGAGATGTCGCCGGTGGTGACGGAGCCGAACATCTGGTCGTTCTCGCCGGTCTTGCGGTGGAATTTGACAGAGACTCCGCTGAGCAACTCGGCCTGCTTCTTGGCGGCATCGAGTTCCGTGGCGGT
>Ga0137359_10004508_pt1 | contig 11439 bp, 8 predicted proteins | sample Mad1_40_16metaG_FD_108281 | JGI IMG/M metagenome (GOLD analysis project Ga0137359, IMG submission 108281) | Vadose zone soil microbial communities from Angelo Coast Range Reserve, California, USA - Mad1_40_16 metaG | ecosystem: Environmental > Terrestrial > Soil > Vadose zone | place: USA... | reverse complement strand
TCGATTGCTCCTCTGCCGACGAAGATACGTTTGAATCAGTCGTTCGCCCAAGTCCGTCTCGCGCCTGATTTCATTCGTGGCATATGTACCAAGGCTAATGATCAGGCGCAGTTTTCTCGGTGCGTGGCCTCGTCGAAGGACGTTGCATTCGCGACAAATGGGTAAGTAATTATCAATCGAATGTGCTCCGCCAAGTCGATGCGGAATTATATGATCTGCTTGCCAGGCTCTTCCTACGCGACCACCGCAGACGTGACACGTTCCGGCTGTCTTTGCTAGGACTTCGGCCCGCTGGTTGTGTGTCAAGGCCAGCCTCGGGGCTGGATTGCTCTTGACTTCAGATGCTGCACAGATTCGCCGGATGTGGTTATGCTTCATGTGTCAATACACCAGGACGTTGATCTCTGGGATACCCATCACGCTCGACGCAAGGAATACGAACGCATCAAACGGATCGCAACGACGAAAGCGGCATGACTGTCGAACTGCAAACCTTTATTCATCGGTTCGATTCCGATCGCCGCCTCCAACTCATTCAACAACTTAGAGATTTTCGCAAGTTCAGTAAAAAGCCTACCGTAGTAAAAAATGTAGTAAGTCTCTGCATTTTGTGACCTGAATCGTTCGTGCCATACCAGGTTCAATCATGATAGGGCCTTGTAATAGTTCCATTGTTCCTTCAGCCTCATCATTAATGTGACAAAGCGCGAATCCTTTCTGAGAGGATTGAGATATGGATCGCTCTCAAAGAGCGGGTAACAGGGGAACCCGTCGTCTGCCGCCGCTTGCAGCCATTTGATGGCCTGCTCAGGCTTGTTCATAAGCGAATAAGCGCAGGCAATGTTATAAGCAGTGTGATGAAAATGTCCGAAGCCCTTACCTTTTGCAATGGCACTCCTGATCGTGTCCTCAGCGGTGTCTTTCTCACCGGTTAGGGCTGCCATCAGGGCTTGCACACTTGTAAAGAGTCCGCCGTTATCTTCAGGGTAATCTCTTAATGACTCCTCAAGTATGGCCGCTGCTTCTTCCATTCTTCCAAGATGCAATAAAGCTATTGGCGTCTGATACCCCACAAGCGCCGGATTGACTTCTCTGGGAACACTACGCAAAGCTGTGAGGCCCTGCTCATACTTGCCTTGAAAGAGCAATGTTTCTCCGACGTGATATCGCGCGAGTGTATTGCTCGGGTTGATGGCAACTGCTTTTTCGAGTTGTTGGAGCGCTTCGTCAAGAAGCCCAACGTGTCCATAGACAAGCGCAAGTTGATTTTGCGCCTCATCCAAATTCGGATTCAAATTCAAGGCGAGGCAGTATTCCTGAATGGCCTTGTCGTGCGGGAAACGATTGGCCGGCGTCCAGAGGAGGCGGCCACGAGCCAGGTGAGCTTCGGCTAAATCCTGGTCCAGGGAAAGCGCTTTCTCGACGGCAACAAAGGCTTTCTCTTCCAACTGTTTCTCATCCGGCGTGAATAAAAAAAACCTCCATACACACGCCTGCGCTAATTCTGCCCAGGCCGCGGCGAAGTTTGGATCTGTAGCGACGGCGCGGTCAAACATCTCGATGGCAGTTTCATTGTCGGCTTCAGTTTGGCGACTAAGGCGAAACCGCCCGCGCAAAAAATAGTCATAAGCTGCCGGGTTGATCGGGCGCGCGCGCGCCAAGCGGATTTGCTCCTGCGGCGTCAGCTTGATCTGAATCTGTTGGGTAACAGCCCGCGCTACCTCGTTCTGCAGCGACAGGATATCACGTAGGTCTCGGTCGTAGGTCTCGGACCACAAATGCCGGTCGGTCGGCGCGTGGATTAACTGCACGTTGATCTGTACCCGCTCGCCGAAGCGTTGCACTGAGCCTTCCACTATCGCATCCACGTTCAATTCGCGCGCTATCTGCGGCAATGGCTTGTGCGTGCCTTTATACTGCATCACGGAAGTCCGCGAAATCACCCTTAACTCTCCGACCTTGGCCAATCCGGCAATGAGTGTCTCCGTCATCCCATCAGCGAAATACTCCTGCGCCGGATCGCCGGAAAGGTTGGCCATCGGCAACACAGCAAGAGACCTTATTTCGGGGTTCTGTGTAGGAGGCGCACCTCGAAGCAGAAACCCAGACTCATCGAGTGCGTCAGGGGTTCGAGCGGTCCCATATTCGCGCACATTTTCCAAATCAATGACCAGATCACGCATCGTCTGATAGCGGCGCTCACGATTCTTTTCTAAACATTTGCGCACGATGCGCTCCAACTCCATAGGGACGTCCGCCGCGTATCGCGCCAGCGGCGGCGGCTCTTTCGTCAGAATTGCAGAAATCGTGCTAGCCGGGTTCTCAGCGATAAAAGGCCGACGGCCGCTGAGCATTTCATATAGCAACGTCCCGAAACTGAATATGTCACCGCGAGCATCCGCCCCTTCTCCCCGCACCTGTTCCGGCGACATGTAAGGTACAGTCCCGACTATCATTCCCGGCGCCGTCAATAAACCCAGCGTTTCTGCGTCGCTCTCCAGTTGATTCGTCTCACGTACCTCTTTAGCCAGCCCGAAGTCCATCACCTTCGCTTGCCCGCGAGCAGTAATCATTATGTTCTGAGGCTTGATGTCCCGATGGATGATTCCGCGCGTATGAGCCTCTGAGATTGCATCGGCTATCTGGACGCCAATGGCGAGCGCTTCCGGAAGATCCAAAGGCTGCGTTTTAATCTTGCAATCGAGGGTCTCGCCCTCAACATACTGCATGACGATGAAGGACCGTCCTCCCTCTTCATTAATTTCGTGTATAGCGCAGATGTTTGGATGGTCGAGCGTGGCCGCCGCTTTGGCCTCTCTGATCAAGCGCCGGTTGGCATTTACATCATTAGAAGATTCGGATGGCAAGAATTTGATGGCAACCTTACGGTCGAGCATTGTGTCTTCAGCAAGATAGACCTCTCCCATGCCACCTGCGCCGAGCTTTTTGATAATGCGGTAATGGGAAATTGTCTGTTCGATCATACTTATCTATTCGCTAGTGTATCTGGTCAAGGAATGGTGTGTCGGGATCACTCACATAGAAGATCACCACCCGCAACGGCTCGGCGCTGCTGCGGTTGTAGCCCGTCATTCTCACGTGCGCCGGCATCACCATCGCCTGGCCGGCCTTGACCGTGTCTGGCTCGCTCCCCTCAATTTCCATTGTGAATGCACCTTCTAAGACATAGACCGTCACTGGAAAACGGTGCGTGTGGAACAAAGTCTTATCGCCCGGCTTGAAGCTCGCCGTGAGGACGCGCATCTCCTGCCTATCGCCTTTCGGCATCCCTTGCAGGATCTTGCTCAGAAGTACTTGGGGCTTGACGAGACCCTGCTCTTGGGCCAACGCTGTCAAACTAATGAACAAAACGACGAACGCGAGACTGAATCTCATCCATTTATCCATTTGTTTACTCCATTCTCACACGCAAGCAATCACCGCAGCCCGCAACATCTTGCGCCGTTAATCACTGAAAAACCCATCACAGCTTGAGAGCCACCACCGCCCTCTCGTAATCATCCGGCCGCACGTAGATAACGTAGCCGTAACTGCCCTTGCCATCGGCGACTCCGCTCGATGCATATACATTGACGTTAGCTTCATACAGCTTCATGTGCACCTCAGCCAGGGCGCCTAGCTTGTCGTCACCTTGAACCAGCAAGGCCGGCAGCGGTCCATCCAAGTGAAGGCCGGACTTCTGCGCCTCACTGCGAAGTTTTCCGGTATCCTCTGGAAAGATCGTCAACTGGGTGTTCATCGGTCCGAAAGGAACTGCGGTAATAGCCAACAGATTGATACCCAGGCTGGTTAAGAGTGAAAGTACCTTGTAAGCCTCTCCGGGTTGATCTTTGACAGTGGCGTAAAAGTAATCAACGCGGCGAATCTTGAAAGCCATAGCTACCTCCTCAAACTTTCACGCCCCAAGCCAATCTGTATTGAGCTTACGCGTCGGCAGGTCAGTGAGAGCTTCCCTTCCATTGCTGGGTTCGATCAGCTTGGCGAGGCCGAAGTCCAGGATTTTTACGCGGCCATCTTTCGTGATGAAGAGGTTCTCGGGTTTCAGATCGCGATGCACGATCCCCTTCTCGTGCGCAGCCGCCAGCCCATGCGCTATTTGAAGCGCGTAGTCAATCGCTTTGCGGACCGGAAGTGCGGCACCGTTCAGCTGCTCCCGCAACGTCTCTCCCTCGAGCAGTTCCGAGACGACATAAGGCGAACCGTCGTGTGTATCAACATCATAGATTGAGAGGATGTTTGGATGATTTAACGCACCTGCGGCCTGCGCTTCCTGCTCGAAGCGACGCAGTCGTTCTGAGTCCGCAGAGAAAGCAGCGGGAATGACTTTGATCGCAACGTCTCGATTGATCTTTGGATCACGAGCGAGATAGACCTCACCCATGCCACCCGCGCCAAGCAGCGAGCGGATTTCGTAGCGTCCAAGGCGAGTAGCTGGGGAAATAGGCATCTACCTACCAGAAGGAGTAACCCAAGACTTACAAACTCTATTGCAGGGCAGTCAAAAGTCAAGAGTGATCACACACCATGGAGAGATTCATCCATTAGCGGTGTTTTGCGCAAGCTCAGGGGAGAAGGGGTTGAGAAGGGTAGTGTCCTAGTTTCATTTCTTCCGACTTCGGCTTAATTCTTAATGTCCCTGTCTTTTCGGTTGCACAGATGCAAAAGGGGCGGCAAGGTCTTACACCCTCACCGCCCCAACGCGCCCAACGGCCCCTAGGAGGGTCAGACGGGCGTTTTCGCCGGATGCTGATTCTTTCTGGGTTTCTAGGTCGCCCTTCCCAATCGCAAAACAGTGTGTGGCGCGAAAGCTATTGACTCAGGGACAGGCAGCTAACGCCTCAGAAGAATGCAGGCAGATGGCCAGCAAATTTTGCACCACGTGGCAACCAGATCGTTTACGGTCTCTTTTCGCAAACAGATCGCTCGCCACTGCTCGCAAATACGCACAACTGCTCGCTGGCGCGCAGTCAGGACCTCACCAGTTCCCTGCATTTCGATGTGTTTGAGTAAGGCACGTTAATTGTAGTATCGGGGCTCGTCTTGTATTAGCGTCTAACGTCCTCCCCTGCCAAGACCAGAACGTTAGGCGCAGCCAGGGCGGTATGATGGAAACGTGCCGCCCTTCTCTTCTTCTCCACAACCGAAAAACCAAGCGCCATACTTGCTCGATTTTTTGTGAAACCGTTGTGTCATTAATGATCGTGAAAGTGCGTCTTCAAGAGACTATCAATCATACGGAAGTCTATCGGCTTACTCACACACTCGACGCACCCAGCTTCAATGGCCTTATGTCTGTTGTATGAGTCACAAAAGGCTGACACTGCCACGATGGGAGTGGCTTTCATTGCCGGCTGTGAGTGTATCCGTCGCGTTGCTTCAAATCCGTCCAACACAGGCATACACAAATCCATCAGAATCAATCCCGGTCGAAGTCGCGGCGCAAGCTCAACGGCTTCCCGACCATTGGCTGCTTCAGCTACCTTGTAGCCCTTCATCTGCAGAGAATATCGCAATAGCTCGCGTATATCCGGCTGGTCATCAACGACAAGAACAGTGTTATTAGCTACCTCGGTCGACATCATACCCTTCCTCAATTACAGTCCGACAAACAGCAGATCGGGGGGCAGGATTAGTAGGCCAAACAAAGGTGGCGGTTATGTGCGCGGGGACTGACGTTTTCTTTTCGAAACTGCCAACAAACACAAAAAGCTCATTACTCAATTTCAATCTTGTGCGCCCTTCCATCATCAAGGATGCGAATGATCAGGGCGCCATCATTTTTGGACCACCCTTTACCCCCATCCGCGGCTCGCGGAACAGTTTGACCGTCAAGTAATACCCTTCCTGGAGACAACGCCGTAGAAATAATGAAACTAGCCGTCCTTGGCTGAGGTTTAAATGTTCCTTGCGGCGCACTGACACTAATCTGGATCTGTTTCTGTTTACCGGAAAAGTGCAAGGCAGTTCGCCGGTAGACACCATTGGTGTATTCAGGGCTCAGACCGTCGTCCTCGTAGAGAGAGGTCGCTGCCTCCCCTCGGTCGTCCGGGTAAGCGACGAACGATGGCTCGGAGACTTTTTCACCCACATAATTCATTTCCGGACCCAGCGGAAGTATCGAGCCCCCGCGTACAAACATCGGAACAGTTTCCAGCGGGGCGTCGACGGACACTACGCTTCCGCCTTTGTACTCTTTGTTGGTCCAATAGTCGTACCACTTGCCCTCTGGAAGATAGACCAACCGCCGCGTGACGTCCGGTCTGAGCACTGGCGCAACAAGCAAATCATTGCCAATCATGAACTCATCGTCGAGATTGTAAGTGTTCGCATCATTCTGGTAATTCAGCACCAACGGCCGGAAAAGCGGTACTCCGGTTCGATGTGCTTCCTCCAGGGTGGTATAGAGAAATGGCAAAAGCCGGTAGCGCAGCTTCAAATACTTTCGAATAATGTCCTCGTAATACTTTCCGAAACGCCAGGGTTCCTGGTCGTAGCTGTCGATATTTTTGTGATTCCTGCAGAATGGCGCTAGAAAACTGACCTGATAAGATCGCACTAGCAGTTCGCCGTCCCCTCGACCCATGAATCCGCCAACGTCACTGCCAACAAACGGCTCACCGGAAAGGCCAAGCGTCGTGAACATCGGAATGTTTAGCGCCAAAGAATCCCAGGTACTATTCGTATCGCCCGTCCACATCGTCGAGTAGCGCTGGATACCGGCGTACGCTGCTCGTGTGATTACGTATGGACGTCGGTCGGGTCTCAGTCTTGCCAGTCCCTCATAAGTGGCTCGCGCCATCAGCAACGCAAACACATTTCGGTTCTTGGCATGCGACGACTTTTCACCCTCGTCGTAGCTAATGACGTCCGACTGGTTCTTCCCGGTCTGGTCTACGAAGTCGGAAGGTTCGTTCATATCGTTCCAGATACCGGCAACACCGTTGTCTAAGTATGCGCGATGAAGATCACCCCACCACTTACGCGCCTCCGGAAGAGTGTAGTCGACAAAAACACTGTCACCGGGCCATACCTTAGGTATGAACAGTTTCCCGTCTTTGCGATGTTGGAAGTAGTTCTTTTCCAGGCCCTGGTCAAAAACGTAGTAGCTCTTTTCTTTTGGTCCCAGTTCCGGATTTCGCGAGTTGGCGGCTTGCTCTGCAACAGCTGAGTGAGGCTGGTATTTGACGCCCGGATCCACAATGGTGATGACCTTAACGCCCTGCTTTATGAGTTGCTCGTTCATCTCCTTCGGCCGGGGGAAGCGCTGAGGATTCCAGGTAAACACGCGATAGCCGTTCATGTAGTCGATGTCCAAATGCACTACGTCGAGCGGCAAGTCCCTTTGTCTGTACTCACTGACAACCCTTTCAACCATTGTGTCGGGGTAATAACCCCAGCGGCTCTGTTGATTGCCAAGCGCCCAAAGCGGAGGAAGCGGCATATGGCCCGTGAGCTCTGCGTACCGACTGAGGATCTTCTTTATTGTAGGGCCGTAAAAAAAATAGTAGTTCATCTCGCCGCCTTCGGCTCCAAACCAGGCGCGCTCCTGCGAGCTGCGGCCGAAGTTGAAATAACTGCGATAGCTGTTATCAAAGAAAATTCCGTAAGCTGCGCCGCGTTCCAGACCAAGGTAAAAAGGAATAGTTTGATAGATAGGATCTTTTCCCTCGGTATAACCAGGCGTATCGGAATTCCAATTAACAAACGAGCCGCGCCGCTTATCGAGTCTCGCGGCCTTTTCCCCCAGCCCATAGAAATGCTCATCGAAGCCAAGTTTCTTCGCGGCTGCAACGAACATGCCGGCTGCCGGATCAAACATCATTCCGGTCAAAGTGCCCTTCGCGTCGTACATCATTGGTCGCTCGTCAGCGTTAATGACCTCGTGCGTGTGCGCATCTCGAAAGCTTATCAGCAATGGTGATCTGTGAATTACACACTCGACCTCTTCAGTTGTAATCGAGATCGTTTCTGGGGATTCTGTTAACGTCCACCGCGGCGTATCCCAATTGTCTCGGGCAATTGCCCAGGAGTGGTCGCGGGTAGACACGGGTTTGGTAAAGGACGCACGCACGCGAATGAGGTCAGGAGCGAGCATCGTCAACTGAACCTGCGAACCATCGGCGCAGTTTAAGGTGACGGCATTAGCACCTTTTGTGAAACTGACGACCGGTCCAATCTTCTCAAGGCCTGTGATGTCCTGTGCCCTGGCACAAACAGCGATGGACATAAGACAAAAAACGAGAGTTAGCAATTTACTCATTTACATACCACCATTGACTGATTTGAACGCCTCGAGCTGTGATCAGGCGCGGTTCAATTTGTCTAACCGCGAAGCAAACGCCAAACGGGCGGCGCCGAGCAGGCCCGCGTCGTCGCCGCATTCCGCGCGCGCTATCTGTACCCGCGCTGCCGGCAGAGGAAAGGCACGTTGGGCTACCTCTTGATGCATATGCTTTTCAAATAGCACCCAGCCATCAACAACACCGCCACCGAGAATAATTATCTCCGGATTCAAAAGGTTGATTAGATTCGCCAGACCAACCCCCAGGTAGACACCCATGCGACGGAAAACCTCCTGGGCCAATTCGTCGCCTTCGATGCCTGCTGCATAGACCTCCCGTGCTGTCAGTTCACCATCTTGTCTGACAATCGAATTTGGATAATGCGACCGCTCTTCGCGGGCCATTCGAACTATCGCCGTAGCAGACGCATAGACTTCGAGACAACCTCTGCTACCGCAGGGACAAGCAACACCAAGAAAAGGGTCGACAGCCATGTGTCCAATCTCCGCAGCTGAACCGTCCGCCCCGCGCCAAAGCTTATCGGCGAGAATTATTCCGCCTCCAACTCCTGTCCCCAAAGTCAGACAAATGACGGAGTGGCGACCACGACCGGCGCCCTGCCAAAGCTCCCCCACCGCCGCAGCGTTTGCGTCGTTTTCAATAAAGGCAGGCAACTTGAGTTCGCGCTCGAGAGCTGCTGATAGACAAAATCTATTGAGAGAGGGGAGGTTGGGCGCTCTAACAACTGCTCCCTTCTCAACGTTGACAGTGCCCGGCACGACAACTGAAACAGCGCTTGCCGGCCCATCCAGTTCACAACTGCGCACAGCTGCAACAATTGCTTGCACGATATCATCCGGGTTTTCTGTGCGAGGCGTGTTTTGTTTGAAGCGAAAACGAATTAGTCCATCTTCATCCACGAGCGCGGCACGGAGATGGGTGCCGCCAAGGTCGACCGCAAAAACTACGTCTGAAGAACTTTTCTTATCGAGGGGGTTAGAATTTATCATCTTGGTTTGAAACGTCGTTTGTCATAACGCAGTGTGACCACAGACGGAATATCAAGGTTACGGTTATTCTGCAGGTTGACCGCAAGCCGAATAAACTCTGCCATCGACCAGGCCAACGGCGTCGCGGATCCCGTGCCCGCACCAAACTTGACCGGCGGAGGCCCACTGCGATCCCATACTTGTTCCGGGATCATTAGTCCATCATTTGCGAACTGGGTCATCGTATCCAGGAGACGGCGAGCCGCAGATATATTTCCTGAAGCCAACTCAAATTCGCCTCGTTCACCTGTCAGTAACGTCCATAGTCGCCCGACTCCAGTACGACCATCGTAGGGTTCGCCGTCCAATCGCTCACCATAGGCATCGTGATTATAGCGATACCAACCTGGACCAAGCGGCGTTTCAACCTTGATGAGTTTATCAACCACCGCAAGTGACTTGCGGATTAAATGGTCGTCGGCGCTCTTGATTCCCAGGCGGACTAATTCGAGAAACCCGGCGTCGACGATCTCACGCTGATCATAGGAACCGCCGCCACTATTGATCTCAATCGTCGTCGCCTCATTGGGAGTACCCTTCTCCGTGATTCGCAGGCAATAATGACCGTCAGCATGTGGTCCGTTCGAGGTTGCAGTCCACCAGTCAACATTAGCCGCCCAGTTGTCAGCCGTTTTGAGATAGGTGGCGGCGGACTTCGTGTCGCCATGAGACCCGGCGATACGGGCGGCGCAAACGAGTCCGGCAATCTCAGCGGCAATAGTAGCTGGAGAGTAGCCCGGCTTTTCTTCCCAGCGATCCTGACCTGTAACCGGACCGTTGCCAACCATAAAGTCGGCGGCCGGCTTGATGTGTTTAAGCCAGGTCTTTTGATCCACGCGTTCTAGTTGATAAGCGAGAACGACCGGCAATGCTACTTCGTCCAATTGCAAGCCACCACCAATCGGCCGGCCATCAACCCATGTGTTCTGCGGAAAACTTCCGTCGCTGCGTTGCTGAACGTTGAAAAGATAGTTAAGCGCACGGTTCGCTGTCGCTTTGTCTCCCATCGAATAGAGCGCTGTTGCTACCTGATAAAGATCGCGAGACCAAACGGCGTGGTAGCCACTGATTGTAGCTTCATTTGCGTTTGGTCCACCTCCCCACGGTGTCGAAGGCGAGGCGATAATCGCGCCGCGATACGTCTTATCTTCCGATCCCTTTAAGACCATCGCCGACATATTGAACTGCCTTTGATACTTCCGGCCGATTTGCGGCAAACGCGCAGCATACTTGTGCCAACCTGTCTCGTATTCGCGACGCACGCGCGCAAAACCCTTGGCAAGTGAAGCCCTGGCATTCTTGAGAGCCTCGGCTGTTGTCGCGCCGAAACCGAGAGCAATCGTACAGTGAGGTTTGATTGTAGGGACGTCACTCCGTGGGCGCCCCGTGTGGCGTAACAAGGCGCGCCCACGGAGGGACGCCCCTACATTTCCCTCGAAACCTTTGAGCTCCGCGACCTGAACAACATTTCCATTGTCGGCCCGCGAATAGGGCGTGAAGCTCTTGTGATTCCAATTCCTCTTCAATTCGGTCAGCCCGTCGCTCGTGCCCAAATAGCCGTTCGTGACTTCCGGTTCATTCGTCTCACCTCGAAGACCAAATCCAGTACTGGAAACCAACGCCGAAGCCTTGTTTCCATCTGCCGATACCAGTGCATTCCCCTCGGTCCACGCGGAGTCGTGCATCCCACTATTATTGAGCGATGGATCGTAGTAGACGTACAAACGCGCGGGGAGCCGGCTATCAAATTCAATGTCGATCAAAACGGTGTCGCGTGCGGGGTCAGTGATGTACGTTTTAGTAATCGTATACGAGCCACTTTTGGCTGTGTTAATTTGCCGAAAGGTTAGCGCTCGGGAGTCAAGCACTTCCATGTGATGTGTTGTGTCTTCGCTTTCAGTCTCGACCTTAGTACTGTCGAGTATGACTAGTTGGAGTGTCTGAACATTTGGTACATCGAGCGTTGGATAAAAAACTTCGGACAACACACCATCACAAAGGGTGAACCAGACTTTAGAAGCAATCGTGTTCGCGGTACCAAACCCATTTTTGGCTGCAGTCGGCCAGTGAGCGTCATTGCCTGGACC
>Ga0137359_10004505_pt1 | contig 11443 bp, 10 predicted proteins | sample Mad1_40_16metaG_FD_108281 | JGI IMG/M metagenome (GOLD analysis project Ga0137359, IMG submission 108281) | Vadose zone soil microbial communities from Angelo Coast Range Reserve, California, USA - Mad1_40_16 metaG | ecosystem: Environmental > Terrestrial > Soil > Vadose zone | place: USA... | reverse complement strand
GTGGGCAACGAAATTGTCATCTCGACCATTTTGGAGTCTATGCAAAGGTTGGAAAAGCCGGACTGTGACTGATCCCCCATCCTCGAAATACCCATCCTATCGCCCTCAACGCCCCGCCAGGCCCCGTAACCCTTTGGTAATACTGGGTTGCACCTTTTTCGTTGCACTTTAACACTCCTGAAATATCTTCGAGATAACATTGCAGGTGAAGACAGCTCTGCGGAGGCTTTCGGAATGGGACCGGCCCGGAATCCACAACACGCTCTGCCCTTGCAGGTGGCGGCTGTCTGCTACCGGCGGCGTGGCCCGTCGGTCGAATTCCTGCTGGTGAATACGAACGGGGGCGGGAAATGGACCTTTCCCAAGGGCGATCCCGAGTCCTCTCTTTCCCATGGCCAGGCTGCGGAGCGCGAAGCCTGGGAAGAAGCTGGCGTCCGCGGCACGATTGAGTCGCGTCATTTCTGCCTCTACATCCACTCCAAAGGCGTTTTCTGGAAATCCCCGGGAGTCCGGGAATATGTAATCAAGGCATTTCTGCTCGAAGTGGAGCTCGCAGAAGAGCCGCAAGAATCTACCCGAAATCCCACCTGGTTCAGCCCCGAAGAAACCAAGAAGATCCTGGCCAAAGGTCGCGAGGTGAAATACGCGCGTGAGTTGCAGGCAGTGGTCGATCGCGCGATGGAAAAGATTGGCGTCGCCCAAACCACAGCCGCACCGTAGCAGCGTTCTGTAATATCCAACCGAGTCAGTTCGGCTCCCGTTTGTTCACTGGCCAGCCAGAAATGATTTGCTATCCTGTCGCATGCCCGCAGTCGACCCCCAAGTTACAGCCAGCGAACTGCTCCGCGTGTTCCATCACGACGAGCCATATCTTTTTCTAGGAGCTGCTTTCACGACGGTCGCCATTCTGGCGGCCGCATTTGCCTTCCTGCGACGCAAGGTTGATTCCCTGGCAGTCTATTTCGCCTTATTCGCGTTTTTGTACGGACAAAGGTTATGGGTGCAAGCCGGTTTGCTTGAAACCCTGATTCCCCCTTCCCAGCTATTCGAGCGCTTGCGCTCGGGCATCGACTTTCTGGTCCCCATTCCTGCGTTTTTGTTTTTCGATGCAGCCGGACTCCTTCATCGTAGGGGCAAAGTTCTTGGCTACGTCCTCGGAATCCTTCTGGGCTCGCTTGCCGTCGCAACCTTTGCTTTCGGGCCTTCGCATTCGTATCACGTAATCAACGACGTCGTGGTCATTGCCGCGTTGGTTTTGCTGGTGATTCAATCGCTATTGAATCGTGACCGCAATCGGGACTTTGTCGTGGTCCGTCGCGGCTTGCTCATTTTCGTGGCATTCGCCCTGTGGGACAACGTGGTCGGGGCGTTTGGCCGGACATCCAAGATCGAACCGTATGGCTTTGTGGCCTTTCTGGCAGCTCTGGGCTACGTTGCGGCCCGCCAGATCCTGGAACGGGACCAGCAACTCAATGCCATTCAAAAAGAACTGGAAGTGGCACGCCGTATGCAGTTGTCCATTCTGCCGGGGGAGTTTCCCCATTCGGCGAATTTTCGCGTCGCGGCTCGTTATGTTCCCATGACGTCGGTTGCGGGAGATTTCTACGACTTCATCGTGGCGGATGACCACCAGGCCGGGATTCTGATCGCGGATGTGTCCGGCCACGGAGTTCCGGCGGCGCTAATCGCTTCCATGGTTAAGCTCGCCGCTACCTCACAACGCGCCCAGGCTGCGGATCCTTCCAGTTTTCTGTCGGGTATGAACAGTGCCCTGCAGGGCAATACACAGAATCAGTTCGTTACGGCGGCATACGTTCATCTCAATTCAGAATCGCAGGAGCTGCGCTATTCGGCGGCACACCGCCTGGAACAGGGTGATCGATTATTGCTCTACACCGATGGGATTGTGGAAGCGACAGATGCGTCAGGAAAATTCTTCGGGCAGGATGGCTTGTCTGATCTCTTGCGCGCGACGTCCAGGCTTCCGCCATCCGACGCTGCAGATCGGATCATCGCGTCCGTTGAAGAGTGGTCGGTGTCCCAGGATGATGATCTGACTGTGCTGGTTTGCGACTACGTGCGCACGGATAGCTGAACCCACGCAGCGCAAACCTGTTGCCGAGCCGGTTCGGGACGGTCACTTTGCGACCGGACGGACGGAGTCGGAGCCGAAGCACCCCTATTCCCCTTCAGTCACTCTTTAGGAACACCGCCAAATTCCCCAGCCCGCAGGTTCAGCTGTGCAGTGGCGGTCCTCCGACTACGCTCAGGATGATAGGGTTCTTCTTCAAACTGGCTCTATCATGAGACGATTGAATGAATGCTCCAACTCTCCGCCGCCGGCAAACGTTATGGCCACAAGCTCCTCTTCGAAGGCGCGGACTGGATGATCACGCCTCGCGACCGCGTTGGACTCGTGGGCGCGAACGGCACCGGCAAATCCACGCTATTAAAGATCCTGGCCGGCACGGAAAGCCTGGACTATGGCTCCGTCAGCCGGGCCAAGGGTATCAGCGCGGGATACCTGCCGCAGGACGGGCTGGCGCTCTCCGGGCGAACCGTCTTCGCCGAGTGCATGTCGGTCTTTGCGAAGTTACAGGCAATGGAAGAGGAGATGGAAGAGCTGACCGGACGCATGTCCGAGCTCGACCACGCCTCTCCGGAATACGCACAAGTCGCGGAACGCTACCAGCGCATCGAACACGAATTTACCACCCGCGACGGATACGCCATCGAGGCCCAGGTCGGCACCGTACTTTCGGGGTTGGGTTTTCGCAAGGAAGATTGGACCCGGCAGACCGAGGAATTCTCTGGCGGCTGGCAGATGCGTATCGCGCTGGTCAAGCTGCTGCTGCAACAGCCAAACCTGTTATTGCTGGATGAACCCACCAACCATCTTGATCTCGAAGCCCGCAACTGGCTGGAAGAATATCTCAGCAACTATCCCTATGCCTTCGTGCTGATCTCGCATGACCGCTATTTCCTCGATGTCACAATCAACAAGATTGTCGAGATCTGGAACAAACGTATTCATCTTTACCACGGCAATTACGAAAAATATCTGGGCGCCAAGACGCAGCGCATGGAGCAGCTCGAAGCAGCCTACCGCAACCAGCGCGAGCGCATTGAGCAACTGGAAGTCTTTATCAACCGCTTCCGCTACCAGGCCACCAAGGCCAAACAGGTGCAGAGCCGGATCAAGGAGTTGGAAAAGATCGAGCGCATCGAACTGCCCGAGGAAGAAAAGACCATCCACTTCTCCTTCCCGCAGCCCAAGCCGGCCGGGCGGATCGTCGCCGAGTTTGTTGGCGTCGCGAAGTCTTATGGCGAAAAGGAAGTATTCCGCGACGTCAGTTTCATGATCGAGCGGGGCGACCGGATTGCGCTGGTAGGGGTGAACGGCGCTGGAAAGTCCACGCTCATCAAGCTGCTGGCGCAGACCGAGCCTCTGACCCGGGGCGAGTATCGGTTGGGCCACAATGTCGATCCAGATTACTTCGCGCAGGACCAGTACAAAGAGCTCGATCCAAATGCCCGCATCCTCGACGATCTGGGTGAAATGTCTCCTCGCTCCACCCAAACTGAGTTGCGCAGCCTTCTGGGCTGCTTTCTGTTCTCTGCCGACGATGTTTTCAAGCGCATCGGAGTGCTGTCCGGCGGCGAGCGCAACCGTTATGCGCTGCTTCGAATGCTGTTGCATCCGGCAAATTTCCTGCTTCTCGACGAGCCTACAAACCATCTCGACATGCGCGCCAAGGACGTCCTGCTGAAGGCGCTGACCGACTACAACGGCACCGTGGTCTTCGTCTCCCACGATCGCTATTTCATTGACAAGCTGGCCACGCGTGTTTTGGAGGTCGGAGAGGGCCGGGTCGAAGTCTATCCCGGCAACTACGAGGACTATCGCTGGCGGAAGGAGGGCGGAGCCGCGGCATTGCAAAAAGCGGTGTCGTCAGCAGCGGATTCGCAGCCGGCGAACGGCAATGTCAACGGACAGCCAGCGAAGGCCGAGGATTCTGCGGCCAAGCGCCTGAATCCCATCAAGCGCAAGCAGATGGAAGACCGAGTCCACGAACTCGAATCTGAGATCAACCGCCTGGAAGATGCCATTGCCGAGTGTGAAGCTGCCCTGCAGACCTTCGTTAGCGCGGAGGAAACACAGCGGGTTACCCAGGAACTGGAGGTTAGAAAGGCCGACCTGCAAAAGCGGCTGGCGGAGTGGGAAGAACTGGGCCAAGCGCTTCAAGTGTAGACATACATTGCTGCAAATACAGCCGGTTACTCATTCCAGGCAGCCCGTTTTTCTGGTCGTGTTCTTCCGTAACCTGCTCTATTGCCGGCTCCCATGCGATAGTCAGTTTGGCCAATCGGCCACAGTCAAGCAGACTCGCCGCATGCGGTAACGCCCATAGTGCGCGCCGCGCGGAACACTCAAGGAGCGCCGCAACCGATGCTGCAGCCAACAGATTCCCAAAAATCGCAGTCACCCTCGAATCCCTACACCCCCAGCAAAACTGTCAGTGTGCCCGTGGAGCAGGCTACGATCGGCCGCTCTGTGGTCATCAAAGGGGAAGTCAGCGGCACCGAATCGCTCTACGTCGATGGGCGCATCGAGGGCACCGTCAATTTTGCCGAGCACCGGGTCACCATTGGACGCAACGGCAGCGTCGCCGCCAACATCAGCGCCCGCGAAGTTGTGATCCTGGGCAAGGTGCAGGGCAACATTCAATGCTCCGACCGTCTGGACATCCGCAGCGAGGGTGCGCTCACGGGTGATGTGGTCACTCAGCGTATCAGCGTGGAGGATGGAGCCATTCTGAAAGGCAGCGTGCAGGTGCGCGCGGTCGAGCACAATAAGTCTCAGGCTCAGAAACAGGCACAAGCTGAGCCCAAACCCGCTACCACCGAGCAGGCCAGAGCGGCCGCGGTCGCAGGCGCTTAATTCGCTTCAGAAGAACCGGGCCGGGTGGGGCGGACACTGCTGTCCGCCCCACACCCGTCGCTACTTCTTTTCTTCCGGCTTCAAATCCAGCGCCGCCGAATTCATGCAATAGCGCAGGCCAGTCGGGGCGGGGCCGTCCTCAAACACATGTCCCAGATGGGCATTGCAGCGTGCGCAACGAGTCTCGGTACGGACCATGCCATAAGTCTTGTCGGTATGGTTCACCACTGCGGACTCGTCCACAGGCTTCCAGAAACTGGGCCAGCCCGTGCCGGAGTCGAACTTGGTGTCTGAAGTGAACAGCGGTTGCCCGCAACAGACACAGGCATAGGTACCCGCGTCTTTTGTCTTCCAATACTTACCGCTAAACGCCGGCTCCGTCCCCGCCTTGCGAGTCACATAATACTGTTCAGGCGATAACTGCTTTTGCCACTCTGCTTCTGGCTTTTCGATTTTCTCTGCCATTACGTTCTCCGAATTGTGACTAGTCGTTGGTCGTTGATCGTTAGTCGTTGGTTCTTAATCCTGTACCGGCTCCCTGCTCGGTCTGCATCGCAAAGAGGACACCTCAAATCTCGATGACCATATCTTCCAGACGCGTGGGATAACTGTTCAACACCTCGCCCTTATCCTTGCGAACGACGACCGTGTCCGAATGTCGAAAACCGGCGAAGTCAGGATCGTAGATTCCCGGTTCACAGCTGAAAGTCATGCCTTGCTTGAGCACTGTCTTATCACCCTCGGCAATCCAGGGAGCCTCATGGCCCTCGAGACCAATGCCGTGCCCGGTACGGTGTCTGAGGAACTTCTCAAACCCGGCCTTGCGGATCTGGTCGAGACTCTTCTGGTCGACTTCCTCGGCGACCGCGCCTTCCTTCATGTTCTCGACCCCGGCGTCGTGCGCAGCCAGCATGGCGTCGAACAGTCGCGTAGCATAGTCGGTCGGCCTGCCTACGCAGAACGACCGCTCGCACTCGACGTTGTAGCCTCCCACCTGCGCGCCGAAACTCAGGATCAAGGCGTCTCCCGTCTTTAGCCGGTCCTTGCTCGGGACCGCGTGCGGGAACGCCGAACGCTTGCCGAATGGAACCAATCCCCCGAATGGAGGCTCGATGCCCACGCCCACCACATCACTAAGTTCCTTTGACATTCTGTCGGCCACGGCGTCGGCCGTGACTTTCAGGATTTCGTCTTCGCTTACGCTGCCGTTGCGCTGGACGAATTCGCGTCCGGCTTGCACTTTGAAATCGGCATAAGTCATGGCCCGCCGCATGATGCGTATTTCGTCCTCGTCCTTGACCAGGCGAAGGTCCTCGACCAGGTCTCCGGCGTCCACAATCGTGGCCTTCGGAGCGCCAACATTCATTTGATGCAGCCGGCTGGGCCGGGGCTCTTCTACCCCGATGCGAGCCCGATCGAATCCGCGCTTGGCCACTCTCTCAAAGATCCAGCGCACCCGGTTTACCGGGCCGGGATAATCAAAGTAAGACTCGTAGTCTCTGACCCACCAGGTCTTGACCTGATCAGCCTCCAGCCCAGGAATGAACATCACCGGATCTCCCGACTCGGGAATTAATGTCGCCAGGGGGCGCTCGGTTGAAAGATGAAAATATCCCACTGTGTAGATGATGTTGGTCGCGTCCAGGAGGAGCAGCGCGTTGAGCTTGCGCTCTTTCATCTTCTCCTGCACCTGGGCAACTTTGCGCCGGTACCAGTCGGGTTGCAGGCGGTCGTGCGGACTCATGTCGGGCATGGCGGTTGCCATGCGCAGAAAGCGCATCCGGCCCAGTTGGCTTACATCGGTGGTGATGCTGAGCGCCGCCACACCGGAGAGCGTGAGCATGAATTCCCTTCGGTTCGCCATTGAGCCTCCGCCCGGCCAAGATCTTTCAAATTCCAAAAGCGTTCCATCTTAGCGTACCGCGCGTCTCGCGACTCGCCGGCAGATTTGATTTTGAGTGGAGCAGCGCTTCAGCGCCGCATAGGAAGACATTGTCTCGCTCCGGCTTTAGCCGCTGAGGTACCCCATGGGCTAAAAGCCCTGGCACGACCGCAGACTTATGCAGACCTAAAGGCCTGCTCCCCCCGTTAAGCAACGTATGACTACCGCACCCGGCGCCTCTGACCCACGACCGCCAGTCACGATGCGCTTACGGTCATAAACATGCTGTCCTCGCCGCCCAGGAGAGAACTCGGTAAGAGCGCTGCTTCTCTCGGTTGGGGCGCCTGCGTCTCGCCCGCCGCCGGCTAACGCGGGCGAGGGCTCCCGCGCCACACGCAACTCTGCGTGGTCGGGCTGGGGACGACTAGGCCATGGTTCGATATTCCCCGCGGTGATAGAGCAACGGATTGCCTCCGCGCACGACTACTTCTTCGACCTGTGCAATAAAAATCGTGTGATCACCGGCATCCTGCGCGCTATGCAGCCGGCACTCAAGATACGCCAGAGCGCCGTTCAGGACCGGAGTGCCATGGGCAGTGCGATCGAAGTGCGCCCCCGCCTCCCGCTCGGCATGACGATGGTCCTGAGCCGGGCGCGCATAGTACTCGGAAATGACGCGCTGGTTCTCCGCCAGCACGTTCACTCCAAACCGCTTCTTGGCATGCAGGTGAGCATGCGTCCGGGCACGATGGTCCACGCAAACCAGCACCAGCGGCGGATCGAGCGACACGGAGCTAAAAGCGTTGGCGGTCATGCCGTTCACTTCGCCTTCGTAATCCACCGTAATCACCGTCACTCCCGTTGCAAAACTGCCTAGCGCGTTGCGGAATTCTTCCTGAGTGACGGCCATTTGAAAGTTGGAGCCCTCTCGATTCCCTGAGTATTCGGGCAAAGCAGGCAATCAGCCCCGCAGCCCTTAAGAGTTTTACCACCAAACCCGGAGGGTTGAACAATTCGACGCTCCGTCAGCAGGTGAAGCAGGCTTTCAGGCCTGGAACGCCGCCTTCAAAGCAGCGCTAAAGCGCTGCTCCACCCAAAATCAAAATCCGCCCGCCATGAATGAATCGAGGACACGCTAACGCGGAGCGCTCCGAATCGCTCTCATGTATCATTCTGGAGATCATCCTGTGAGGCCGATCTCTCCGGACCTGAGAGCCAGAGAAGACATGGAAGTGCAGGAAAATTCGCTCACGGCTTATCTCGACGAACTGCGGGACGGGCTTCCGCTGTCACGCGAGGGGGCTTGCCAACTCCTGCATTGCCCGGACCATGAACTCCCAAATCTTCTTGCCGCAGCCCTGCAACTCAAACAGCGCTTCAAGCCCGGCGTCATCACTTATTCGCGCAAAGTCTTCATCCCGCTGACCAACCTGTGCCGTGATTATTGCGGCTACTGCATCTTCCGGCGCGACCCAGGCGAACCCGGGGCGCACACCATGACCCCGGACCAAGTCTTGGAAGTCGCGACTGCGGGACAAAAGATGGGCTGTACTGAAGCTCTTTTCAGCCTGGGCGACAAGCCGGAGCTGGCCTTCCCGGAGATGCGGGAGGCTCTGCGTTACCTGGGATACAAGTCGACGCTTCACTACCTCGAAGCCATGTGCGAGCGAGTCCTGCGCGAGACTACCCTGTTGCCGCATCCCAATCCGGGGCTGCTGAGCGCGGAGTGGATCACCCGCCTGGCGGCGGTTTCGCCCAGCATGGGCCTGATGCTGGAGACTACGAACACCGCGCTGCTTGCGCCCGGTGCCGCCCATGACAACGCGCCTGACAAGGCCCCAGCCAAACGCTTGCGCACCATTGAACAGGCAGGCAAACAGGCGGTGCCCTTTACAACGGGCTTATTGATTGGGATCGGCGAAACGCTGGAAGACCGGGTAGACACTCTGCTCGCCATCCGCGAACTGCACCGGCGCTACGGCCATATCCAAGAAGTGATCGTGCAGAACTTCCGCGTCAAAACGCAAATTCCAATGCGCGACTGGCCGGAACCGACTCGTGGCGAGATGTTGCGAACCGCCGCGGTCGCGCGCCTCCTCATGCCGGAAGTCAACCTGCAAGCGCCGCCGAATCTTTCCGCTCCTTACTATGACGAACTTCTCGATGCGGGCATCAACGATTGGGGCGGCGTCTCGCCCTTGACCCCTGATTTCATCAATCCGGAAAAACCCTGGCCTCATCTGGACCAGCTTCAGGCCCGCACCGAATCAAGAGGATATATTCTGCGCCAGCGCCTCCCGGTTTATCCTGAGTACCTGACCACGATAACCTCGCGTCCCGGCTTGCTGGCGGAGAGAGTTCAGGCCGCTGCCGATCGCGAAGGCTACGCCGGGAGGGCCAAGGCCGCATGAGTGTCGTACTCACCGGAGGGACAGGGGGTGCGAAGTTTGTGGATGGCCTGCGCCAGGTCGTTCCGTCCAAAGACCTCACCATCATCGTCAATACGGGAGACGACCTGGAGTGGTGGGGACTGTACGTTTCGCCCGACCTCGATTCCATCACCTATGTGCTGGCCGGACTGCTCAGCAAGGAACGCGGCTGGGGCGTCAAGGGCGATACATTCTTTTGCCTGCAAGCCATGGGCGATCTGGGTGAGCCCATCTGGTTTCACACTGGCGACCGCGATCTTGCGGTCCACCTGCTGCGCACGAAACTGCTTAAGCAAGGCAAGACCTTATCTGAGATCTCAGCTGAAATCGCAACCAAGATGGGTGTCGAGGCCCAAATTCTTCCCATGAGCAATGCCCGTGTGGAAACCCGGGTGGACACGCCGATCGGCGAACTCAGCTTCGAAGAATATTTTGTGCAGCGCTGGTATCAGGACCCGGTCAACTCCATCCGCTTTGCGGGAATTGAGAATGCCGAGCCCGCGCCGGGCGTGATCGAGGCCATCATGTCGGCCACCGTAGTGCTCCTCGCCCCCAGCAACCCCGTGACGAGCATTGGCCCGATTCTCGCGGTGCCCGGCATCATGGAGGCCCTCAAACAAACTCGCGCTCCGGTTGCAGCTGTCAGTCCGATTATCGGCAACACCGCAGTCTCGGGGCCGGCCGGCATTTTGATGGCAGCCCAGGGTTTGCCGGTTTCAATCGCAGGCGTGGCCCAGGCGTACCACGAATTTCTGGATATTCTGGTGGTGGACAACCGCGACGCCAAGGCAGCCGAAGAACTGAAACAGTCCGGACTGCGGGTGCATTGCGCTAACACGATCATGAGCACAGCCGACGAAAAGGTCGACCTGGCGCGCCAGGTCCTTTCGTTGATGTCGACCGAAAGCGCCGCCCACGCGGGCTCGGACTTGTTATGATTCTCGTCCCGGTCAAAAACCTCTCTGGCGCGAAGCAACGCCTCGCCGCCCTGTTCGATCAAGCGACCCGGACCGAACTGGCGCAAGCCATGCTGTTCGATGTACTCGAGACCCTGGGCACATGGACAGATTGCCCAGAAGTCGCCATCGTGACCAGCGATCCTTTTGCGATTGATCTGGCCCATCATTTCCATTTTTCCGTAATTCCCGACAACGCCAACCGGAGCGAGACCGATGCCATCGAGATGGCAACCCGTTTCTGCGAGGCGCAGGGCGTTGATAGCACGCTGGTTATTCCGGGCGACATCCCCCTGATCCAGAGCTGGGAACTCGAAAGGATCCTGCAATCCGCGCCGGACGAGGGTTCGGTGTTGGTGCGCGCGGCTGACGGACGTGGCACAAACGCGATCTGGCGACGCCCGGCCGGATTGTTTCCCGCCCGCTTCGGCAACGATAGTTTCGAACCTCACCATGCCGCCGCTCAAGGCACCGGGAGACCCTGCGTAGTGCTTTCCCTGCCCGGCATCGCGCTGGATGTCGACCATCCCTCGGATTTACGTGCCCTTGCCGCCGCGCCCGGCGAAACCCGCGCCCAGCGCCTAGTCCGGCAATGGCAACTGGCCGATCTCCCTGTAGCTGCCAATGAGTAAGCAGCAAGTCGCCAGGCAAGGAACAGCCCCGCAGCGGCGCAAGAATGTAGCCCACGGCGTAAGCCGTGGGTCGGCGCAACAGGACGACAAAGCCCCAAAGGGGCGAAAGAAACCTTCGCTTCTCCCCGCCCGGGAACTCCGCATCATCCCGCTTCCCGTGAAAGGGGAGGTCAAGCCCGGCCCTTCCCTCACCGGGCTGCTCCTCGGGGCTCTCAAGCATCAAAAATTGCGCCAAGGCGACATCCTGGTCATCAAGCACAAAATCGTCTCCAAGGTCGAGGGACAATTCGTCGACCTTACCAAGATCAAACCCTCCGCCGCATCTCGCCGCTGGGCACACCGCTATCGCCTCGACCCTTGCGTGATCGAACTCGCCGTCCAGCAGAGCCGCCGCATCGTGCGGCGGAAGCGCGGCGTCTTGATAACGGAAACTCACCATGGCCTGATCTGTGCCAATAGCGCGGTGGACGTCTCCAACGTTGACGGAGGACGCCACGCGCTCCTGTTGCCCGACGACCCCGACCGCTCCGCCGCGCAAATCCATCGCGAACTGAAAAAAACTCTGCACCTTTCCATCCCCGTGATCATCACAGACACTTTCG
>Ga0137359_10004504_pt1 | contig 11444 bp, 10 predicted proteins | sample Mad1_40_16metaG_FD_108281 | JGI IMG/M metagenome (GOLD analysis project Ga0137359, IMG submission 108281) | Vadose zone soil microbial communities from Angelo Coast Range Reserve, California, USA - Mad1_40_16 metaG | ecosystem: Environmental > Terrestrial > Soil > Vadose zone | place: USA... | reverse complement strand
TGCGTGCCGTTTTATCGACCCCATCCATGAGCCCCAACTGCATTATCTTGAGTGGGTAGAGACGTGCGATTCTGAACCTCCCCATAAGGGTGATATTATACATGCAGTGGCTCTCCTTCATGCATCCCAAAAGGAAAGACTCGCAATCTGCATTCTAATGCATTAAGAAATCTAGGCCCAGAATGAGGCCGGTACAAAAATGTCTGCGAGCCGCAGCGAGTAGGTATGTAATGCATACAGTACATGACATGACATATTCTGAACTAACGTATAATTTCGGATCGGATATGATCGGCAACTAACAGCACATGCCTGGGAATAAGAGAACGGAAAGGACGGACCGAAACTGCCAGTTAGAAAACTGGCGACGAGCAGGGTTGCTAGCGCCACCAGTGCCCCAAGGCGGCCTTCACGAAAGGAGAGTACCAATAACAAGTGCACAGCCAAGGAGGCTAAGTAATGAGCCAAACTCACGCAGGGGCACAAGGTCTGACATCAGGTGTGCCATAGACTCGTATCTCCAAGGGATGGACGGCACATGGGTACGTTTCAGCGTGCTATCACCTTCGCTCTCTGATGTCGACGATGACCCGGGATCTGATTCGTACTCAGGGCTTGAACTCGAGCCTGAGCTCAAACCAGATGACGAGGTACGGTGTGGGGCAAGTACAAACCGACGAGGTCGTGGGCTGGTAGGGGAGCGCTGATGTGAGGGGGGCTGTGCAGGCAGGAAACTGACAACGGGGCGCTTCTTCACTGGAGGATGAAGGAAGATGGTGTCAGTTTCTAGCGATAAGGGCACGCGGCACGTAGGACAGCGCCCATCCGAGCCTGCCGCCGATAGCCACTGCCATAATGCATCAGTTGAGTAAAAGTTGACAGCGAAGAAGGTTACGCAAACTTACATCTGACAAGTGCTGATAACAGAACAGTTGCCCACAGCATCGGGATTTGTTAGGTTTCACGGCCGACTCAAAGCTGTGCCGAGTAGTGGAGTCAACATACTTGTGTGCGAACGATGCCGGGAGCGAATAGCGGGACGCACCAGATACCACAGACATCACGCATCCCTCGGCCCATAGATATTCCATTCTTACCGTTCCAATTGAGGGTTCGTGATACACGAGTCCGCTCCGAGTCGCAAGGGGGGTCTGGGGTGGCTTGGGGCGTCGCCCGGGCGACATGGGCATCCAAACCCCCACTTGGAGACTCCTCGACAATACTCTCTAGAGATGCACGCGCACTCATGCGAGTCCGAGAGCGCGTACGTGGAAGGCGCCGTACAATATTGGTCGGTGAAGAAAGAGGAGATGCCTTGGATTTTTGGGGAGATCGCTAGAGGTAAAGGATCAGTGGTGTAGACAGTGTAGAATCGATGAATGGATTACCTGGGCAAACGTTGCAAGTGGCGGGCTGGGCGTGGGGGATAGTACCTGAGCCATTCCTCGTAGAAGTGTGGTGGTAAGAAACAAAACGACGGGGAGACGAAAGCTGGTGGTAACCAGTGTTTGCCTGTAGTACCGGGTGGTAGGCGGACCGGTCTTAAAGCAAGTGACAAGTGATGCGGAACAAGAACGAAGGGCCAATCAAGAATTGTCAACGTGACGATAGGGATCCGAGAGAGGTGGGTGTTTGACAATCAAATACACCATGTAACGCGCGTTAGGCCACCTCCGTCGGGCTGACCTGGCGAAACAATAACCGGGATGAGCGCCGGATGAGCGCCGAGATTTGACCATCCCAATTTAAAGATGTGCGAACAAGATAAAGGCCATCAGATGACAATGAAATGGAGACAAGGCTATCAGACATGGGTTTGACCCATTTTTGCTCTTGTCTTGCCATAGCGCCAAACTCTAATTTTTCATTGATAAGATAGAGCTTGCCAACCTACAAAAGTAAGTATATTATTGGGCGTAAAGATCCAAACCGGCGAGTCTGGACAGTAACTTCGCGCGCTCATCGAGTAACGCAAGTGCATGCTGGGTGGGAGATGTATGTCGAGTGATTCGATGCTTTCCAGCCAAATATTGTGGCACCCGCGGCATATCAATCTAGGTTCTCTGGTCAATTCTCGGCTCAACTAGTAATGAACATTTCCATATGTTCTCACCTTTTCAGGCTCCCCCTGAGGCCTCTTCCTAGTCGCTCTGCGAGCCTCGAATGTACGTAGTTCCACATCGGTATCCACTTCTTGAATGTAGCCATCGTAGCGAACAGCGCTTGTGAAGGGGTCTTTCGAATAGAATTGCGTAGATGCGCCTTCGGCTTGGGAGCAATCGCAGGATGCATCGGGAGGATCCGACGTCCCGCCACTATCACGACCCAACAATCTGGGCTCGGCATATGAAAGGTCTTCGTCCTCTTGAGCGAGGAACGATGGGTCTTCCATTTCGTGGATGCACTGAGGCTCAGGCCGATCCTGGTCTGTGTGATCCGGGTCAGGTAACAGGCGTTCATTTCTTGGTCGTGGTGTCTCTGTATCTTCAATATTCGCTGATTGCACAGTGGTATCGGACTCCTGACATCCCTCGTCGAATGAGAAGCCACTGATAATGCTGTTTGTCGCAGTGGATCGCGCCGAGGCGTGATCCGTGTGAGATGTTTCGAAAATGGGTCCCATGTTTTCACTTGCAGTCGACAGTGGTCTCCCAGGAGGTCTGGTAGAGGGCGCGTTCTTTGAGGGAAGTAGACCCATCTGTTTCCCGAGCCAGCAAAGTAGTTCGGCTATGAAACCGACCTCTTCCCATTCGCCTGAAGCAAGACGCCGAGGATCAATGTCGCTGAGGCCGACGTCCTCATTGAGAACATCTGTCTCAAGTACACCAAGGAATATTTTCATAGCTTGCACCTTATCTACATCGCTGCGTGACTCGCGGATGGAGGTGGATATAGGGAGACGGGATTGAAGGAGGGATTCAAGTATGGCAAGAAGCAAAGACGGGGTAAGGTCGAGCGGCGTGTCGAGTAGGAAAGGAAGACCGAGACGTTCGAGGAGTGTATTGAGCGGGCCGACGAGGGAAGGAGACAAGTCGAGGGCGAAGTCGAGGGCGGCCAATTGTGAAGACATGTTGGAACTTGCTGGTGGCAGTTGCGTGGAGGGGACGGTGGCGTCGTTGAGTCAATATTGAACAGCAACGGCGATGACAATCTTCGAATACGTCGACATTCCTGTCTGTGCAACTCTCCTGCCCTCCGATGTGAACCACCACTCAGATATCATCAAAGTCCAGACCTCGCTCCCATCCTCGTCTCACCCCGCAGCTACAGACGACCAGTCATCACCTTCGACCGTGCAGGGTAATGCCGGGACTCGCTCTGTCTTTGGAAACCTCCCCAGCCTGTTGCTCACTTCATCCCTTCAACTCTCGACAAACCCCTTCAATGAAAACCCACGAAATGTCTCTCAGCTTATGTCCACCAGGGACCCTCTTTCGGTCCCTATTACAACAGTCAATTTTCGCAGGTTTATCAGTAAGATAGGCCCACTCTTTTGGCTGCAAGATAGTGTCGAAGAGATCATCACCTGGAGGAAAGGTTGGAAGGTCACCGTGCTGTGGATGGCCGTATACTGCTTTCTCTGTTAGTTGTATCTGCGATGCACTGGTACAATGAACGTAACACACCACGCAGGCTATTACCCCCGATTGATCCTCTTACTCCCAAACACCATCGTTCTCGCGATAATTATCGCATCACATTCTCAACGCGGAAGCCCGGGCACAGGGTCTTTCGTGATAGAGCAAATTCAACCCCCACCGCGTGCTCAGGCCCGTGAGGGCAGTGCGGAATGGCTCGCAAATATCCAGGGCGTTCAGAATCTCATGGGTGCAGTGTACGTGATTGCGTTTCCAGTTCCGGTCTCAGTTAAAGTAACTAAGCAATGTCCAGTGCCGACCTCCATGACGCGGCATTCCCTTATCTCCTCCACTTCACCTTTGCCACACCCTACACTCCGCATATCTTCAGCATCATACTCTTAAGCACACTCCTTACTCTCCCATTTCTGTCCTTAGTTCCCCTTCGCCCATTGTTCCTCATTGGTGGTCTTGTACCCTTCGCCGTCACCCACCCCTTTGTGCAGCGCACATCATCGCTCATCCTTTCGGCCTTGCCACTCCGTTATTGTCGTGCGCGCCTTGTGCGCCTCATTGACAACGACGCACTTAAGGACCGTCACTGGCAGAGCGAGCTGCGCGAGGTTGAACTTTTCGAGAACGAGCGCTGGGTTCCAGGCGAAGGGACCGGGTGGAGCAAAACCAATCTCACAGCGGGCGAGCGCGTAGCGTGGACACGTAGGCGAGATGGCTGGAGTGCCGTCGCACCGGATGGAGGTAGCGATATCAGGTTTGTCGTAGCCTTGCTCAGGGTCTGGCCTACTCACACGGTAACAGCAGCAATCTCACGTTCTTGCTGGAGCCTGGCTGGCTATTTGTTGAGACGGAAGATTGGAGGACGGACGTAGAGGGCGAGTGGAGCCAAGTTGGTGCGGATGATTGTGAGCTATCTCCGATCTCATTGGGTGCTGCATCTTTATTTATGCCATTTCTATATCACAGCGGGATGGGTCTATACCAATGATGCGTGGCTCGAGCCTCATGCCTCACCAGTAGCCGAATGGAAGACTCAGGGCTCGATGACGCGGAGAAGGCGGTGGTTGAGACGAATTTACTTAGATCCCACTGTTTCTGCTATATCGTAGTCCTGGCTTTTGTGTGACTTACCTTATCTTCCTTATCTTGACTTATTTTCCTTCTGCACAACAGGTCTGCAAGGTATTGCGTGTAGTACATTGTGACCTGCTCTGCTTACACTGACAACGCGTCGCCGCGGTCGTTGAGTCTAGACAGTGTGCGGAAGAGATATCACCGCAGCTCGTCCTAAAGCTGCTCCTCTACATACTGTCTCAGGCTGTCAGTGAGTGGAGGTTTATCATTTGATAATAAAACAACAACGAAGCAGCGAACATAAAGAAACATATTCAGGCTATCAACTGAACGAACCTCCCCAAGAAGGACGTAGTAATTCAAAAACGTTGACGCTAATGATCGAAGTCCAAGTCTTCACCACTGGTAGAATGTTTTTGGTACCAGAGGGTATGGGTCACAAGAACTGTCGAACTTTTTGCATCCTGGTGGGTCGCTCAAGGACCATTTCTGCATCCGTCTCTTCCAATGAAGGGATGCCCTAAATAATGGATTCCAGTTCCCTGATATGACATGGCTAGGAACTCAGATCAACGCACTGTGACAAAATCCAGTTGCGATAACGGATGCTTGTTCGGAGGCATTTAAGCTCGAGAATAAGCACGGTATCTACTAAATTAGAACGTACGATCTTTGTTCTTTTGATAACCTTCCAACTGATGTATAACAAAGCAAAGATTGGCAAATTTATATCTCAGAGAGCAAGCGTAAGCTCATTAACATGTGTAACCAGGTTAATCGTGGACATACAGGCTGCAACGAAGTCGGATCCACTGAAACGCCAGAATGTTGACAATCCGCTGACGAGTATGAAGAAAATCGACCTACAAAAGGCGTGTTTATGACCTCAGGTAAAGAGACAGTAGATGCGTACGTACCAGAAGACCACATACATGGCAGCGTAAGGTTGGAATATAGAACGGTAGAAACCATAGACGCCATCCCGCTCGGCGCCCTGAGCTTTCAACCCATAATCTATGAAAGGTGTCAACATCGAGCGAGAACATTTTGTTGCTCTGCGTACAAAATCGAAGATAGGTGATGCCGATCATCAGCCAACTACATTAAAAGGGCGGTGATTATTATCCAGGAGGCGAGAAGAACACAGAGTCCGTACTTCAGGAGGCTGCCAACCGCACCTCAGAATGGCAATCAGTCCACGCAGTTGATGTGGACATGGAGTAACTTACTGAGATTGACGAACCAGCTGAGATAAAATCAGTCTCTGTTTCTCTTTTTCCGACTAATGACGTACTTGAACACATTTCCGGAGCTGTTCTTGACATTTAGGAAGGTGAGGAAAGAGAAGAGTCCCTAACGAAGGGTCATGAACTGTCAGTCGTCCCTATGGTGGACAGACAACTGGGCTTACATCCGCGAGAATAGCAACGTAGGGCACGCCACTCCTAGTCACTTTTGTGGCGACTTTTGGGGCTTGGCCTTGTACGCCGAGTGCGAACAGCAATCTCGACGCTGAGTATAACATGCCGTTGGCAGATGAGAAGGCACTCGACAAGACCACCGCATTCACGATGTGGGGAAGCACTGAGTTGATGGGAATGTTCACGAAGAGCACCGCACTGCGTGGACAGAGCACCAACCTTTAACGCCCGCCCTGTTGAAAACGAGAACGAAAGGTGATTGACCCGCGTTTCCCGATTTTCTGCAAACGGAATTCAAGGAACAGAAAGACCCAAACGCGAGAAGGCTGACTTGAAAAGCGCCGGGTCGTTGGACGGGATAAGCATACCAACAACGAGGCCAGTAAGGATCTTTCCTAGTTCAGTATATGAAAAACATGGGTCATACACGACTCACGTAGCAGATAAAAATTCGGAAGAAGACGGTACGCATCGCAGTAATCATATTCTTTCGCGGCTTACGCGTTTCTGCAGCAGCGCTGGAAAATGGATTGGTCAAACACGAAAGCCCGAGGATAACCAAGCGGCAACAACTGACAGCGTCAGGATTTCCATTCCGCACATAGAGAAGGCAGCATAGATTATTCCAAGAAGGAGGCCCAAAAAACGCCCAAGTGCCCCAGGCTCGAGAGCTATAGGGTGATGTGTTCGCGGACAAGTGCGCTTGTATAGTTGGACGCAACTCACAAGAAACGAGGGGACCTGGGTTTTTCCAGTACTGCACTACAGTAAGCCAACGCAGTGGTAAACGAGAAGCCGCAATATTCTTACCTCAAATCCATGGCTATATACGACAGTCAGTTCGGCGACAGAAATGTGATTAGGAGCAATCGAGACATACCGTATATGGTCAGGGCCCCCACCCAAATTGACTGCGAGGCCGCCGATGATCTTTGAAAGGATAACAGCTCGGTAGATGTCACGAGAAATATGCAAGGCGGTACATACCAGGCTAACCACGAGCATAACTGGGATATATTAGCCATGCGAGTGGAATGAGCATAAAAGCTTACGTTTCAAAGTCGCAAAAACAACCTCAGCTAAATTCGATCTTAATCACAGATGGGTATGTGAACATATCTCGAAAACACTCACTATGTCCGAAAAACCTAAATCGTGGAGAAGTCAGTGGTATTGAACCACGTTAACCAGACTATACCTCGTCCCAAAAAGATTGACAGAATACACTGCAATGATCAGAACTGCGACATAAATTGCCACGTGATCGGACTACAGGCGCAGATTAGGTAGACCTAAGCGTCCCTAGAGAAGGCGCACATTGTGGTCCCAAAAGCCTATTATTACGGCTGCCGCGGTGATTTCTGCGGGAAGGGTAATAGCGCATGTCTGTCATTGCTCAAAACCAGGCCCAAGAGGACAACTGAAGTAAACGCAGATAAAAATAGTTCTAGGTCTATCATCAACAAATTTTCTTTCTTAAAAAAAAGCGACCTACCCATCCAACCTGGACCAATGACAGCCGAGTCAAATGCAAGACAACACAAATAGTTAGCCGAACCAAAAACTTACAGCAAAACCCAATGCAGGATCTACCCAACGAGCGGCTATCGAACGGACTTAGCGGAACGGAAGACAAAACGTGAGGTGCACCTACCATAATGGGAAAAAGACCCAGAAATTGGTGCGAACACGACCATTTCCGTAACGGACACTATCGAACTATAAGAGCGCGACGATTGACGTTAGACCACAAACGAAGATCGTAGGGGCGACAAACGCGAAGGCTACGCTTCCCACGAGTAAAAAGACCAGGAGAACACCTAGAGGCCCTGTCGTCGCGAGCAGTTGGCCTAAACCCAAGAAAAGACCAGTTCCGATAACTCCAGCAATCTAGTACGGTTTAAAAATCTGGTCTCTCGAAGTGAAGACATGCAAGCGCGTACTGCGAACCTAATCGCGATGGGTGAAAGGTGTGTACAGCAGATGGAAAACGGACGTACATCTGAACGTGGACACCACTCAGCTTTCTCTGGACGTTGTCGAGTTCCGCTTGATAAAAGGCCGTCGTGTCATTGAAGCTTCCAGGACTACGTCCATCAGGGTAGGAGCTTGCAGAATATCGGAACTTCTTGGTTTCCGCATCCGAGTCCAATACGGTTCCGGGGGCTACCATCGTCAAGGAGTCGAAGGAGACAAGAGAGAAGACGTCGGGTCTAATAAAAACTCCACCCACGCAGGAAAGCCGAGGGCATGGTAGGAAGCACAAGCGGAGGTTTTAGACGTTTATGGCAAGAGCACGGCGCTGATCCGCCAAATTTGTTGGTTGCCTGTAGAAGAACCATCACGATGGATTCCCTTTGGGTCGTATGATAGGCTGCCGCTCTCCGACCGTAGTTGGCTTGCATCTGGTTGGTGTCTGCACCATCGTGACTTCCTCTGCTGGTCCCACATAAATGGAGTGTTTCAGGATAGTTCCCACTGGAACTGAAGTTAGAAATCGTGTACTAAAGCTTACTCTCGGCGGTACACCTGACCTGAAAAAAAAATTACCTGGCACTGCCGGATCGCATCCATTCTGGATAGCCCCAAGTTGTCTTCGAGTGAGATGCTGTCTCAGATCATCTCCGGCGGAAGCAAGTCCCTTTTCCAAGTACGACTTCAAGTTGGCAAGCACGGACTATTCGATCATCTGTGGTTTGACAAACATCGCTTGCAACAGCCAGTGTTGAGCACCGAGAGGTCAAATGCCTTGTGGGCAAAACTAGTGAGTGGAGCCCCCGCATCAACATTCTTTTTTCAAAATCAGGGGATGAGTACAAAGAAAGCGTCCGAGTCATCTTCAAAGCTAGGCATAGTAAAGAAAACTTGATTCCATTATCAATGATAGAATTGAGAGATGACCTCTTTTGCACCTGCGGTCGCGTCCTCGAAGAGGAGGTCTTCTGTCACTCATGTATCATGCCGAGTGGAAAAATTATGTTTGTGGGTACATAAGTACATGAGTGAAAATTTGTTTGTTGTGCCACATTGCCGCGTCCTTGATCCGCCAGTGACTACGGCGCTCTTCCCGTACAGTAACATAACAACTACCGTGCTATAGGTATGGTAATTTGCTGTTTGAGCGGACCGTAGCTAATCAAGTTGTTTCCTGTTTTGTACTGGTCACGTGCACTTATTGGTAACTTATTGCACTGGATTCCGAGTCGTAACCCAGGTTCTCTTAGCACCGTGAAACAATGGAATAAAAATGGAATGACATCGTAAGTGAGAGCCCTGGTCTGCCAGCGTCGTATCGTCGGCTGCGAGTTGTGGTGAAGTCGACCCAAGGGGCACGAGGTAGACCAAAGGGCCGCTTGAAGACCAGAAAGCCTGTCAAAGTAGACCCAGACCCGGATATGTGAATTCAAGATCGCGCGAGCTACTCGAACAAAGGAGAGGTAGAATTCTTTATTGGTTGGATTTCATTGGATGGGTAAAACTGTAAAACTACTAAGTGCGAGTACAAGCTTTATAGGTGTAGTAAAGCGAGTGGCGCTATGAACGATCGAGACAGGGTTCATGAACAAGTATAGTCATGAATAGGGACTAGGCTGAAACAACTCTTGAGGAATGGAGAGGCGGGCTCGACGCCAGGACAAAGATGGTTGCACGATTGTATTTTCGTGCGCAGCCAACGCAGACGGGGTCCTTACATCCTCTTGGGCCTTCCAGCTTGTAGGCTTCGCATCACCTACTGTTGGACTAAATAGGGTCACACAAGCATGGCAGTGCTGAGGAACCATCTCTCTCAGGCTCGTGGATGCGGTATTCATTGATTCAGTTGCAGTCGGGGTTCAAGTTGACGCATTATCATTCGGCTAGGACTAGGGATGGACCTAATCTGTATACTGGGTGACATTACAGGCGCGTCACCCTTCCCTGAGGGAAGCCGCTTCATTCATCCCACGATGGTTACGCAGGTATCGTAGAGTCAGGTCCGAGAACACCCGCATTGAGCCAATTTGTTATCAGGAAAGAAATGACCTAGCGGAGAGCTCAGCCTCCAAGGCACCGTCCAAGAGAGAGCAGGCGTCAGAAATTGCAGATGAAGTGGTTGAAATCTGTCATCATCTCAATACATGTGAGGCAAAGATTAGACGGACACGCACATAAGGGCTTTGAAAGGGCTGGAAATGATTCCCCGCAATGTCGATACATTTTACCGGAGCGCCAACTATCTTCTCCCACCCCACTATTGCATAGAGGCGGTCACCCCTATGCAAGAGCCACTCGGGGATTTCTGGACCATCATCTGGACAGTAATCTTCGCAGGAACGAAGTAGCACCAGCTGCGGATAGGGCCCATTGCCCGTGGCTGGATCGTAGTTGACGAGGATGTGAGAATTCAGCTGGAACTGCTGCTTAATCAGCGAGCTTATATTGTTCGAAGAAACCGATTTTGGGCCATTCAGCTTCACTATAGAATCGATCAATTCATCAGAAAGCGGAACGTGGTTAAGTGGGCTGGGTGAATCGATGAGCACAACGCCTTTAACCACGACACCCGAATTCAACAACTGCCGTGCCACCTCGAAGGCAACTATGCCTCCAAAGGACCACCCTGTGGCACGCAATACATTAGTATGTGTCTTGGGGAGAGAATATGGCTCCAACCGCCAAGGAGGACAGGTCCAAAGCTAGCCACTTCTTTGGCGTACTTGGCGTACTTGGCAGCCATCGATTCAACAGACTCCCAAGGTTGGCTACTCAAGAAATGCGGATTATAGATGCCCCACAGGTCACGACCGAGCGAAGAGAGACTGTAAATGTACTCGACGAGACCGCTTCCATCGTGAATGAGGACTAGGGGTGTTCTTCCTGGTAATTCGGCTCTCTGTACAGAAATAGGGATTGATTCGAGGAAACGAGGATGTTCTAAACAATCCACAATCCGATGCACTGTGCACGGAGAGAAGGAGCGCTTATTCGCGTCGAAAGATCCGAAGTGTGTGAGAAGTCGACCAGTGATGAACGTTTGCACAGCCCTCGTATTAGAATGAGTAGTGAAGAAGTTAACCGGCAACGCAACGCCAAAGTGAGACTGCAAAGCATGATGGGCCTCGATAGACGCCAACGAGTCAAGACCAAGTGATTCCAGGTTAGCATCTTCTGACAACTTGCTTGCCTCGAGACCGAGAACGCCAGCCAAAAGAGCCTTTACATCCGCCTGGCGGGTATTGACTCCCATGTTTGGGAATCTCACGGCGAGAGCACAGCCAGAGAGAGTTGCATCAGAATCTGCGTGGCAGGCTTTCGGCTCCGTAGTTTTCACTATAGTCTCATGATGTTGAAGGGGGGGACTTATTTCAAATCTCCG
>Ga0137359_10004503_pt1 | contig 11446 bp, 7 predicted proteins | sample Mad1_40_16metaG_FD_108281 | JGI IMG/M metagenome (GOLD analysis project Ga0137359, IMG submission 108281) | Vadose zone soil microbial communities from Angelo Coast Range Reserve, California, USA - Mad1_40_16 metaG | ecosystem: Environmental > Terrestrial > Soil > Vadose zone | place: USA... | reverse complement strand
TCGCCCGCATGACGCACGTGCAGACGCATCGCGGGCCCGACGACTCCGGACTCTGGGAGCGGCGTTTCCCCGACGGAGGCTACATCGGGCTGGGAAGTCGGCGGCTAGCCATTCTCGATCTTTCTCCCGCCGGCCACATGCCGATGAGCAACGAGGATGGCTCGGTGTGGATCACCTACAACGGAGAAATCTACAATTTCGCCGATCTGCGCCGCGAACTGGAAGCCAAGGGCCACCGGTTTCGCTCGCACACCGACACCGAGGTAGTGGTTCATCTTTATGAAGAGTACGGCACGGATTGCTTGAACCGGCTGAACGGGATGTTCGCCTTCGCGATCTGCGACCTACGTGGTTCTTCGCCGAAGTTATTTCTGGCTCGCGATCATTTTGGAATCAAACCACTGTATTACTGTGAGCGAGACGGGAAGCTGGCGTTCGCGTCGGAAGTTAAAGCTGTGCTTGAAGTGCCGGGAATCGAAGCGCAAATTAATCGAGAGGCAGTCGATCAGTATTTGACGTTTCTCTGGGTGCCCGATCCGGCGACGATGTTCGAGGGGATTCGCAAGCTTCCCGCCGGGCATTACGCGCTCTGGCAGGACGGCGCTCTGAAAATCAAACAGTACTGGGACCTGACGTTTCCCGGAGCGGAGCACCACTTCGAACGAAGGCATGACGATCTTGCTGAGGAGATCCGGGAGCGGTTCTGCACTTCGGTTAAACGACAGATGGTCAGCGATGTTCCAATCGGCGCATTTCTAAGCGCCGGTCTGGATTCTTCGAGCATCGTGGCCGCAATGGCGCAAAAGCAGCCGGTGCGTACGTACACAATTACTTTTCCAGAAAAATATCGGGTCGGCGAGACGACGATCGATGATCCTGCGGTGCCCCGACGTCTCGCCCGGAAGCTGGGCTGTGAGCACCACGAAATTGTCGTCGAACCGGATGTGGTCGAGTTGCTGCCGAATCTGACCTGGCACATGGACGAGCCGACCGCCGATCCGGCCATCATCACGGCGTATCTAGTCTGCCGCGAGGCGCGCAAGCAGGCGACGGTGCTGCTGTCAGGCGTAGGCGGCGATGAACTGTTTGCCGGATATCGTAAACATGTGGCGCATGCGTGGGCTCAGGAGTATCAGCGCCTTCCAGGTTTCGCGCGTTCCTTGGCCGAGAAGGCGTTGCTGGCACTGCCGGGTTTTCGCGGAACGGGCTTGAAGGGGAGTGTTCGGCTGGCAAAGAAAATGGCGCGCAGCGCGGCGCTAACTCCAGCCGAGGCCTTCATCCGAAATTGTACATACTTTGACTCGCACCAAAGAGCGGCGCTGTACGCTTCAGAATCGCAGCCAGGGCGAAAGACAAATTCGGCTCATGAGCATCTGGCTGCGTTCGACAGAGTGCGGCACGCTGACTTTCTCAACCAGATGCTCTATCTCGATACCAAGATTTTCATGACCACGCTGAACCTCACGTACAACGACAAGATGAGCATGGCGTCGTCGGTTGAGGTGCGCGTCCCGTTTTTGGATCGTCAACTGGCAGAGTTTGTTGCGTGGAATGTTCGTCCGGAATGGAAGTTGAAAGGGAAATGGCGACCGGTTACGAAGCACATTTTCCGCGAAGCCATGCGTAGTATGCTGCCAGACGAGGTGTTACGACAGCCGAAAGCGGGCTTCGCGGCGCCCGTGGACTACTGGCTGGCGCATGAATTGCGTCCCATGGTGGACGATCTGCTGTCGGAGAGCCAGGTCCGCAAGCGTGGGTTGTTTCGTCCGGAAGAAGTGCGCCGCTATGTGGATGAGCACCGCCGGGGCGCAGAAGATTGGTCGATGCAGATCTGGCAATTGCTGACGCTGGAAATCTGGATGCAACTCTTTCTCGACGGCGGGGCGCGCTCGTTCGCTCAACGACAGATGGGCGCACCTCAACTAATCCCCGCATGAGAGTGGGCCTCTCTAGCGAACGCAGGCGCAATGAACCGTGCTGAATCCAGTGCCAGCCCGAAATTTCATGACCACAAGAACCGTTCGCGTGCTGACTGAAGCCGCGGGTCTGCTGCGCGCGCCGCAACGTGTTATTCCGTTGTTTTCCAAGCTTGCTTCGGACGAACTGCGGACAACATTTGAACATCGGCATCTCTATTCGTACGCGTCCACAACCATTCCTAGCGCGGAAGCTCTGCGATCCGTGATTGGATGGATGCTCGATGCCCAACGTCCCGATGGTGGCATTGCAGCGTATTACAGTTTGCTTACTGGATATTCCGAGTCGTATCCCGAAGTGACCGGTTACATCATTCCCACGCTGTACGATTTTGAACGCCTGACTGGCGACCCGGGGGCGCGCCATGCAGCTTATCTTGCTACCGACTGGTTGCTTTCGCTGCAAATGCCGTCGGGCTCTTTTCCCGGCGGACTCCGCGGTCCCGCCAGCGACGCGGAGCCCTCCGTGTTTAATACGGGCCAGATTTTGCAGGGACTGGTTCGCGCCTACGTCGAGAGCGGAAACTCGATTACGCTGAAACGCGCCGTGGCTGCCGGCGATTGGTTGGCCGCGATCCAGCAGGCGGATGGCTCGTGGACCGGGCACGCTGTCTATCAGGGAACCGCGCACACTTACTACAGTATGGTTTCGTGGGCGCTGGCGGAGTTGGCCGCCCAATCTAAGGATCCCCTTCACTCGGCGGCGGCAGACAAAAACATCGACTGGGCTTTGGCACACGTTCAGCCCAGCGGCTGGATTGACGGTATCAATCTGCGTGGACATCCTGTTTACCTGCACTTCATCGCTTACGTGATCCAGGGGATGCTCGAATGTGGGATTCTGCGTCGGCGCGACGATGCCATCCAGGCCGCCGTGAAGGCCGCTTGGGTTCTGCTGCGCAAGTTTGAGACTCACAAGCGATTGCTGGGGACTTACGAGCCGGACTTTAGAGGCGGACAACGACTTGCATGTCTCACCGGGAACGCGCAGATGTCATGCATCTGGCTGCATTTGTTCGAGGTGACCGGCGATCTGCGTTATCTCAACGCGGCCCTCAAGATGAACGAGATGCTGAAGCAGGTGCTCCCCTTGAAGGGGCGTCGCGGAGTGCGGGGCGGGGTAGCCGGATCGTATCCTGTTTGGGGCGCGTACCAACCCATGCGTTACATCAGCTGGGGATGCAAGTTCCTGGCGGACGCGCTCATGCTGGAGCAGCGTCTTACGCATCAAGCCGAGACAAAGCTCGAGGCGTCAGAATGCGCGTAGCGATCCTCTGTTCTAGTCCGTACAGCGAAACCGGTTGTGCTGTCGCCGCTCGCCTGGCGCAACTGGGATATGCTCCAGTTGGAGCGCTGACCCTGCCTTCCTGGGACCGCGGCACGCTGTTGCGCAAGGTCGCGCAGTGGGGCCTGCGCGCTTCGCTCCACTATGCCGTTGCCAAACTAGCGCCGGGCAAGGCCACGAATCGGAGGCAGGTGCTGAACCCCTATCTCGAGAGGTCACTTCGGCATGGTGACGGTCTATTCCGGAGCTTGCGAGACGTAGCTCGTGCCTATGGGTTTCCGGTCGTGAGGTGTGGCGATCAGAATTCACCACGCGCCCTATCACAACTGAAGAGGTGGTCCCCCGATCTCGCGATCTTCACGGGCGGAAACATCCTGCGAGACGAGGTGTTGAAAATTCCGCGCCTTGGCGTTTTGAATTCACATCTCGCCCTGCTACCCGAAATCCGCGGCATGAGCAGCCCGGAATGGTCGTTGCTCTGCGGAGTTCCCCTGGGCATCACGATTCACTTCATGGACGCTGGGCTTGATACTGGCCCTATCCTCTTGCGTAGCGAATTTACAGGCGCCGACGACTGCGACTCGCTGACCGACTTGCGCAACCGAATGATCTCTGAGGGGATCGAGCTACTCGCAGAGGCCGTGGCCGGCCTTGACCGCGGCGCAATCTCGGCTGCCCCGCAGGCCGAGCGGGAAGAGGACCGGCAATTCTTTGTTATGCATGAGCGGTTGAAGGCTGTGGCCACGCGCCGGCTGAAGAATGGCCGGTTGAATTCCCTAGCGGGCAGGTGCGATGGGTAAGCTGGGCACGCTATTGCAGATCGGCCGGACATTCGGGATGCGCGACGGCCTCTTGCGTCTGGAATATGAACTCCAGCGTGGCAGCGGTCTGATGTCGCGCCGCATGGGATCGGTTCGCGGTTGGGAATCCTGGGACCTGAAGCACATCGCTCCGAAAGCTTCGCCCGAAGATCTTCTGAGCATTCGTCGCCGGGGCGGCCGCCCTTTTTTCTTCTCGGATTCTCGTAGTCTGGCACCTGAACTCAAGAAAACTCTCGGCGCCCAAGGAGAAGAAACAGTCATTGCCGAAGCGGACAGAATTCTCGAAGGCAATCTGCCGTTCTTTGGACGGCTGTCATTCGACTGCGGTTTTCCTCCCAAATGGTTTCAAAACCCGGCCACGGGCCAGCACGTCTCGCCCAACCGTTCGTGGACAGAGATGAGATTTGCTTCTGACGACTACGGCGATCTCAAGTTCATTCTGGAGCCGTCCAGATTCCTCTTTCTCTACCCGCTGGCCCGAGCCTATGCCATCAGCGGTGACGAGAGGTTTCCGTTAGCCTTCTGGAGTGCAATCGAGGACTGGGCCGGCAACAGTCCCCCCATGTCGGGACCGCTCTGGATCTGTGGACAGGAATCCTCGCTGCGGATTCTGGCATGGTCCTTCGCCCTCTACTCCTTCCTCCATTCGCCCGCTACGACGCCGCAACGGGCAGCGCTGCTGCTGTCGATGATTGCCGCGCATGCCTGGCGCACTATGCAAACCGTGGGCTATGCGCGATCGCAGCGCAGTAATCATCTATTCAGCGAAGCCGTCGGCTTATGGACTGCAGGAACTCTCTATCCTGAACTTACGGACGCGGCCGCCTGGCAGAAACAAGGCGCGGGGCTCCTGCGGGAAGCAGTGATGGACCAAATCACGCCGGAAGGTGCTTCTCTTCAGGATTCATTCAACTATCAGCGGATGGTTCTTCATCTGCTGCTCTGGACTCTTCACCTCGCGGAAGTTAATAAGATCCAGTTCGACCCCGAGATCCGCACGCGGACAGCAGCAGCCTACGAGTTCATCAGTGAGTTTGTCGACTCCAAGTCCGGACGCGCGCCCAATCATGGCTCAAATGATGGCAGTCACATATTTCCGTTGGCCGCATGCGACTACCGCGACTTTCGTCCGCTGCTGCGGTTAGGAAGCTGTGTTCTTGCTCGTCCTAGCGCGCTTCAACCTGGACCTTGGGACGAGGCCGCGCTTTGGTTATGCGGCAAGTCCGCGAAATCGGCAGAGCGCGAACCTGCCTACACGGTTACTTCCGCTCCGGGCTATCATCGCGTGGGCAACGAGAACTCGTGGGCCCTGGTGCGAGCGGGGCGCTACACGCGACGTCCTTTTCAAGCCGATCAACTGCACGTCGACTTGTGGTATCGCGGACTCAATTTGGCCCGCGACGCCGGGACGTATCTCTACAACGGCGAGCCGCCGTGGAACAACGGCCTTGCGGGCACGTCTGTTCACAACACGGTCATGGTTGATCGGCGGGATCAGATGCGGCGCGCCGGCCGGTTCCTCTGGCTGGATTGGGCCCAGGCGTCAGGCAGATCGTTTTCCACGCGTCTCTCCAAAACGAGCACCGATTCTCCGGATTGTTTTGAGGGCGAGCATAACGGCTACCGGCGCCTCGGAGTGACACATCGGCGAATGGTCCAGTGCGTCACTGAAGACGCCTGGGTCATCGTGGATGATCTTCTAGGGACGGGTGAGCACGAGTTACGGTTGCACTGGCTGCTGCCGGACCTGCCGTTCGAGGTCAGGGCCACTTCGCCATTCTGCGCGGTCCTTTCAACGGAGAAGGTGCGCTTTCGCTGGAGCGTCTTTTCCGGTTCTCCGGGAAGTGCCGCGGTGATCCGTGGCGGGGAGAGTTTGACAGGAGACGGAGATCACGAGTTGCTGGGCTGGGAATCGCCCACCTATGGCGAGCGCTGTCCGACGATTTCTCTCCTCTACCGAGTACAAGCGCGCTTGCCTGTACGAACTGTCACCGTGATTCTGGCCGGCGAGGCGCTTCAGCTTCGGCAGAGCGGTAGCAATTTGGTCTTGTCGCGCGATGCTTCGCAAGTTTATCAAGTAAGTCTGGCGCCCGAGCAGACCTTGGGTGGTGGGTCCGTTTGATTGTTACTCCCATCGCACCAGCTTTGAACCCGTGGCATGATTGAACAGCGAATGGAGCGGTTACGGAATCGTTGCTTATCATTACGGGCACGATGGGAGCAGGCAAGACAGCCCTTCTGGGCGAAGCGTCGGACATCCTTGCCTTGCGCCACATTGCCCATGCGGCGATCGACTTGGACGCGCTGGGGCTTGTCCATCTTCCGTCCGCACCTGGCAACGATGGTGTGATGTACCGCAATCTTCAGTCTGTCTGCAACAACTATGCTTCGCTCGGCGTGAGGCGACTCTTGCTGGCACGTGCGATGGAAGACCGCGCCGAGTTGGAACTCTGTCGAGCCGTTGTTTCCGCCACAAACACCGTCGTCTGCCGTCTTACTGCCAGGATCGAAACCATGCAGCAGCGCGTAAAGACGCGCGAAGCAGGTGTAGCGCAGCGCAAATACGTTGCTCGTGTCGCGAAACTGAACGTCATCCTTGACCGTGCGCGATTAGAGGATTTCACCGTCACTAATGAGAATCGCACGTTGACTGAGGTTGCATACGAAATGCTCGTCAAAGCAGGATGGATTTCAAACAAACCCACTACCAAACCGTTAGAGCGAGCGGCTAACCATCGTACAATTGCGTATCCTGCAAGTTTTGAGTGGCTGGACAGCTAGCCGATATTCTCGCGACACGATATGAAGCAGCTTCTCCAACAGGTCAGTGGTGGCGAGATCGAAGTGGTCGATGTTCCTGCCCCGAAACTGCTGCCGGGTTGCGTGTTGGTCCGCACTGCCGCCTCTTTGGTTTCGGTCGGGACCGAGCGAGCGTCATCCGAATTCGCGCGGAAGAACCTGCTCCAAAAGGCCAGGATGCGTCCGGACCTGGTGCGCGAGGTCTGGAACAAAGTCCGTCGGGATGGCGTGGCGTCGACTCTGGCCGCGGTCCGGAGCCGGATGGATCAGCCGAGCGCCCCCGGTTATAGCAGCGCCGGAACCGTGGTGGCGGTGGGAGAGGGGGTCACTGACATCCGTCCTGGGGACAGGGTCGCGTGCGCCGGTGCTGGCCATGCCGTGCACGCCGAGTTCGCTTGCATCCCACGCCTGCTGCTGGCGCGGATCCCTCCCGACGCAGAGGTGAGCTTCGATCACGCCGCTGCAACTACGGTCGGGGCAGTGGCCTTGCATGGAGTTCGCACCGCCGATGTCAAGTTGGGCGACATAGTCGGTGTGATTGGACTTGGCCTGCTCGGACAACTCACAGTCCAGATTCTTAAAGCGGCAGGTTGCCGGGTCGTGGGAATGGACATCGACCGCGGACGGGTTGAGCTTGCGCTGCGTTTGGGTGCCGATGCTGGCAGCGACTCCTCCGTCGCGTTCTTCGACGCGTGTATGCAACAGTCGGCTGGACGGGGCATGGACGCCGTGCTGATTAGCGCGCAGACGACCAGCAGCGATCCCGTTACTCTAGCTGCGGAAGTGGCCCGGGACCGCGCGGTCATTGTCGCGGTTGGCACCGTGGGCATGGCCCTCGAGCGCAAGCCCTTTTACGTGAAAGAACTGGACTTTCGCGTTTCCCGTTCTTATGGGCCCGGCCGTTATGACGCAGCCTACGAACAGAAAGGCGTGGACTATCCCATTGGCTATGTGCGCTGGACTGAGACTCGCAACATGGAGGCGTTTGTAAAACTGCTCGCCGACGGAAAAGTAGATGTGGGCGCTTTGATCACGCACAGATTTTCGATTGATCAGGCGCAGTCGGCATACGACCTCATCGAGGGGAAGTCTCGGCAACCGTTCCTCGGAGTCCTGATCACTTACTCGGAGCTTGCCGAGGAAACCCGGCGCGTCAACCTGCCCGAGAAGGCCGGAGCAACCACGGTTGCCGGTGCGAAATCGGTCGCCATCGGACTGCTGGGGGCGGGTAATTTCGCCACTAGTACGCTGCTGCCGGCAATAAAACGAGTTGGTGGTGTGACCTTGGCCGGTGTGTGCGCTGCCAACGGCTCCCATTCCAATCACACCGCGAAGAAGTTCAGATTTAGCTACAGTGCCACCGATGAAGAGAGCCTCATGAGCGATCCGAGGATCAACACCGTGGTCGTTGCTACGCGTCATCATTTGCATGCGAGACAGGTGCTGGCAGCGCTGAAGGCCGGTAAGCACGTCTTCTGCGAAAAGCCGTTGTGCCTGAATGAAGATGAGTTGCGTGACATCGTGCGGGCCGTCGTGCGAGCCGGCGAGGACCAGCCATCGGTCGGCAAGCCGCTGCTCATGGTCGGTTTCAATCGGAGGTTCGCTCCTCTTGCGCTTCGGCTTAAGAGTTTCCTTCGCGGGATTCAGGAGCCACTGGCGGTGCATTATCGCGTGAACGCCGGTTTCATTCCTGCCGATCACTGGCTGAATGATCCGGAACAGGGTGGCGGCCGCGTCATCGGGGAAGTATGCCATTTTGTGGATTTCCTGACTTTCCTGGTGGGCGCCGCGCCGATTGAGGTGCAAGCCCACAGCCTTGCCAATCCGGGCAAGTACAGCAACGATAATGTGGTCTGCTCGCTTCGCTTCGCGGAGGGGTCGCAGGGTACGATCAGTTATTTAGCCAATGGGGACAAATCGTATTCGAAAGAACGGGTCGAAGTCTTCGGTGGTGGCGCGGTGGCTGCGCTTGAGGATTTTCGCCGGCTGGATCTTGTTCGTGGGAGTCAGAAGCAAGTATTTCGTTCGTTCTTGCGTCAGGACAAAGGGCATCGCGGTGAATGGGAAGCTTTCGTCGGGGTGCTGCGCAATGGTGGTGATTCTCCCATCCCTTTCGCTGAGATTGTGACCACGATGATGGCCACATTTGCCTTGGAGAAGTCGCGTTCTTCAGGTCAGCCAATTTCGGTCGGAGAACTTCAGAGTCATCGTTTCGAGGAATAGACGCTGTAGTCCTCAGCGCGCTTGTCAGGGATTTCTGTCCAGAGCCCCGTGAAGATTCTCTACGTTTCGCAATACTTCCCTCCGGAGATGGGAGCGCCCGCGGCACGCGCGGACGAGTTGGCTCGCCATTGGGTCCGGATGGGACACGATGTAACCGTGCTCACGGGGTTTCCCAACCATCCGACGGGCGTGGTTCCGGTGGAGTGGCGGTCCCGGTTGCATGGCCTTCTCTGCAAAGAAACCGTGGACGGAGTGCGCGTCGTGCGAACCTGGTTGTGGCCGCTGCCTAACAGGAAAGCTCACGAGCGGATCCGCAACTATGCTTCGTTCTGGGTGTCGGCATCGGTCAGCGGGTTGGGTCTGCAAAAGCCGGACATTGTCATTGGCACATCGCCGCAATTGCTGGTCGCGCTCTCCGGATGGTGGCTGGCATGGTGGAAACGCGTTCCGTTTGTCTTTGAAGTGCGCGACTTGTGGCCCGAGTCGCTGGCCGCGGTCGGAGCTGGAAGGGAAGGGAGTGCGCTGCATCGTACCCTCGGCGCGATTGCGGGCTTCCTCTATCGCCGCAGCGATCACATCGTGGTCGTGACGCCGGCCTTCAAAGATCACCTGATTCAGCATTGGGAGGTTCCCGCGCAGAAAGTCTCCATCGTTGAGAACGGAGTGGAGACCGGTCTTTTCCGTCCTTGTCCGCCGGTGAAAGCGCCCGGAACCGAAGGCCGGTTCTTGATTTGCTACATCGGCACTATGGGCATGGCGCATGGTCTCGAAACACTGATAGCCGCCGCCGAGCAACTGCAGCGGACTTTGCCCAATGCTATGTTCCTGCTGATCGGTGAGGGGGCTGAGAAAGAGCGAATCGAACAACTGGCCGTTGCGCGGGAGCTGACCAACATCCGTTTTCTTGGCCAGCAGCTGCGGGAGCGCATACCGGGCTACATCGCGGGCGTGGATGTGTGTTTGGTGATGCTGAAAAAGACCGAGCTGTTTAAGACCGTGATTCCCACCAAGCTTCTGGAATACATGTCATGCGAGAAGCCGGTGATTGTGGCCGTTGACGGACAAGCTCGCAAAATCGTCGAAGAAGCAGGCGCTGGAGTGTTCGTCGAACCCGAGGACAGTTCTGCACTCGCTGACGCGGTTCACGTCCTGGCGGCCGATCCAGAGCGAAGACGCCGCATGGGCAGCAGCGGCCGCGAGTACATCCTCTCTCATCTCTCGCGCGAGAGAACGGCGGCAAGCTACCTCGAGGTGCTCCAAGCTCTTGCACCCCATTAATCGAAGGGGGTAGGAACTGCGGGAGATCAGCGAATCGCGATCACAGCCAAAGCGGAAGTCATGGAGAAAGCTGCCTCTGCGCCGCGGTAGGCGAAGGCCTTTCCTGCGCTGCCAGGCACGAACAGGACGTCTCCTTTGATCATAGCCACGTCGGGTGCTTTGGCCCGAAGCACTTTCTGGAGGCGCACGGGAATTTCCTTCACTCCAGTGGGCGTCTGCCGCAGGATCTTGGCGCCGTTCAGGGATGCGGTGCGAGTGCCGCCTCCGGCCAGTGCCAGCGCCTTCAGAACTGTGAGCGAGTCATCGTCAATCATGAATCCGCTGGGACGCGCCACGTCGCCAACCACGTACACAATGCCGGAGCGAGAGACGATCACGGTGTCGCCGGGGATAATTTCCACGTTGTTCTGAGTGTCGTCAGCCAGGCTTGAGGTCAAATGCAGCTCAACCTTCTGGTCGGGATTCTGACGGTGAATGATGGTGACGTTGCGGCCAGCCTTTTCCGTCAGCCCGCCGGCAGCTGATATCAGGTCGTAAAGGCGGCGTTCTCCGATGGCGGGGTACGGGCCAGGGCGGGCAACCTCTCCCATCACGTTGATGGCTTGCGAGGCCGACTCGTTGACGAAGATGCTGACGTGCGGATTGCGGACGAAGCCCCCATCTTCAAGTCGTTTTTGGATCAGTTCCTGCGCTTCATCCACCGTCAGATCGGCGACGTGCACGTAGTCGATCAGAGGAAGGTACACATCTCCGCCATTTCCGACACGTACCTTGGTGTTGAGATCGGGAACTCCGTAAACGCTGAGCTCAATCAGATCGCCGGCGCCGAGCTTGGCAGTGGAACCAGCGATGGCACGAGGAGGCTCTGGGGAAGGCGCGTCCTTCGCGGGTTGCAGCGGCGGAGCATCTCCCGGGACCGGCGTCTGGGCCAGGAGATGCAGGCTGAACAACCCGAAAACCAACAGACACAAGCTCTGCAAATAGAAACGGCGGTTGCGCCGAAACATACCGGACTCCTGGGGTTGACGCGTGACATCGAGTCTAGCACAGGCTGATGGCGGCGC
>Ga0137359_10004502_pt1 | contig 11448 bp, 8 predicted proteins | sample Mad1_40_16metaG_FD_108281 | JGI IMG/M metagenome (GOLD analysis project Ga0137359, IMG submission 108281) | Vadose zone soil microbial communities from Angelo Coast Range Reserve, California, USA - Mad1_40_16 metaG | ecosystem: Environmental > Terrestrial > Soil > Vadose zone | place: USA... | reverse complement strand
CCGAAAGAGTTCCTAACCAGAAGGGAAGCACAGGGTTGGAGGCAGAGGTGAGCACTTCGCCCTTCGGTTCCAGCCCTAGCAAGGTGCGGATTCCCAGCATCGGCGCCCCTGCGGCCCAGGCTTGTGGAAGGCAGGCGGTGGGATACTGAACGGGAAAGCAGGTTTGCGTCCGCTCATATCCGGCAAAGACTTCCGGCAATCGCGAGCGGAAGAACAAACTTGCTTCAAGTATTCCGGCAATGACGTCCGACGCGTCTTTGCGATATCCATAACGCGCAAGACCGGCCGCAATGATGCTGCAGTCATGAGGCCAGACAGTTCCGTTGTGATATTCGATGGGGTTATAACCGCCTTCCCCCTCTGCCATAGTGCGAATGCCCCAGCCGGAGAACATCTTGGGGCCCATCAGGTGATTGCGCACGGCGGCGACTTTGTCGTCCTCAACAATACCGCTCCATAACAACTGGCCTATGTTGGAGCAGAGGCTGTCGACCTTCTTCTTTTGGCCATCCAGCGCCAACGCAAAGAACTGGCGGTCTGGAATCCAGAAGTCTTGGTTAAAGCGGCGTTTCAGCTCCGCTGCCTGCAATTCCAGGCGAGCGGCGAAAGCTTCGTCTTTCCATATTTCACGAGCCAGACGCGCGCAGCGTACCTTGGCGTCGTAGGCGTAGCCCTGAATTTCACAGGTGGCACGCGGGGTTCGAGCCAGAGTGCCGTCATGGAACAGAATAGAATTCCAGGAATCCTTCCAGCACTGGTTGTCCAGACCCAGAGTCGTCTTTCGCTGGTATTCGATGTACCCGTCACCGTCTCGATCACCGTAATGATCAATCCAGTCCAGTGCGGCGCGCGCATGGGGCTCGAGTTTCCGCACCAGGTTCGCATCTCCGCTCCAGCGTTCGTACTCATCCAATAGCACGAGGAACAGCGGTGTAGTATCGCTGGCTCCATAATATGGGGCCTGGGGCCGCTCCCGGAAATAGGTGAGCTCGCCAAAACGCAATTCGTGGAGAATGCGTCCCGGTTCTTCTTCGGTGAGTTCTACTTCCTTCTTTCCCTGGGAATCGGCCAGAGCGTGTAGCGTCGTAGCGGCCAATTCTGGAGCAAACGGCAGCATTTGATAGCTGGTAATTAGGCTGTCACGTCCGAACACCGCCATAAACCAGGGCAGCCCTGCCGCCGGTAGCGAGTCTTCGGGCATAGTGTCAGGGCGAAAGCGAAGCGCGGCTATGTCTACCAGGTTTCGGGCGTACACACGCATGGCTTCGGGATGGCAGGTCACCGTGGGCGCTTGTTCCAGCCACTCTTTCAGCCCGCGACGTATAGCAATCCCGGCGTCAGTGGTGGGCTGAGGCGCCTGCGCGGTTTCGCCGGTCATGGGCGTCACACGGAGCTTCGTATTCCATGTCGATTTTGGTTGGAGAACTATACGAAAGACCAGTTTGTTCACGGTTCCTTCGGTGACTGGCGTAGTTGAGCCAATGAGCGTCTCCCGGACAAACGACTCTCGTCTGTAGCCCAAGATTAAACGGCGGTCTCGTATCTTCTGATAAAACTCTCCTTTCTTCGCTAAGGCATCCTTCACTTCAAAAAGATCGGCGAAATCGCAGCCGATCTCAAGGTGGAGCTCAACCTCCTCTGCTTCAGTACCATGGTTGAGCACGGTTAGGTCTTCGACGAAGCCGTCTGAGACAAAGCGGCGACGGACAATCGCAATCGTGGGGTTCTTGTAGATGGTGCCTGTAGGCGGAACGCAGAAGTGTTGCGCGTAATAGTATTCGTTAGCGTCCGCTGATAATACGTCCAGCGATATACCCTCGATAGTGAGTTTCCACTTTGACAGGTGACGCATGTCTTTGTAGAACAGGCCTTGTGGTTGATTAGGGCCGGCATCGATGTCGCCATTAGGACTAGAAACCAGGAAGGTTGAACCGTCGAGAATGCTGATCGTGTTGTCGCTCATTGTGCAATCCTTCTGCCGCCTGGAGGCAGCTCACGTTGCTTTCAGTTATTGACCATTGCTTCCGTTTCGGTAAAAATCCTCGGACTGCAATGCTTGTTGGTGGATCGCACACTGGACGTGCCCATAAAGATGACCGTAGTGAGTCAGTGTTACAAATCTAACAACGATGAATGCTCCGAATAAACTGTCAATATTGCCAGTCAAGAAATAACGTGCATCTGGTCGCGATAATCAAGTTCAGGCGCGATTTGCGTCCAGTTGAATCAGGAAGACGCGGCCTTTTCCTGGATCGCGCTTCCTACGATGCGGCGAAAGCTTTAGACTAAATCGCGCACATGCCAACTTTCAATTCGGAAAGGGTGAACAAGGACCGTTCCTGTGCTGGATTTGCAACTTTCGCGTAATTGACTGCCTTCTAACCCAAGCGGCGGAGATGGTGCCCGTCTCCCCAATCAATGCGCGGCTCCTCTTCCAAAGGTCCTGTAACATTTGACAGTTCCCATTACAGAGGATGATGCCTATGATCCGATTTTTGCTGATGGGGTTAGAGTGCAGAATTTTTTCGCTTGGGTCTTTCGGCCGGGCACGAGTATCGCCTAATGCCGCTATTTGGAATCCAGCCCGCAGGCCTACTACAAACAATGTTTGAGAGTATGGGGGCCGCAGTTGCTGTGGTGGACCATCACGGCAGAGTGGTGTTCGCGAATCAGACAGCATTGGACATGTTCGGCATCAGCAGAAAAGAGAGCCCGGTTTCATTCCAGGATTGGCGGCAAAACTACAGATTCGAAGATTTCCTGGGACATGAAATTCCGATGGCGCAGTCCGCGGTCACGCGCGCCTTAACAGGGGAGCGCGTCGAATCAGAGGAGGTTCGGGTCAAATTCCCGGAGGGTGGCGTCAAGTGGCTTCTCACCTGGGCGTATCCATTCTCAACCATGGGCCTTGCGGGAGTTCTGGCGCTCACCGTGGACCAGACCTCAGAGGTGGACCTTCGCCGGGCAGCCGAGCACCTACAGCGAATGGAAACGCTCGGAGCATTGGCAGCCGGGCTGACGCACGATTTCAATAATATCCTCGACACAATCTTGTTGAACGTGGCACTGGCCCAGAGGGATGAAAGTCCTCCCCAGGAAACGCGCGCCCGACTGCAACAGATCTCGGTAGCCGCGAAAAAGGCGGCAGGCCTTGTGACCCGCCTAATGCAGTTCAGTCGAACTCAACGGATCGAGGTGCGGACGGTACAGATTAATGACGTCGTTCGCGAAGTTGTGCAGCTGGTCCACCCAATGTTTCGGGAAAATATTGTCGTAAAAACCGATCTTTCGGAAGGCCTTCCACCCATTCAGGCCGACCCCTCGCAAATTGACCAGGTCCTGATAAATCTCATCGTAAACGCGCTGGATGCTATGCCCGACGGTGGCGAACTGAAAATTTCCACGGCACTTGCGGACACCAGCGCGGGAACACCAAATCCCGACACCGGTCAGCAGTTCGTCACTATCTCGGTTTCTGACACCGGCGCGGGTATTCCAGAGGATCTTCAGTTCGCCATCTTTAAACCCTTTTTCACGACAAAACCAGCGGACAAGGGAACAGGCCTCGGATTATCGAGCGCCTATGGGATCGTGCGGCAGCACAAAGGTAATATCAAGGTTCAGAGTGCGCCCGGTGCGGGCGCAACCTTCGTCGTCTCCCTTCCTGTACAGGCAACAACCACGTCTACTGGCAGCACCGCTGCCTAACGGCTGCGGCCAGTCGTGCTTCCGCTACACGGAATGATCGGCGATCTTCATGAGACCTAACTCACTCGGCGGCACGTTGCCCTTTTCGCTCCACAAAGCGCCAAGGGACCGTAGGCTACTGAATGAGGGGAATGCTCGAGGACAATTGAACATTGATTATGAGACTGAGCCGGTTATCAACCTGGTAAAACTTTGCGGCTCGTTTCGCTCCCAATGCTTTCATAAAGGCCGGCCAATAGTCCTCGCGCAAGTTCAAGGATTCGTCCTCAATGTTGATCATCCGCTGTACCATGTCCTTCGCCTTAGCGTCGTCCATGCTGTCGTAATGGAGGGCGTAATCCTTGATCAGTTGCACGCGCTGGTCACCGATCACTTGCTGGTCGTTGGCATAGGTGCGATAGATGGGCCAGAATGCTGTAGATTCTGCATCGGTGAATTGCATTGTGTCAGCAATAATCTGGTTCTTGTCGGCCTGGATGTTCGAACGCATCAATTGGATGTCGGAGTCCGTCAGGGGCTTCGCAGAGACATCCGCAGTCTGAGCCGAAGTAACCACGCTCAGCACCGCAAACAAACCACAGATAACCATTAACACTCGCATAAGTTTGCTCCAGTCATTCCTCAAATTAAGCCAACGTATTTTGTTTAACTTCGAAGCCTCTTAGCTAACTCACTCGCGGCAAGACAGCATTACTTCGGTCGATCAGATATCTCTGTCGATAACCGCCACTTTTCAGTGCGCAGGTTCTTGCAACCATCGGGACGGCAAATCGTCGGCGTCACTGGACGGAATATCCGCGGGCATCCATGCACGCAGAAAATGATCTCTTGAATGTCTCCATGGCGGCTTGATGCTGGGCCTGCGACTGAGACTGGGTCTGTTGTTGGGCTTCGGCTGTCTGCTGCGCCGCTTGCTCTTTAGCTTTTTCCTCCGCCATCCTCTGTCTGCGTCTGCCGGCAACCGCGCCGACTGTGGCACCTATTGCCGCTCCTTTTCCAGCATCGCCTGCGATCGCGCCGACCGCAGCACCTCCCAATGCGCCTCCACCAGCACCCTTCACCGTTCCGCCCTTTCCCACGTCTTGCTGCGCTTGTTGCCCAGCCTGTTGTTGGGCCGCTTGCTGTTGCTGCGCACTCGGAGCTGCTTGCGCCGGAGTTTGCGGATCGAAACCGGTGTTCTGCCGGGCCGCGCCATAGCATTCGCTCTCGTCCTTGAGCTGCTGATCAGCGCTCTGTTTATTCTTTGGATAAGCAAACATCCCAATGCTCTTGGCTGGGGACCACGCGGGACCGCCGGTTGCGGCTGCCGGGGTAGTCTGCGCCAGCGCGGAGAGCGCCCAGCAAGCCACCGTCACTATCATCATCATCGCCAAGTGTTTCACGCTGCCCTCCTTGACTACGGTTTTCGTCCCACAACTCACTAATGCTGTGGGCGGCTGTCTTTTCTCGGGAACTTAAATGCGTGCGGGCTACCTGAACACAACCATGCGTCCTTGCAGACGAGTCGGCCGAGAGCAGCAACTCTGTAACTCCGACTGCCAGAGCCATCTCCTCGATGGATTAAGCTAAATGTAATTTGAAGGGCGGAGGCTGGGAACTGTCATGATTGACAGGGAACCTGAGGTAGGCACTACCAATGCTTACCGAACGTGGGCTACATGCGCGGCGGAATCAAGTGCTCTTGCATTGCATACTGGACCAGTTCGGCATTCGTTTTTAAGCGTAGATGTTCCATGATCCTGTACTTGTGGAATGCCACCGTCCGGGGAGTCAACTTGAGGATATAGGCAACTTCCTTCATCGATCTCCCCTCCGCTAACAACTGGAGCACCTCACGCTGACGATTCGTCAGTTTCTCTTGACCGATGTGCGAGACGCGCATTTCGAGGAAAAAACCTTCGACGTCAGGCGTGACCAGAGGAGATACGTACTGCTTGCCCTTAAGCACTTCACGAACAGCAGTCACGAGTTCGGCCGCGGCCGAAGTTTTCATCAGGTAGCCGGACGCCCCACCCCTAAATGCCTCGGCCGCAACCCCAATGTCCTTATTCATGGTCAGATACACAATTCTGACTGTACGCACCAGTTTCTTAATACGCTTGCCCGCCTCCAACCCATTCATCAACGGCATGCCGACATCAAGCACGATGACATCTGGCCTAAGCTGTGGAACTGCTTCTAAGAGGGCCCGTCCGTCTGGAAAGATGCCGATTACTTCGAACTCTGGTTCCAGAATCTTCACGCACGCTTCCGCGACCAGGGTATGATCGTCGGCGATCAGAACTCGCGGACGCAGTGTTGGACTCATTTGCGCACCCTAGTTGCACTCGGTCCGGCACAAACCTGGGCACAGTAGAACTCCCGCCAGACGAGTACAAGCTTGAGTCGCTGAGTCGTTGAGCCAGTGAACCCATTCAGTTGTAGGAGAAATACTCATGCTCCGAACACTGTAAATTTTGACAGTCGAACCGCCCAAAATCCCATCGCACCCCAAAGGCGAGGGGCAGCAACCCTACGTAGTCAGTGCGCGAGGAAGCCAGCCCTCCGCATACAGATGCGATCCCCAACAAAGCGGTAGCAACTGCAGCCGGCTCTCGCGGTAGTGACCTGGAGAGAGCAGTTGCACCAGGGTGACTCAGGCTGCTGGGCCTCTTGGAAGCCGAGCAGCAGTTCTCAAACCGTCATTATTGACAGTAGGCAAGAAAGAGCATGCTTGGTTATTGTGCTTTATGGGTGACCAAAACTCGGAGCACGATGCTAAGTTGGCAGTGTAATTTCCAGTACCCGCGGGTGTTACTCGCCCAACAATGCTGGATTTGGTCGAGAATCGAGGCAAGCAATTGTCATCCGTGCGCATTCTGGTGGCGGACGATAATCCGGCTATCCTGGACCACGCGAGCGACATGCTCCAGGTTGACTATGAGATCATCGGCAAGGTCGCCGACGGAAATTCCGTCTGTACGGAAGTGGGGAAACTCAGGCCAGATCTCGTCGTTTTGGACATCTCCATGGGAGATCGCAGCGGTATCGAGATTGCCCGGCAACTGCGAGAGCAAGGCTACCTGGGCGAAATCGTATTCCTGACGGTGCATGAAGATCCCGAATTTGTTAGTGCTGCAATCGGTGCGGGTGGCCAAGGTTACGTGATCAAATCCCGTATGAACGGAGATCTCGGATTGGCTGTGAAGGCCGCCCTTTCACATCAAATATTTGTTTCGTCTCCCCTGCAGTGTGAGTAACTGCTTCGCGCTCAACCTGATTGCGTGCTTTCAGGTCTAGGAATAAAATGCGATTTATGGATCGAACAGCAAGGCTTGATTGCCGCAGTTCCCGTCTAGCACATTGTTCGCATCATGCAGTATCGCTCCCAACGTCGATCCCCGGGCCAGTTGTCCCAGAGCATTCACTGGAGTAGTTACTCTCGCTTCAGGCTTTATTATGCGCTCCTGCTGAGCGCTCTCCTTTATGTTGCTGCACCGTCTTACTGCGCGGAATCTCCTGAGCCATCTAAGGTGCAGATGCTGTTCTCTGAAAATACGGGGAGTCTCGCGTCTGCTCAATTTCAGAGTGGTTTTCGCATCTGGATGGAGCACGCGCTGGATGCTCCGGTCTCCATCTACGACGAGCATGCATATCGTGGAATTGACGTAATCGTGCCGGTCGGGGATTATTCGCAGATAATCTGGCAGCGGCACAAATGGCGAGCTATTGGACTACTTGGCGTCGTGGTCATCATGACGGCACTGGTCACTAGTCTAATTAGATCGGCCATCGCGCGGAGGCGTGATCTAAAACAACTTGCGTACGAGCGCAAATTAGAAACAGTGGTCGCGCAGCTTGCGGCCGCGTTTATTAATCTGCCTGCAGAACTGGTCAATACAGAGATCGAAAGGTCATTTCAATGGCTGCTCGAATTCCTCGACCTCGACCGGATCAGCCTGTTTGAGGTTTCGTCTCGAACGGCACAGCTTCGTTTGCTGTGTTCTCGAGGCGTCATGGGTGTCGAGGAACCGCCGACTATTGTCGATTTACATCAGCTGCCATCGACTGCCTCGCAAATACTGCGGGGAACACCCATTGTAGCTGCCAACCTCGGCGAGCTTCCTGCGGAAGCTGGGGGACTGAGGGAGATCCTGCGTGCCCGCGGGGTCCGCTCGTTCGTTTCGTTTCCCCTCCAGCAGAATGAAAATGCGTTCGCGACTTTGAGTTTTTCGACTGTTCGCAATGAACGAGAGTGGAACCCCGATCTTGTGCAGGCGTTGCGGACTATCGCCGACATATTTGGCAACGCCTTAAAACGAAAATACGCGGACGAGGCGGTACGCGAGAGTGAGCGACGTTTTCGCCTGGTCGCCAACACAGCTCCTGTGCTGATCTGGATGTCAGGTCCCGACAAACTCTGCACCTATTTTAATCAGCTTTGGCTGGACTTCACCGGCCGCCGACTTGAGGCCGAGCTTGGGAACGGCTGGGCGGAAGGAGTCCATCCTGAAGATCTCCAGAGGCGCATTGAAACGTATGCCCAGGCTTTTGAGCGCCGCCAGCCCTTCAGGATAGAGTATCGACTCCGAGGGCATGACGGAAAATTTCGGTGGATTTTCGACATTGGCGTGCCGAGAGTTGACGCGGATGGCTCTTTTGCAGGTTACATCGGCTCTTGTGTGGATGTTAATGAGCGCAAGCGAGCGGAGCACGCACTGTACCAGAGTGAACATCTGAAAGCTTCGATTCTGGACTCCCTCACTAATCATATTGTCGTCGTCGACTACATGGGAATCGTCGTCGCGGTGAATGACCCCAAGTTTGTCTTCGCGTCAGACAATTGTTTGCTGGGAGTCAGGGTGGGCGCGAACTACTTCGAAGTATGCCAGAGGATGATAGGGGGCAACCCTGAAATGACAATGGCGCTAGACGGAATTCAGTCAGTATTCGATGGAAAGCGAGACTATTTCGAGTTGGAGTTCACCCTTCGTTCGACGACCCAACCGTCCACGCTTTTGATGTCAGTGACTCCTTTGAAAGGATCCGATCGCGGGGTCGTTGTCTCCCATCACGACATCACGGAACGAAAGCGGCAAGAGCAGGCCATCCGGGACCTGAGTGGACGCCTGATCAATGCCCAGGAGCAGGAGCGGTCCCGGATCGCCCGTGAGCTGCATGACGACATTAATCAGCAGGTCGCCGTGTTGGCTATCGAGCTTCAACAGCTCGAACGTTTTTTACCTGAGGACTCTCCCGAAGGTCATCGCAAGGCGCAAGCACTCTGGAAAAAAATCCACGGAGTCTCGACGGAGATCCACCACATCTCTCATCAACTCCACTCGGCCAAACTCGAGCACCTTGGTCTCATTGCTGCCTTGCGTGGTTTGTGTAATGAGTTTTCAGCGCAGTACAAGATTCGAGCTGATTTTCAGGCTTGGCAAGTGCCGCCGGCGCTGAGCTCTGACATCTCGTTAGGTCTTTTCCGTGTTGCTCAAGAGGGTCTGCAGAATGTCGCAAAACACAGCCGGGCGGAGAAAGTTCGAGTGGACCTCATCGGACGCGACGATAAAGTATTAATGCGCGTATTGGACGATGGCGTTGGATTTGACCCCGATGGTACCCAGCAAACTGGGCTCGGAATGATCAGCATGAGCGAAAGGATTCGGCTGGTAGGCGGTACACTCTCGGTATCGTCGAGACCCTCGATGGGGACGCAAATCGAGGCTGCAATTCCACTGTCACGCAGAACCGTTGCTGAGAGTGACATTTCCAAGTCCGCGTGACGCTCAGGGAAAAGCGATAAATTTCGGCACGACGCTGAGCATTTTTCCGTGATACCTTCGCGATCCCGTACACACGAGTTGGGATCAACCGCTAGCCAGCCCTTTAGTCTTTTTCTTTCAATTTCGCCTACTTTTGCCGATACACGTTGGCCAGGCGGAATGGTTTCTGACCGTAGTGCTCGATCTCGAGCTCGTTGTTCTTGTTGAACTTGATCTTGCAGAGAGGCGCAAACAAGCCCGTCCCTTTGCCATCCTGATCGACGTCGAGCACGACGATACCGAACTGGTAATCGCGGGAACGGGTGCCATGGTACAACTCGGGGAACGAGATCGGCCGATTGGTCACCAGAACGATATGCTGTCCTCCGTCCTTGATCGGACGGACACGCACAACGCGCATCCCTGTGCCGACCGAGCCAACGGGGGCAACGCGGCCCTTATCTTTCGTGTCCTCCAGCGCACTCGCCAAACCGTCTGGTCCCTTGTGTTTCAGCGTCGCCGCCAGTTCCTGGGTTTCCGCGTCACTGGTCAGTTCCTGTACATAAACTGTAAGGCCGAAGCTTTTGCCCGCAGTGGAGGCGGATTGGCCGAATGCGACCGCGGCGTACTGCGCCGGTAAGTCGGGTTGGGTTTTGGGCGGCTCAGCGGCCTGTCCGATGGTGGGAACCTGGAAGGCCAGGGCCAGCAGCTCGACGAAAAGGCACATCCAGAAAGAAGTTATTTTCATGTTGTTCTCCTTACTGGTGAGAACCGCACTATATTTTTAATGTTGGGCTAGCCTGGCAGGAACTGTCAGAATTGACAGGATGGTTACCGGCATAGGCTGAGGTCTTCTTAGCCTGTCGGTGAAGCTGTGCAATTTTCGAAGCGCCTGTAGGTTCTGACAGTTGTCGCACCCTTCCGCTGCACCTATAACTTCCCTAGTCGCAATCAGCGGGATTGCCAAGGATCAAAGCCCAATGGATCTTTACCCACGGAGTTTCACAGAAGGCCTTGAGGCGAGAATAACCGGGCCCGGCAAATGGCGCTTTGCCATTCAGCCGCTGGTGTCTATCGCTCTGGGTATGCGCGACGGGATCGCAGATGCCAAACTAGGTAAGCCTCCCTACTTCATTCGGGTGCTGCTCGAGAGCGAGGGTAAGGTTTACGCACTGAAACACGGTCTCAAGAGGATTGCCGTGCCGCTCACGTTTGGGGTTGTCCTTGACATGATCTTGCAGTGGGTCATTTTCCAAACGGTCTTTCTGCTGCCAGCACTCATAGCCGGAACCATTTTGGTTGCGCTGCCATACACCCTGGCTCGCGCCTTAAGCAATCGCATCGCCCGACGGTGGTACGACGGCACATCAGAGCATGCAGCAACCAAGCACCCCTCCCACCCGAAGTTGAGTTCAGAGGTTCAAATCCGGCGTTAATAGTTGCGCATTGTTGCGGACTCGCTGCTATTGCGCGGACGAAGGCATCCATCGTCACACTTAACTGATGCTGTAGGTGACATGTTGCCTTTACCCATACACACTAACAGCAGCCCTGGGGTTGGCCAGTGTCTACCTCTTCGGTCATAGGCTACGTGCGAGATCACACCACCGAGGGTGGGTTTCCATTGCAGCCGGCGTCTCGGTTGCCGTGGTCTTCATGGATTTCTTGCCGGAGATCTCCGAAAGTCAAGCAAAGTTCTCAGCGATCCACACCGGTAGCGCCGCCCTGTTTCCGGAACAGGCAATCTACCTCACGTCGATGTTCGGATTCATACTCTTCTATGGCTTTGAGTACATGGTCGCCGAGTCCGCAGGAGACGAGCCGGGCCGTGGTTTCTTTTCACTCCGAATCGCGGCTTTTGCCGGATACAGCAGTCTAATCGCCTATCTTTCTGGTCCACAACATCTGGAACAATGCTCGATCCCTATTACTCTATTCCCTGGCAATGGCGTTTCGCTTGCTCCTTGTGGACCACTCGCTTGCTGAGCAGCGCAAT
>Ga0137359_10004501_pt1 | contig 11448 bp, 5 predicted proteins | sample Mad1_40_16metaG_FD_108281 | JGI IMG/M metagenome (GOLD analysis project Ga0137359, IMG submission 108281) | Vadose zone soil microbial communities from Angelo Coast Range Reserve, California, USA - Mad1_40_16 metaG | ecosystem: Environmental > Terrestrial > Soil > Vadose zone | place: USA... | reverse complement strand
GCGGCGGCGCTTCCTGATCATAGAGCAGCCCATCCACGCGGTAGCGCACCCGCAGGCTGTCCTCGAAGGGCTCGATGTGGATGTCGGAGGCGTCGGCGGCGAGCGCGCCCTCGAGCAACAAATTCACCAGGCGCACCACCGGCGCCTCGAAGGCCATGTCGCGGAGGTGCCCGACGTCGTCTTCGGGGTCGCCCTGCCGGTCGGCCGTGCCCATGCCCTCCACGATCTTCTGGAGCGCGGTGCTGGCCCCGTAGGCGCGCTCGATGGCCTCCAGGATGGCGGGCGCCGGGGCCACGCAGAGCCGGATGGTGAGCGGCAGGGTCTGCTGGAGCTCGTCGAGCAGCAGGGGATCGGTGGGATCGGCCGTCGCCACCGTGACCGTCGTCCCCTCGATCGCGATGGGACACGCGACGGACTGGCGCAGGTACTGGGGCGACAGCTCCTTGAGCACCGGGGGCGTCGAGGGTAGCTCCTCGGGGGAGAGATAGGGCAGGGCCTGCTGCGCGGCGACCGCCTTCAGCACCTCTTCGTGGGTGGCGGCGCCCAGGGCCACCAGGGCCTCGCCGAGACGCTGGCGGTCGCTCCCGGCCCGGACGAGCGCCTCCGCGATGATGTCGTCGGTAACCACGTGCGCTTGCACGAGGATCTGGCCCAGACGGAGCGGCGACGATGAGGCGGTGCCCAAGGTGGCCGGATTATGGTTGGCGGCTCGACGAGCCGTCAATCGTCACGTTGTGTCGACACCGTGTCGTTATTGTTTCAGTGTCGAGGGCGAGGCGGCCGGTTGCTGTACGTCATGACGTCGTCGGACCCCGCGTAGCGGTAGAGGGCCTCCGCGCTCGCGGGCGAGTCGGCGAGACTCGCACGCCGCAGCACGCTCCGGACGTACTGCTGCGTCCCGGGGTAGGGAGGTACCCCGCGATGGGTATCAACGGCGCCCTCCCCCGCGTTGTAGGCCGCGAGCGCCAGCGCGACGCTGCCTTGATAGCGCTCAAGGAGAGAGCGCAGGTGCCGGACGCCGCCGCGGATGCTCTCCCGCGGGTCGAAGCGGTCCGCCACGCCCAGGGCCGACGCGGTCTTCGGCATGAGCTGCATCAGCCCGGCCGCGCCCTTGGGCGAGATCGCACTGGGATCGAATCCCGACTCCGTGCGGATCACGGCTTCGATCAGCGCCGGGCTCACGCCGTGCTCGCGGGCAATCTCATGGATATCCGCCGCGTAGCGCGTCCACGAGCGTGCGGGCAGTCGCAGCCAGCCCGACGTGGTGCCGGAGGCGCCGGGAAGGCCGCGATAGCGCGGATCGCCGGGGACGTTGGTGAGGTGGAGCACGCCGTCGCCATCGATGAGGCGTGACGCGCTGTCCGAGGCCGACGCGGTGGAAACTCCCGCCGCCAGCAGGAGCGCTGCGATGCTCGCGGCATAGCGGTTAAGCATGCCGTTCGCACCATACCCGAAGACGATGACGCCGGGCAAGCCATGGCGATGCACTCCCTGCTCGCGGCGGCGAGAACCGGGCATCGAGTGCCCCGGATTCTCGCCGCCGCGATGCCCCGTAGGGTGAGGGGCCGACCACAAGCTGCGCGCGACTCGGCTCAGCTCGAGGCAGACCCTCCGACACCTGCGTGAACTGGCGCAGCCAGTGCCACTCCGTACAGTGCCGCTCCGACCAACGAGCGATAACTGTCGTTATGCGCGGCTGATAAAGCAGAAGCAGTATTCATCGAAGCTGCCGTTAGCTAGCTGATGGAGTTTATCCACCATGTGGTTATGACCCCCAACGAAAGATTGATAAATCCCGGTCCCCTCCAGTATCGTGAGCTCGAAGGTTCCTATCAGGAACGTCCCACCCAGCCCGTCCGGTTCAAATTGTGTGAAACCGCCACCTGTGAAGCGCATCGAAAACGAGCCTCCGGGGACGTGGTAGGCACACAAGGGCGACTCTGCGACGCTGAACTGCACGTAAAAGTCGCCGACAGCGTGGTCCACGTTCGTGTTACCTGGGATTCCGCTAACGGGGTAGATCTGCGTTTTCGAATACGAACCATCACTCAGGTTCACCTCGGACAGGCCGAGGTTGGGACCGGCAACCACGGGCTCATAGACTCCCTTCAACAGCAGGACGAAGGAATCGTTGGGCACAGCCTGGCCTTGGGCCATCACCCGCCTAGGGGCTGAAAGCAGAGGGGCTGAAAGCAGACCGACCAGCGCCCCGCCGATCAAAGTTCTCCGTTGGATGTTGGTTGGTTCATTTCCGCTGCCGGACTTGCTTTGGTTGATCAAGGCTTGGTTGGTGATCATGGAGCGCTTCATCATTCTTCCTCCGTGCTGTGACCTTGCATGTCAACCTGGATGCGCCAGTTGAAACCGCACGCCGATCCGATGCCGGAGCCTCCTGTAATCGCCGCCAAGAGCCTTGGTGCGGATTCCCTGAGTGCATGCCCTCTCCTGTAGGGCACCGGTTGGTCCTGGACGAGTCGAGGTCGTGTGGCGAGGATGCGAGAGACATGCCACCCGACGGGGTCGCCGTCGCGAGTGATGGCTTCGACGGTATGACGCGGGCTTGCGCCCCGTCGCGCGCGGGGCGCTCGGGGAGCCTGCCCTTGCCTCTGTTCAGAGTGTTAGAAAATCTGAGCAGTGATCTGAGCAACCGCGTAGGCTAGCCGCGGCCATGGAAGAGTTGGCCGACCTACTCGGAGAGAGCCCGGCCATCAAGGCCGTCCGGGAGAAGCTACGCCAGCTGCTGGAGCGCCAGCCGGCGGGCGGGCGCCTCCCCGCGATCCTCATCCAGGGCGAGACCGGCACCGGCAAGGGGCTCGTCGCCCGGCTCATGCATCGCATGGGACCCCGGAGGGGAGGCCCCTTCGTGGACATCAACTGTCCGGCGATCCCGGAGACGCTGCTCGAGGCCGAGCTGTTCGGCTACGAGCGGGGCGCCTTTACGGACGCCCGGCATGCCAAGCCCGGGCTCTTTCACACTGCACACCGGGGCACACTGTTTCTCGACGAGGTCGGCCTGCTTCCCGAATCGGTCCAGGCCAAGCTCCTCACCGTCCTCGAGGACCGTGCCGTTCGCCGCCTCGGTAGCACCCAGCCCGAGGCGGTCGACGTCTGCGTGATCAGCGCCACGAACGCCAATCTGCAAGAGGCTGTCCGAGCCCGGCGCTTCCGCGACGACCTCTATCACCGGCTGGCGGTGATCACGCTCGACCTGCCCCCACTGCGGGAACGGGGACGCGATGTGCTCCTCCTCGCTGAGCGGTTCCTCGCCCGCGCCTGCCTCGACTATGAGCTGTCGCCGAAGCGTCTGAATGAGGAAACACAGGCCCGCCTGTTGGCCCATCACTGGCCCGGGAATATCCGCGAGCTTGCGAATGTGATGGAACGGGCGGCACTCTTCGCCGACGCCCCCGTCGTCACCGGAGCGATGCTGGAGCCACTGTCGAAAGGGATCCACCCGATGGCCCCCGCGTCGGGCGCGAGTGCCATCATCACGCCGGAGGAGGCGATGCGGCAGCGGCTCCTGCGGATTCTGGAGGAGAGTGCGGGGAACATCTCGCACGCCGCGGCCCGTCTGGGTATTGCGCGCAACACGCTCTACGCGCGCCTCGAGAAGTATGGGGTGCGTAGCCATCACCCGTCTCCCCGTCGCCGCAGTCGGCTCGAAACCGCCCCGGCTCCGGCGCCCACCGGCACACGGATTGAGTGGGAAAGCCGCGGGATCACGCTGCTCCGCGCGGCCGTCGTGGGGCTGGAAGGTCTCGAGAGTGGCTCCCGCACGAGCCAAGTCCTCGACGGCGTGATCGACAAGCTGGAGACGTTCGGCGGGCGGGTCGAAGAGCTGACCCCGACCAGCGTCGTGGCCTCATTCGGGATCGAGGGGGTCGACGATGCGCCGCGGCACGCCGCCCATGCCGCGATGGCCATCCACAAGGGGGTCGCGCGGGCCCGTGTGAGCACGGGCCGGATGCCGGGCGTCAAGATCGGTATCCATGTGGCGCCAGTGCTCATCGGCCGCTCGGCGAGCCGGATCGATATCGATGCGGATGGCCAGCGCGCGCAGTGGCCGGTCCTCGACCAACTCCTGCAGACCATAGAGCAGGAGGAGACGGTGGCCAGTGCGGCTGCGGCCTCCTTTCTGGAGCGCCGGTTCGAGCTCGTCCTGATCGAGGGCGAACAAGGGGGAGCTGGCCAGCTCTATCGCCTCACGGGGCAGGAACGCCGGGGGTTGGGGCTGTGGGGTGCGATGACCCAGTTCGTGGGGCGGCAGGCCGAGCTCGCGGTCTTACGGGGCCGCTTGGCCGCGGCAGGGCATGGGCACGGGCAGCTCGTGGCCGTCGTCGGGGAGCCCGGGGTGGGGAAGTCGCGCCTCTTCTGGGAGTTCACGCATTCGCCACATGTTGCGGGCTGGCTCGTGCTGGAAGCGGGCGGCGTCCCCTACGGCAAGACCACGCCCTATCTCCCCGTGATTGAGCTGCTCAAGGCCTACTGCGGGATTGGCGAGCGCGATGACCAGCGCACCATCCGCGAGAGAGTCTCCGGCAAGCTCCTCGCCCTGGACCCGGCGCTCGAGGCCGCCCTGCCCGCATTCCTGACCCTCCTCGACCTTCCGGTAGAGAACCGAGAGTGGCAGGCGCTCGACCCGGCCGGGCGGCGGCGGCGGACCCTGGACGTCCTCAAGCGCCTGCTGCAGCGGGAGAGCCAGGTGCAACCGCTTGCGCTCGTGTTCGAAGATCTGCACTGGATCGATGGCGAGACGCAGGCGCTGCTCGAGGGCCTGATCGAGAGCCTCCCAGAGGCCCGTCTATTGCTGCTCGTCAGCCACCGGTCCGAGTATGCCCATGATTGGGGCTGCTCGACCTCCTACACGCAGCTGCGGATCGACCCGCTGGCCCGGGAGGGCGCCGAGGAGCTGCTCGAGGTGCTCCTCGGGACCGACCCCGGGCTGGGTCCGCTTAAGCGGCTCCTGATCCAGCGCACCGAGGGCAATCCGCTCTTCGTCGAGGAGAGCGTCCGGGCGCTAGTCGAGACCGACGCAGTCACGGGCACACGAGGCGCCTACCATCTGGCGCGTGGCCTGCCTGCGATCCACGTGCCCGGCACGGTACAGGCCATTCTGACCGCGCGCATCGACCGCCTGCCCCCCGAGGGAAAACGGCTCCTCGAGACTGCCGCGGTCATCGGGAAGGACTTCCCCTTTGCCCTCCTCCAGGCGGTCGCGGACGAGAACGAGGAGATGCTCCGTCGCGGGCTGGGTCACCTTCAGACGGGCGAGTTTCTCTACGAGACGCGCCTGTTCCCCGACCTCGAGTACACCTTCAAGCACGCGCTCACGCATGAGGTGGCCTATGGGAGTCTCCTCCACGACCGGCGCCGCGACCTCCACACCCGGATCGTCGGAGCCATCGAACGCTCCTATCAGGACCGGCTGACCGAGCACGCTGAACGGCTCGCCCACCATGCCATGCGGGGTGAGATGTGGGAGCAGGCGGTCACGTACCTCCGGCAGGCTGGCGTCAAGGCCTTGGTGCGGTCAGCCAACCGGGAGGCGGTACGCGGCTTCGAGCAAGCGCTGACGGCCCTCGGGCATCTGCCCGAGACCCGCGAGAGGCTGGAGCGGGGCATTGATCTTCGCTTTGACCTGAGAACTGCACTCTTTCCGCTCGGCGAATTCGAGCGGATCTTCGGCTGTCTCCGCGAAGCCGAGGGCCTGGCCAGGACGCTCGAGGATCAACAGCGACTCGGGCAGCTGTCCGTCTATCTGTGCCACAACCTCCAGATGACTGGTCATTCGGCGGAAGCGCGCGCGTTCGGCCAGAACGCCCAGGCTATTGCCGAGTCGCTTCGGGATGTTCCGCTCCGGGTGACGGGAAATCTCTATTTCGGATTGGCCTGCGTCGGGACGGGGGACCATCGACGGGCCGAGGATCTTCTCCTGCATGCCCTGCAGTTGCTCGAAGCTTTTCCGAGTCAGGAACGATTTGGCCAGCCCGGATTTCCTGCCGTGTCGGTCCGCGGCTTTTTGGGTTGGGTTCTCGCCGAGCGGGGAAAATTCGAGGAAGGCATCATTCACGGCCAGGAAGGCCTCCGCCTCGCTGAGGCGCTCGATCACCCCTACAGCGTGGCCAACGTGTGCTGGCATCTCGCCTGTCTCCACATCATCAGGGGAGAGTTCAGCCACGTCGTCGGCGTGCTCGAACGCGGGCTGGCGCTGTCTCGCGAGTGGAACCTGACCTTCTTTTCAGCACTCTGCACGGGGAGCCTGGGGTACGCGTACGCGCTCTTGGGGCGAGTTGCTGAGGGCATCCCGTTGCTGGAGCAGGCGCTGAGCGCCAATGAAACGATGGGACACGGAGCTCACCAGCCGCTCTTCCTGGTGTACCTGGGCGAGGTGTACGTGCTCGCCGACCGGCTCGAGGACGCTCTCGCATTCGCTGGGCGAGCCCTGACCCTTGCCCGTGAGCGTGGTCAATGCGGCCGGGAGGCACGGGCTCTCCGGCTCCTTGGGGAGGTCGCGGCCCGCCGCGATCCCCCTGAGAAAGCTGAGGCTCACTACCGCGACGCGCTCGCGCTCGCCGAGGAACTCGGGATGCGCCCGCTCGTCGCCCACTGTCACCTCGGCCTCAGCAAGCTCTGCCGGCGCACGGGCAAGCGGCAGGACGCGCAAGAGCACCTCGCCACCGCGGCGACGATGTACCGCGACATGGACATGCCATTCTGGCTGGAGCAGGCGGAGGAGGAGAGGAAGGTGTCGGCCGGGGAGTCGTTACGCTCATCGACAGCCTCGGGCTCGACTCCCGCAGGCCACTCTGACCCCCTTCCGATGAGCAACTGCGTAGGCTAGCCGCGGCTATGGAAGCGCTGGCGGAACTGCTCGGGGAGAGCCCGGCCATCCACGTCGTCCGAGGGAAGCTGCGCAAGCTCCTGGAAGGCCAGCCGGCGGGTCGGCGCCTGCCCGCGATCCTCATCCAGGGCGAAACCGGCACCGGCAAGGGGCTCGTCGCCCGGCTCGTGCATCGCCTGGGGCCCCGGCGGGGCGGCCCCTTTGTGGACATCAACTGCCCGGCGATCCCGGAAACCCTGCTCGAGGCCGAGCTGTTCGGTTTCGAGCGGGGCGCGTTCACGGACGCTCGCCACGCCAAGCCCGGGCTCTTTCACACGGCGCACCGGGGCACGCTCTTCCTCGATGAGGTGGGTCTGCTGCCCGCATCGGTCCAGGCCAAGCTCCTCACTGTCCTCGAGGACCGTGCCGTTCGCCGCCTCGGCAGCACGAAGGCCGAGGCGGTCGACGTCTGCCTCATCAGTGCTACGAACAGCGACCTCCGGGAAGCCCTCCGTGAACGACGGTTCCGGGACGACCTCTACCACCGGCTGGCGGTGATCGCGCTCGATCTGCCCCCGCTGCGGGACCGCGGCCGCGACGTGCTCCTCCTCGCCGAGCGGTTCCTCGCCCGCGCCTGCGGTGACTATGGGCTGTCGCCGAAGCGCCTGGATGCGTCGGCGCAGGCCCGGCTGCTCGCCCATCCCTGGCCAGGCAATATCCGCGAGCTCGCCAACGTGATCGAACGCGCGGCGTTGTTCACCGAGGCGGCCGTGATCACGGGGGCGATGCTGGAGCCGCTTGCGGCGGAGGGGCCCCGCTCCGCGGCCCTGCCGCCCAGCGGGAGTCCGAGCGCCATCACGCCGGAGGAAGCGATGCGCCAGTATCTCCAGGGGGTATTGGAGCAGAGCGCGGGGAACATCTCGCACGCGGCGGCCCGGCTAGGTATTGCGCGCAACACGCTGTATGCCCGGCTTGAAAAGCACGGTGTACGCGCCCAGCGCGCCCAGCCGGCTCCGCGCCGCCACGCCGGCCGACCCGCCGCCGTCGCGGTCCCCGCGCCAACAGGCACGCGGATTCAGTGGGAGCATCGCGGGATCACGCTGCTCCGCGCCGACCTCGTGGCGCCCGCCGGGGTTGAGGCCTGGTCAGGGACGAGCCGGGTTCTCGAAGACGTGATCGACAAGCTCCGAGCGTTCGGCGGCCGCGTGGAGGAGCTGACGCCGACGGGCGTCGTCGCCTCGTTCGGGGTTGATCTCGTCGACGATCCATCGCGGCGCGCGGCCCACGCCGCGATGGCGGTTCACAAGGGGGCCGCGCGCGCCCGTCAGGGCACGAGTCGGATGCCGGGGGTCAAGATCGGTATCCACGTGGCGCAGCTGCTTGTCGGACGCTCGGCGGGCCGGATCGACATTGACGCAGATGCGAAGCGCACCCAATGGCCAGTCCTCGATCAGCTTCTACAAACCATCGAGCCGAACGAAACGGTGGCGAGCGCCGCCGCCAGCCCCTTCCTGGAGCGCCGGTTCGAGCTCGTCCCAATCGGCGGCGGAGCCGAGGGCGTGGACCCGGCCTATCGTCTCACGGGGCAAGAACGTCGGGGGTTGGGGCTGTGGGGCGCGATGACGCAGTTCGTGGGCCGGCACGACGAGCTCGAAGTCTTGCGCGGCCGCTTGGCCGCGGCCGAGCACGGGCAGGGCCAGTTCGTGGCTGTCGTCGGGGAGCCCGGAGTGGGCAAGTCGCGCCTCCTCTGGGAGTTCACCCACTCGGCGCATGTGTCCGGCTGGCTCGTGCTGGAAGCGGGCGCGGTGCCCTACGGCAAGACCACGCCCTATCTCCCCGCGATCGAGCTGCTCAAGGTCTACTGCGGGATTGCCGAGCGGGATGACCAGCGCGCCATCCGCGAGAAGGTCATCGGCAAGCTCCTCGCCCTGGACCGGGCGTTCGAGGTTGCGCTGCCCGCGTTCTTGACGCTGCTCGATCTGCCCGTGGACGACCGGGCGTGGCACGCGCTCGATCCGGCCGGGCGGCGGCGGCGGACCCTGGACGCTCTCAAGCGTCTGCTGCTGCGGGAGAGCCAGGTGCGACCGCTGGTGCTCGTGTTTGAAGATCTGCACTGGGTCGACGGCGAGACGCAGGCGCTGCTCGAGAGTCTGGTCGCGAGCCTTCCCGGTGCCCGTCTATTGCTGATCGTCAGCCATCGGTCAGAGTATGCGCATGACTGGGGCCGCTCGACCTCCTACACGCAGCTGCGGATCGACCCGCTGCCCCGCGAGAGTGCCGAGGTGTTGCTCGAGGTCCTCCTCGGGAGCGACCCCAGCCTGGACCCGGTCAAGCGCCTGCTGATCGAGCGCGCCGAGGGCAATCCGCTCTTCGTCGAGGAGAGCGTCCGCGCGTCAGTCGAGACGGGCGCGTTGACGGGCGCGCGAGGCGACTACCAGCTGGCGCGCGAGCTGCCCGCCGTCCACGTGCCCGGCACGGTGCAGGCCATCTTGACCGCACGCATCGACCGCCTGCCGCCCGAAGAGAGGCGGCTCCTCGAGATTGCCGCGGTCATCGGGAAGGATTTTCCCGTGGCGCTCCTTCTGGCCGTGGCGGACGAGAACGAGGAGATGCTCCATCGCGGGCTGGGTCACCTTCAGACGAGCGAGTTTCTCTACGAGACGCGCCGCTTTCCCGACTTCGAGTACACCTTCAAGCACGCGCTCACCCATGAGGTGGCCTACGGGAGCCTCCTCCCCGGCCGGCGCCGTGACCTCCACGTCCGGATCGTGGAGACCATGGAGCGCCTCTATGGTGATCGCCTCGGCGAGCAGATCGAGCGGCTCGCTCATCACGCGGTCTGTGGCGAGGTGTGGGAGAAGGCGGTGCCCTATCTAAGGCGGGCCGGACTCAAGGCGGCTGCGCGGTGGGCGCTCCCGGACGCCCGGAACTGGTTCGAGCAGGCGCTGCGCGGCCTCGCGGCGCTGCCGGAGAGCTCGACCACGCTAGAGGAGGGCTTTGAGATCCGTCTTGAGCTACGGCCAGTGCTGGTTCAATGCGGTGAGGTTGGTCGTGCGTTGCGGCACCTGCGCGAGGCCGAGACGCTCGCACAGCAATTAAATGACGACCGCCGACGAGGCCGAGTCTGCGCTGTCGCGACGAACGCCTACTCGTTGCTCGGCGAGCTGGACGAGGCGCTTCTGGTCGGTACCCGCGCGCTCACGATTGCCGGGCACCTCGGCGACTTGAGCCTCCGCCTTCTGACCATGACCTATCTTGAGCAAGCGCACTACTACCGGGGCGAGTACGAACGGGTGGTCGAACTGGTCACGGATACCCTTGCGGCACTACCCGCCGAGTCGGTATACGACCATTTCGGAGCGACCCTCCCAATATCGGTCTACGCTCGATATTGGCTGGTCTTGAGCCTCGCCGAGCTTGGTCGTTTCGCGGAGGCGACCCTGCACGAGTCCGAGGCGCTTCAGCTTGCCGAATCGACGCATCATGCGAACACTATGGGTCTGGCCCATTACGCCGCGAGCTGGCTTCATCTCTACAGGGGTGACTGGACAGAAGCTCGGGTACTGATCGAGCGTGGGATTGCGGCATTTCGGAGCGGGAACATCTTCCTCAACCTGTCTGGCGCGGTTGCCTCCTCCGCTTGGGTTCTCGCGCAAGTCGGCGAAGGGAGCGAGGCGCTGACCCGGCTCCGGGAGGGCGAGTATCTCCTCGATCATCACACGCCGAAGGGAACCGTCGGCTTCCGGGGAGGAACTTACCGTGCGCTAGGCCGTGCCGGTCTGCTGCTTGGCCAGTTCGAGGAGGCGCAGCGTCTGGGCGACCGTGCAGTCGGATATTCTCCGTCTCACCCCGGGCTCGCAGCTCATGCGCTGCACCTGCTCGGCGACGTTGCGACCTACCCCGACCGCTTCGATGCCGGGCGAGGCGAGTCCCACTACCGTAAGGCATTGGCGCTTGCCGAGCCGCGCGGCATGCGGCCTCTCATCGCCCACTGCCATCTTGGCCTCGGCAGACTCTACCTGCGCACCGGCCAGCGCGAGCAGGCGCACGAACACCTCACCATCGCGACGACGCTGTACCGCGAGATGGACATGCGATTCTGGCTGGAGCAGGCGGAGGAGGGGATGAAGGAGTTGGCGCGAGCGTTGTACAGGCAATTACCAGCAGCTCCCGGCGACCTGCTCCGGCCGCGGCCCTCTGACATCGAGCCGCGTCCAGGCGCCTAGCGCGTCTGCCGCTTGCTCTTCGCGCTCTCCACCATCGCCACCACCCGGTCGTGGTCCTCGCCCTTGGGCACGAGGGTGAGGAAGCGCTCCCACGCCTTCACCGCTCCCGCGTAGTCCTGCTTCTGCTCGAAGAGCACCTGCCCGCGGTAGAGGTAGGCCGGCGCGTACTTCGGGTCGATGGCCAGCGCCTTGTCGATGGTTTCGATCGCAGAGTCGGCGTGGCCGCCGATGGCCACGATCAGGCCCATGTGGGTGAGCGCGTCGACGTTCCGGGCGTCGCGCTTGAGCACGGCCTGGTAGGCGGCGATGGCCTGCGAGTAGTTGCCGTCGAAGAGGCTCTGGCGCGCGGCGTTGAGCATGCCGGCCAGCATCTCGGGCGGGATGGGCTTGCCCGGCTCGAGG
>Ga0137359_10004499_pt1 | contig 11450 bp, 9 predicted proteins | sample Mad1_40_16metaG_FD_108281 | JGI IMG/M metagenome (GOLD analysis project Ga0137359, IMG submission 108281) | Vadose zone soil microbial communities from Angelo Coast Range Reserve, California, USA - Mad1_40_16 metaG | ecosystem: Environmental > Terrestrial > Soil > Vadose zone | place: USA... | reverse complement strand
TGGCAGGTGAAGCTGACGTTGTCGACGGCGCGGATTTCACCGCGCTTCTTGTCCTGGAAGCGCTTGGACAGGCCGCGAGCTTCAATCATCGAAGGACCCCTAGCTGGGAGTTCGTAAGACAGGGCACAGAGGGTTCACAGTGTACTACGCGGGGAGCGAAGGAATGTTACGGGGAGGGAAAGGGCATAATGGATAAGGACTAGGGAATCGGGAAATGCAGGAAACACGGATTGCAGCCGATCTGGTGGCTTCGAAAAGCATAAATTGGCTATGGGAGTTCAGCCTTTGTGACAGATTGGGCACTGCTTGGCATCAAACCTATCTGGAGAGACGCGGAACATATTGTTGCACTGGATGCAGACACGGTGGATGACAGGGCTTACGACGGCGCCAGGCTGCATTGGCTTGCCCAAGCCACTCGCAGGAGGAGCGATGGTTTTCTCAGGGATGCTCTCAGCGGACATGGAAAGATTCTAGCACGTCGAGGTCTTTGGTCCATAAGGAGTGGACGGCATCCCTGGGATACAAAAGACGCATCCGTTATAGGTGAGAGATGCTGGATCCGAGGACAGGGCGAAGAGAGAGCAGGGCGCAGGATAAACAACGCCGGCAAGGAATCTAGAGAAAGCCGCGCCGCTCTTGCTAGAATGAAGTACCTTGGCACCTTCCTGACAGGAGTCAAGCAAGCCACGGACAAGTAAGAGAAATGCTGCGCCGGAGGGATGTGTCCTTGCGCCTTGCGGAATGCGGGACCGCGCAGAATAGGAAAGTATGGATAGCAGGCTGCGAAACCGAATCTTGCTCTACCTGCTGCTGGCGGGAGTGCTGGCGTACGCGCTGGTGGAGTTAAGCGGGCGAAAGCCGGTGCCAAAGATTTCGGCGGTGACGCCGATGCGGGAAAATCTGGTGTCGTCCATCAGCAGCAATGGAAAGGTAGAGCCCATCGCGCCGTACGTGATGCGAGCGCAACTGGATACGTTTGTGGAAAAGGTGCGCGCGACAGAGGGGCAAGGGGTCAAGAGAGGGCAGGTGATCCTGGAATTGGATGTAAAAGATGCGGCGGCGAGACTCTCCGAGGCGAAGGGAAGGCTCCTCCGGGCAGAGGACGATTTGCGGGCAGCCCAGGCGGGCGGCCGAACGGACGACGTGGCGAGAGTGGCGGGGAACCTGGCAAGAGCGCAAGCCGAGCGCGACCGGCTGCAGAAAAATCACGAAGTGCTGCAGCGGCTGATCGTATTGCAAGCCGCGACGCAGGACGAGCTCGCGGCGAACGACCTGGCCCTGATGACAGCGCGAGCGGAAGTGACGCGGCTGGCGGCGACGAAGCAGGAGTTTGACCGGGGCGTGGGGTTGGACACGCACCAAGCAGCGCTGCGCGTGCAACAGATCCAGAACGAAGTAGCAGCGCTCGACGAAAAGGTGCAGCAAGGCCGAATCACCGCACCGGCCGATGGAACGCTGTACTCGTTGCCGGTGAGAGCCGGGGATTACGTGAAGCTCGGGGATCTGCTGGCGGAAATGGCGGACCTGCACAAAGTTCGCGTGCGGGCGTTCATCGATGAGCCGGAACTGGGATCGCTGGAAGCAAATGAGCCGGTGAAGATCACTTGGGACGCGTTGCCGAGCAAGACGTGGGTGGGGAAAACGGAAACCATTCCGAAGCAAGTGGTGCCGCATGGAGCGCGGAGCGTGGGTGAACTGCTTTGCGCCGTCAGCAACGACAAGCTGGAGTTGCTGCCGAATATCAACGTGAACGTGCGCATCAATTCGCGGGAACGGATCGGCGTGCTGTCCGTACCGCGGGGCGCGGTGGCCGCGGAGGGCGGAAGGCGGTACGTGTTTGTGGTGAGAAGAAACCAGCTCAGCGTGAGCAAATCGACGCTGGAGAAACGCGAGATTCACGTGGGCATAGCGGACGCCACCAACTACGAAGTTGTGAGCGGGCTTCAGGAGGGGGAGCTGGTGGCGTTGCCCGGGGACGTTGATTTACGGGATGGGATGACGGTCACCGTCCTTATCACAGAAGTTTTCAATTTCCAGGGACGATGGAATGGTTAACCGGATGAAGCGACTGTTCGCGGTCCTTTGCATCGCGAGCGCCGCGATGGCGGCAGCAAATGTAAAGCTAGAAGCGGGTCTCGACGCGGGACGGCGTGCGTACGAGGCCAGCGATTATGCGAAGGCCATCCAGGTGTTGCAGGCGGCCGCGGCCACAGAGCCGCAAAATGGCGACGTGCAATTGCTGCTGGCGAAAAGCTATCTGGAGCTGCAGCAGCACGACCCGGCGATCAAGAGCGCGGAGAACGCGGTGACCATCGACCCGCGGAATTCGATTTACCACGAGTGGCTGGGGAAAGCGTACGGAGAAAAGGCCGATCATGCGGGCTGGTTCTCGGCGATATCGTTCGCGAAGAAGACGCGCAAGGAATTCGAGACGGCGGTACAACTAGACGGCAGCAATTTTTCGGCGCGGCAGGCGCTAATCGAATTCGATTGCAGCGCTCCGGGCCTGGTGGGCGGGGGCGAAGAGAAAGCGTTGCCGCAGATCTAGCAATTAGCAGCGATGGACGCCGCCGAAGGGCATTACGCGGCGGGAAATTGCCGGCGGCAGAAGAAAGATTACGCCGTGGCGGACGAGGAATTTGCGAAAGCGCTGGGGAGCAATCCAAAATCGGCGGAGCTGATCTACGACATCGGGGATTACGAAGTGAAGCGCGGGCAGCCGGAGCGGCTGCTGGCGGTCGCGGACCTGGGAGAGCGTGCGGCACCCGGCGACCCAAGGGGAGAGTTTTACCGGGGCGTTGCGCTGGTCTTGAAGAAGGAAAACCCGGAGGAAGCGGAGCGATTGTTGAGGGAATACGCTAAGAAAGCGCCGACGCGATCGGGATATCCGCGACCGGCCGCGGCTCACGCGTGGCTCGGGCGCCTCTTCGAAGACCAACGCCGGATGGAAGACGCAGCGAAGGAATTTCGGAGCGCGCTGAAATTGGATCCAAAAAACAAAATGGCGCAGGAAGCGTTGAAGCGGCTGAAGTAGGGCTGAGAGTTTCAATTCAGGTCAAAGGTCAAGGATGGACATCCGAGAGACGATTTCAGTGGCGATCGACGCGCTGCGAGCGAATAAACTGCGGGCGATCCTCACGTCGCTGGGCGTAATTATCGGAAGCGCTTCCATCGTTCTGGTCGTCACCGTGGCGCTGACCAGCAAGAAATTCGTGCTTTCCCAGATCGAGAGTATCGGCTCCAACCTGGTGTGGGTGGAACTGGTCCAGAGGCCGGACAAACCGCAGCCGCTAAGTTATGAAATGTCGTTGGACGACATGGAGGCCGTCAGGACCATCCCCGCTGTGATCGAGGTTGCGGGAACTCGGGAATTGGAGACGGCAGTGGTGGTGGACGGTGTGGAGCGCCCGGTGCACATGGTTGGAGTGACGGAGGGTTACCAGACGATCCGCCGATTGCTCATTCTACGGGGACGGTATTTCGATGCCGCAGACATGGAGATGCGCAGCAAAGTCTGCCTGATCACCACACAACTCGAGGAGCGGATTTTCGGACAGGAGAATCCGATCGGCAAATCGATGCGCTTGGGAGAGCTGACGTTCACGGTAATCGGCGTCTTCCGGGAGCGCGTCGAGACCTTCGGGCTTTCCGACATTCAGGAGAATTCCGTCATCATCCCCTTCACGCTCATGAAGTACTACACCGGCCTGGAGGTGGTGCGCTTGCTCGACGTACAAGCGGCGCGGGCGGAAGACGTGCCATCCGTCGAGCGGCAGGTGGGCCAACTGCTGCGGAGCCGGCATCCGACCGAAGCGGAGTACAAGGTGCAATCGCTGACCGCCATTCTGGGGGCGGCGAAGAATATCTCGCTGGCGCTGACCATCGTGCTTATCGTGATTGCGTTCATTGCGCTGGTGATCAGCGGAATCGGGATCATGAACATCATGCTGGTGACGGTGAAAGAACGGACGCGCGAGATCGGAATCCGCAAGGCCATTGGAGCATCGCGGCGCGAGATCATGTATCAGTTTTTGATCGAATCCTTCGTGATCAGCGGAGGAGGGGCGGTCGTCGGGATTTTGATCGGCATCGCCATACCGGTGGGCGCGCAGTTTTTCTTGCCGGGAAATCTGCGGGTTCCGGTGTCGAGTCTCAGCGTGGTGATCGCCTTCGTGGTGTCGTGCTCCACGGGGCTTTTCTTCGGGTACTTGCCGGCGAATCAGGCAGCGAGCCTGCAACCGGTCGAGTCGCTGAGATATGAATGAGGGGACTGGAGAGGGAACTGGGGATAGGCGACAAGAATGGGCGTGGAGAGTGAATCCAGGGGCGGCGATTGGCGGCCCTTTTTATTTTTCGGGAGAACGAGTTTCGGCGAAGAGTCCGGGAGTGTGTTGACCGAAACTCTGTAAGTCTTTGTTGAGGGGAGCCCGTGGAAATTACGCGGCGGCGAAGGAGCATGAAAATGCAATTACTAGGACGTGTTGCGGGGATCACGGCGCTGCTGGTGTTGGGGGGCGGCGCTACTGGTGCGCAAGAGACGTCCGCGCCGAAAACGAGTCAGCCCGCCGCACAGGAAGCGCCGAAGGACGGGGCGCCGGTGGCGCTGACGCTAAAACGTGCGATTGAACTGGCGCTGCAGAACAGCAAAGAGATTCAAGCGGCGAAGATTCAAGCAAGCGTGGCGGATCACGCCGCGCAGATTACGAAGGCGCAGTTCATGCCGAATCTTTATGCAGGCTCGGGAGCGGGGTACACGTTGGGAATACCGGAAACACCGGGCGGGCGCGCGCCATCGATCTTCAACGTGTCGTACACGGAACAAGTTTTAAACGAACCGCTGCGGGGCCAGGCGAAAGAGACGCAGGAGCAGGCCAAAGCGCAGAAGATTGCGCTCGAGGATACAAAGAACAGCGTTATCACGCGAACGGCGATGGCGTATCTGGAACTGGGGAAGGTGCGGCATTCCCTGGAGCTCTTGCGCAAAGAGCAGGAGAGCGCGGAGAAGATTCTGCAAGTGACGCAGGAGCGTCAGGGGGAAGGATACGAACTGCCCGTGGAAGTGACGAGAGCCCAGCTCACGAAGGCGCAGGTGATCCAGCGAATTTTGCAGCTCGAGGGCCGGGAAGATGAGCTGGAAGTTTTTCTGAGATACCAGGTCGGATTTTCAGAGGCGCAGACCATCGAGGTCACGCCCGAGGAATTGCCGGGGGAAGCCGAGCAGGCGGGAGACAACCTGGTGGCGATGGCGATGACGCACAATGTCGGGTTGCAACTTGCGGCGTCCGACGTCCGGGGGAAAGAGTTTCGACTGAAGGGTGAAAGGCGAGGCTATTGGCCGACGCTGGAACTTGTCAGCATTTATAGCGTGCTGGCGCAGTTCAACAATTTCTCCCAGTTTTTCCGGACGTTTCAGCGGAACAATTTCAACGCTGGAATCGACGTGCGCGTGCCGATTTTCAGCGCGCAGACAAAAGCAGCGATAGGCATGGCGCAGATATACTTGGAGGCGGCGAAAGTCAACCTGACAAACAAGAAAAACGAATTGACCGCGGACGTCCGGCAAAAGACGCGGCGAGTGCGCGAGAGGGATGCGGCAAAAGAGGTAGCCCGTCTGGAATTACAGCTCGCGCAACAGCGGGTGGCGGTGTTGCAGGCGCAATTCGCGGAAGGAAAGCTGAATTTGCGGGATATGGAGAGGGCGCGGCTTGAAGAGAATGAAAAGTGGATGGCTTATCTGGACGCTAATTTCCAGAAGCAACAGGCGCAGTTGGAATTGCTGAAGACGGCGGGGCAACTGGATAAGGTGTGGCAGTGAAGAAGTGACTGGTGATTCGTGAATGGTGACTGGTGATGGTGGAACAGGAGAGTTTGCGCGCGCTAATCGGGGCGGTGAAGAAGCTCGACGACGGGTTCAGCGGGCTGCCTCATGTTGATGGGGATGCGCCCGGAATGGAACGGCTCGCGGAAGTCTTAAATGCGACGGCCGAACGGCTGCAAGACAACTATCCGTATTTTCACCCGCTGTACGCGGGACAGATGCTGAAGCCGCCGCACCCGGCGGCAAGGCTGGCGTACGCGCTGGCCATGTGGATCAATCCAAACAATCACGCCCTGGATGGCGGGCGGGCGACGTCGGCGATGGAAAAAGAAGCGGTCGCGGAGATCGCCGGCATGCACGGTTGGAGAAATTTTCTCGGCCACCTGTGCGGCGGCGGAACGATGGCGAATCTCGAGGCCTTATGGGTGGCGGGCCAATTGCAACCGGGAAAGAAAACTCTCGCCAGCGAACAGGCTCACTATACGCACGGGCGGATCAGCGGTGTTCTGCAATTGCCATTCGAAACGGTGCCGTGCGATGCGCGGGGCCGCATGGACGTGAATGCTCTGGCAAAGCGGGTGGAGCGCGGCGACGTGGGGACCGTTGTCGCGACAATGGGTACCACGGCAACGGGTTCGGTGGATCCGCTGCCGGAGATTCTCGCGTTGCGCGCAAAACATGGATTCAGGATTCACGCGGATGCGGCCTACGGCGGATATTTCGTGCTGGCAGAGAATCTTGGGGAAGGGACAGAGCGGTCTCTTGCGCGGGTGGGAGAAGCGGACTCGATTGTGATCGATCCGCACAAGCACGGTTTGCAACCATACGGGTGCGGCTGCGTGCTCTTTCGCGACCCCGAAGTCGGCCGATTGTACAAACATGATTCTCCCTACACGTATTTCAGTTCCGCGGAACTGCACTTGGGCGAGATAAGTCTGGAGTGCTCCCGTCCGGGGGCGGCCGCGGCGGCTTTGTGGGCGACGCAGAGATTGCTGCCGCTGAAAAAGAGCGGCGAATTCGCGCGCGGGTTGGAACGCGGAAGGAAGGCGGCACTGGCGCTTTTCGACAAACTGCGCGCGGATGCGCGGTTTGTGACGGCCTTTGCACCGGAATTGGACATTGTTGTATTTGTGCCGAGAGCCGCGAGCGTCAGCAAGTGTTCCGCTTTAAGCCGCAAGATCTTCGAAGCGGCGGCGAAGCGCGATCTGCATCTGGCCGTAGCGGAATTGCCGATTCGTTTTTGGGAGGAGCATCTGGGAGCGATGAAGCCGGATCGCGAAACCCTCACTTGCCTGCGCTCCGTGCTCATGAAGCCCGAGCATTTCGACTGGGTAGAACGCATTTGGAAGCTGCTCTCTGCGTCTGCCGACGAAAGCCTCGACACTCGCCACTGAAGACGACGACGGTATGAAGCAGCCACTCCAAGAAACTAGAGATGCATTCCCGGGTGCCTGGGTCGAGCGGGTAGCCCGCAAAAGCCCCATTCAATGCGGTATTTAGCGTTTCGCTGCAGGATAGCACTCATTGGCAGAAAGGTTTGAGGGGATGCAACGAAATCGGGTAAACTACTATCTATTGATTGGAGGCCTAGCTGCGCCTGTACGCGCGGGCCTTCCACTGCATACCTAGACGCAGAAGCCAGTGATTTGACAGGGCCAAGTTCGTTAACCGAAGCCTGAGGGTGAAGAATGCCGGATGTAATGAAGACATTGCTCTTGAATCCGCCGAGTTTTGAGAATTTCGACGGCGGTGCGAGTTCGCGTTGGCCTGCAACGCGCGAGATTGAATCCTACTGGTACCCGGTTTGGCTGACATACCCCGCGGGAATGATCCCCGGTAGCCGGCTGCTGGACGCATCACCTCACAAAGTCAATTGGCAACAGACAATCCAGATCTGCAAAGATTACGAGTTTCTGATCCTCTTCACGTCCACGGTCGGTTTGGAGAGCGACGTTAAGCTCATCCGGAAAATCAAGGAAGTCAACCCAGGCATGAGGATTGCTTTCGTCGGGCCAACCGGACACATCAAGCCCGATGAGACGCTGAATGCCAGCGCGGACATCGATTTTGTGACGCGCGGGGAGTTCGATCACTCGGTGGTGGAATACGCGCATGGGAAGCCGCTGAGCGAGATTCTGGGTGTGAGTTATCGCAAAGACGGAAAGATCGTGCACAACGCGCTACGGCCGCAACTGCACACGGAAGAGCTGGACGCGCTGCCGTTCGCCACGGACATTTACAAGCGTGACTTGGAAATCGAACGCTACAACGTGCCGTTCCTGCTGCACCCCTATGTATCGTTCTACACCACGCGCGGATGCCCGGCGCTTTGCACGTTCTGCATGTGGCCGCAAACGATTTCGGGGCATGCCTGGCGAACGCGTTCGACGGAAAACGTGGCGCGGGAAGTGAAGCAGACGATCGAACATTTCCCCCAGATGAAAGAAGTTTTCTTCGACGACGACACCTTCAACATCCGCAAGGACCGCGTGCTGGATCTTTGCGCCAAGTTCAAACCGCTGAAGTTCCAGTGGTCTTCGACGGCGCGCGTGCATAGCGACTACGACACGGTAAAGGCGATGGCGGACGGCGGAGCTCGGCTCTTTATCGTGGGCTTCGAATCCGGCGACGCGCAAATCCTCAAGAACATCAAGAAGGGCGCAACGGTTGAGATGGGGCGCGCCTTCATGAAGAACTGCCGCAAAGTCGGAATCAAGGTTCACGGCGACTTCATTATCGGGCTGCCGGGCGAGACCAAAGATACGATCCAGAAGACCATCGACTACGCGAAGGAATTGGATTGCGAGACGATCCAGGTTTCGCTGGCGCATGCCATGCCGGGAACGGAATTGCACGACACCATGGCGGCGCAAGGCTTCCTGAAGGTCGAAGCCCTGGCGGATTCCGGCGGCCATCAACTGCCGCACATCGAGTACCCGCACCTGTCGAAAGTGGAAATGATGTCGGGTGTGAACCGCTTTTATGATGAGTATTACTTCCGGCCCAAGGTCGTGTGGCGTATCGTGAAGGAAGCGCTCTGGGACAGCCACGAGCGGAAGCGCCTATACCACGAAGCAACGGAGTTCCTGCAGCTGCGCGCGGAACGCTTGAAGTGGGCACGCAAGGGCGGCGATTACGACAAGCCCATGGTTTCCGTGCCTGGAGCGTCTTCCGCTTCCGGAAACGATTAACCCCCGCAAAATGGCAAGCGAAAGAAGACTGCGAATCAAGACGCTGGTCATGGTCTTGGCAATGGTGGTGTGCGCCAATGCCGGAGACCTGATGCTGAAGCGCGGAATGTCGCAGATCGGCGCGGTTCAACTGACGGCCTCGGGACTCGCGCAAGCGTTCCGGCTGACGGTAACGAACGGGACGATCTGGGTTGGGATTCTCTTTCTGACCGGCTTCATGCTGAGTTACATGACGGTGCTGAGCTGGGCGGACTACAGCTACGTGATGCCGGCGGGCGCATTTGGATATGCTTTACTCACTTTGCTGGCGGTTATTTTTTTGCACGAGCCGGTGTCGCCGCGGCGCTGGATTGGTGTTGCCTTGATCTGCGTGGGTGTGCTGCTAGTGGGGCAAACCAAACCACGGACGACAGCCGGTGGGGCCACGGCTTGATGCGCGTCATTCTGGCACTTGCTGTCCTGATTCTTGGCAGCACGGGAGGCGAGATCGCCATCACCCACGGAATGAAGTCGACCGGTGAGCCGGCCCGATTGCGGCCGCTGGCGTTACTTCAATTCCTGGGGCGGGCCGTGCGCAATGGGTGGTTCTGGACGGGCGTGCCGCTGATGGCACTGTCATTTTATGCGCTGCTGATATTACTTTCCTGGGAGCCGATCAGCCTCGTGATTCCCGCATCGGCGCTCAGCTACGTTGTCGGTACACTCGGCGCCAAGTACATCCTGGGCGAACGTGTGAGCGCCGCGCGGTGGGCGGGCGTCGTGCTGGTTTGCGCGGGGGTTGCGCTGGTTGCAGCCGGTTAAGGATCAGTCCCGCCAATCAAATATTCATCAAGAAATTAGAGAGTGGTGATAGGGTTTAGGGAACGGATTGGTGCCGGCGCGGGACTCCAGGCCTGGCCCGTGGCAACCCATCAAACCAGGGTGGCATCTGAGTCGAAAAGGCAGTCCGTAAACCAGGATTCTTGCGTGACAGACAGGATCCCATTGCATCGGTTTTCGTCGTGCGAAAGGGATTTGGGCTACTGGAATGCTGTTGCATACCCTTTATTGGATCGCGCTTGTCCTAGCGGCCGCGCCGCTGGCTTATTACCTTCTGTCGTTGCACTGCGTTGTTAGCTATTTCCGTGAGTTGCGGAAATTACCTCCCTTGAAATCTTCCTATACGCCGCCCGTGAGCATTCTCAAGCCTGTGCGTGGTGTGGACCGCGAAGCTTACGAAAATTTTGCCAGTTATTGCCGGCTGGACTATCCGGAATACGAAATCGTATTTGCCGTGGCCGAGCCGGATGACCCCGCGGTGCCCGTAATCGAGAGGTTGCAAGCTGATTTTCCGCGATGCTCCATCCGGCTGATTAAGGGCGCGGAGCGAATTGGAACGAACCGCAAAGTGAACAGCTTGTACCGGCTGGTGCAAGAGGCGAAATACGATCTCGTGGTGATGAGCGACAGCGATGTGCGCGTCGATCCCGATTACTTACGGGTAGTCGCGCCGCCATTTGCCGATCCCCATGTTGGTGCGGTCACCGCTTTTTACCGATGCATTACCGCCGGCAGCGTCGCGGCGGATTTAGAAGCACTGGGAATGTATTTGGACTCCGCTCCGGGCGCGTTGGTAGCGCGAAGGCTCGAAGGCAAGATGCAATTCGCTTTCGGCTGGACGATGGCGACAACCAAGAGACACCTGTCGGAGATTGGCGGCTGGGAAGCCATGGCCAATTATCATTCTGACGACTTTGAGCTGGGAAACCGAATCGCGCGCCGTAGCTATCGCGTGGAATTGATGCGCAAGCCGGTGTGGATGGTGTTTCCACAAGAGACGATCGAGCAGTATTTTCGACACGAGCTGCGCTGGTCGATCGGATTGAAGAATGTGCGCCCCACTGGATACCGGTGGCTGATACTGACCCACGGGTTGCCCTGGGCGCTGCTGGCGGCAGCGCTCGCGGCCAGAGCCGGATGGGAGGGAATTGCGGCGGCGCATCTCATCGCATACCTTGCGTTGCGTCTCGGACTGGCTTGGATGACGGGTACTTGGGGCTTGGGCGATACCGGAGTATGGAAGAAACTGTGGCTTGTTCCGCTGCGCGATGCCATCAATTTTATCGCTTGGGTGGGTGGATTCTTTTCAGAACGGATCTTGTGGCGCGGTCTTGCATACCGCGTGAAAAATGGCCAACTCTTCCCATTGGCAAGTGCGAGTCTCATGAAAGAGAGCACTGCCCAAGGATTGAGCGCCAACATCACGAATTCTGAGAATATTACTTAAGAGAGGTTGCGTTTGCGGGGACGCAGCACGACCCGCAATTCGCCTTGCTGGAAAGACCATCCTTTCGACCGCAGTTGTTCTCTTCGCTTTCGCCGGTTCAAGAAATCTCGAGCCAATTTCCCATTGTCTGGCAACCTGTTAAAGTGGCCTGAGAAGTGAATCGGGTGAGAGA
>Ga0137359_10004498_pt1 | contig 11452 bp, 12 predicted proteins | sample Mad1_40_16metaG_FD_108281 | JGI IMG/M metagenome (GOLD analysis project Ga0137359, IMG submission 108281) | Vadose zone soil microbial communities from Angelo Coast Range Reserve, California, USA - Mad1_40_16 metaG | ecosystem: Environmental > Terrestrial > Soil > Vadose zone | place: USA... | reverse complement strand
GGCCTTGAAGTAAAGAAAGGCAAGTCCTCCTAACTCATCATGGGAATTTTGCTGGGCTTGCTGACAGCGCTGACTTGGGGCGGCGCGGATTTCATTGCGCGTTTTGCCACGCATCGCATTGGCGCTCTCCGTTCTATGCTCTATATGCAGTTGATTGGGTTCCTCCTCCTGACAATTTGTCTGCCAGTTCTGGGCGGCTGGGGGCATCTCGCGGACGGTTCCGGGTGGCAGCCGTGGGCTTGGGGTCTTCTGGCTGGATTCTTCAACGCCGTGGCCGGATTGGGATTCTACCGCGCCTTTGAGATTGGAAAAATGTCGGTGGTGGCGCCGCTCTCGGCCAGCTATCCCGCTTTGACGCTTCTGCTCTCCTGGATGACGGGTGAACGCCTGAGCGCCGTACGAATCGCGGGGATCGTTTGCACACTCGTGGGCGTCGTAATTGTTGCAGGCGGAGAAAAAACACCGGACGAGAACGACGCTGTGGCTGTACGTAGGAGCGGCCGCGGAATGGGCTGGGCGATTTTCGCCTCTGTTGGCTTTGCCATGCTGTTTTGGCTGCTCGGAATTCGCATCATCACGCGAGTTGGCGCGATACAAACCGTGTGGATGATTCGCTTGACTAGCACGCTGCTCATCGCGGCGGCGATCCTGGTGTCCAAACAGCCCGTGCGTCTTCCCCGCGGCCGGGTGCGTTGGATGGTGCTGGGCATGGGCGTCTTCGATACCGGTGCTTTTGTCCTCAGCAATCTCGGGATGAAGATGGAGCAGGTTGCAGTGATCAGCGTTCTCGGCTCGCTGTATGGAGCAGTCACCGTCGGGCTTGCGGCCATTTTTTTGAAAGAGCACGTTTCGCGCTGGCAGTGGCTGGGAATCGGGACTATTTTCCTAGGAATTGTTCTCATCGGCCGGTAAATTTCTCAGCTCGTTCTGCATTCGTTGCTACGCTTTCTGCTGGATTTCCTCGTACTGATACACTACACGGCGGGATGACTCCTCCATTTTGCAATGTCGCACTGCCGGTGCCGCTGCGTACCACGTTTACCTATGCAATTCCAGAAGCATTGCAGGGAACGGTGCAGGCGGGCAGCCGCGTGCTTGTGCCTTTCCGCAAGAAATCCATGGTCGGCGTCGTTGTTGAAATGGCGGAGAGCGCGCCGCAGGGGACGAAGATCCGTGAAATCAGCAGGGTTTTGGACTTTGTTCCGACCTTGACTCCGAAATTGATCGAACTGGCGCACTGGATCGCGGGGTATTACCTGGCGCCCGTCGGTGAAGTTTTTCGCGCGATGCTGCCGCCGGTGACGGAGCTGAAATCGCAACGCCAAATTATCTTGACGGACGCAGGGCGTGAGGCCGCGGAGAGCTTGAGCGGCGGAGAATTGTCGCATGGGCTCAGCTCTGCGGAGGCGGCGTTTCTCGCAAAAGTGAAAGAGAAGAAAGGAGCGGTGCTGCTTGGTCCAGCGGCAAAGTTGGGCGTGGACGCCGCCGCGTTGCAACGACTGCAACGGCGCGGGCTCATCGAGATTCGAGAGAGCATAGAGGGAAGAAAGCGCAGGACGCAGCGAGTGATCGCCTGGAAGGGTGCTGCAGAATCGCTCGAGAAGGACGAAGGAAAAGATAACACGGAGACACGGAGTACGCAGAGGGATCGCAGAGAAGAAATCGAAGGAAAAGGCATCGCAGAAACGCCGGCTGCGCAGCGAAACCGCAGTGAAAAAAGAATCCGCGAATTATTGGAGACGGAGCGCGGGCCTTTGCCTCTGCCGCAGCTTTTGAAGCTGGCACAGGTGACCCGCGCGACGATTGAGGGGATGTTGCGCGACGGATTGCTGGAGAGTTGGGAAGAGGCAATTGATCCGGCGGAGGATCAGTTTGATGCGGGATACGCGCCGCCAGCGCATGAATTGAATGCGGAGCAGGAGAGCGCGCTGAAAGCAGTTCGCGCGCGGTTTGCGCTGGGTGAATTCGGCGTGCAGTTACTTCACGGTGTTACCGGCAGCGGGAAGACCGAAGTGTATTTGCGCGCGGTGCAAGAGACGTTGGCGCGCGGGAAAACGGCGCTCGTCTTGGTGCCGGAGATTGCGTTGACCTTGTGGATCGGACGGCAGTGCCGCTCGTGGTTTGGCGCGAAGTTCGAAGGCGTGGCGGTGCTGCATTCGGCGCTGAGCGACGTCGAGCGAGCCCGCGAATGGTGGCGTGTGCGAAATGGCGAAGCGCGGGTCGTCGTCGGCACACGTTCGGCTGTGTTTGCGCCGCTGGGCCCTGTCGGCCTAATCATTGTCGACGAAGAACAAGAAAGTAGTTTCAAGCAGGAAGAAACACCCCGCTATCACGGGCGCGACGTGGCCATCGTGCGAGCGAAAATGGAGGGCGCGCTGGCGCTGCTTGGTTCGGCGACGCCTTCGATGGAAACGTATCACCACGCGCGGGAAGGAAAATATGAGCTGCTGACGCTGGCTTCACGAGTTGCCGAGCGTTCGCTCGCGAGCGTGGAAATCGCGGACCTGCGCGAAGATTTTCAGCAGAAGCACCAGACGAGCCCGATTTCCGCGGCGCTGCGTGCGGGACTTCAGGAATGTCTGGCGAGTGGGACGCAGGCGCTGGTGTTGATAAACCGGCGCGGATACTCGTGGTCGGTCCTGTGCCGGAGCTGCGGCGCGTCGGTGCAGTGTGTGAATTGCAGCATTTCGATGACGCATCACAAGCAGCGCAACCGGCTGGAATGCCATTATTGCGGATCGATCCAGCAAATTCCGAAAGTTTGTCCGAAGTGCCAGTCGAAATATGTCAATTTTTTGGAGAAGGCTCGGAGCATTTGGAAGAAAGGCTACGCAAGGAATTTCCTGGAGCGCGAATCGCGCGGCTGGACCGGGACACGGCGCGGACGAAGCGGCAGTATCAGGAGACACTGGGAGCGTTCGCGGGCGGGGCGCTTGACATACTGGTCGGAACGCAAATGCTGGCGAAGGGGCACGACTTTCAGCGCGTGACGTTGGTCGGGGTGGTCTCCGCGGATACGTCGCTGAGCCTGCCGGATTTTCGCGCAGCGGAGCGGACCTTTCAATTGCTGACGCAAGTCGCGGGGCGTGCGGGGCGCGGCGAATTGACTGGGCGCGTGCTGATTCAAACATTTTATCCCGAGCATCACGCGATTCAGGACGCGGTGAAGCAGGACTACGGCGCGTTCTTCGAGCGCGAGTTGCATTTTCGGCGGATGATGGCGTATCCGCCGTTTACTTCACTGGCGAACGTGATCGTGCGCGATATCAGCTTGGAGAAGGCCATCCGCTGGTCGCGGCAGCTTTCCGAATATTTTTCGCCGCATGACGACAGAGGCGTGCGCATCCTGGGGCCAGCGACGGCGCCGCTGGCACGTTTAAAAAAAGAGCACAGGTTCCAGTTCCTTCTGAAGTCGCCGAAGCGTTCGGTGTTGGCGAAGCTGCTAAACGGCGCGCTGTCGTATTGCGAGGCGAAGGAAATCCCCGATACAGCCGTCCTGGTGGATATGGATCCGCTGAGCTTGTTGTAGTGGAGCGTTTCCCTGGCACATCGCGAGTCCAAGTTGTGGAAAACCGTTGTGGTAGTAGTCTAATGGACAGGATCACTACAGGGGATTGCCGGACCGGCGCCGAGTTCGGCCTGTGCGGACTCTTTGTTGCCGATAGAAAGAGTATAGGACAGCATCGGGATGTAGTTTATCCCGAGGCATATCAGGTAGATATGCCTAACACTGCCTGCCAGAACGATTGGCTCCGAAATAGGACGAAGAGGCCGAGAGCAGCCGAAAAGAGCACGCCTATCACGTGTTCGGTTAGAACGAACTTATACCCGAGAAAGGCGATGTCAATGGCGGCGAGCTTTCTGAGATTGATCATGCGACATTAAACCTCGATGGCATCGGCGGGCCCGATTCCAAGCTGCTATTTCGAGGGCCGCCCTACTTAATACGCTCCCAGAGGAGTTTGTAGGTGGCGTCTTCGCGGGGGAGGACGCCGCCTTTGTTGTCTTCCATGGGGATGAGATAGAGGCGATTGTCGCCTTGGAACTCGAACCAGCGGACGTTATCGGTGCCGCCGCGGCCGGGAATGAGATTGTCTTCCAAGTGGTGGGTGACGGTGCCGGCCTTGGCATCGACAGTGTAGGTGCCGAAATAGGCGGCATAGCTTTCAAAAGCGGCGGCTTTTTCTTCGGTTGTGGCGGTGAGAAAGCCCTTCGCGAAGGGCGCGAAAGGTTTGCGATCAGCTTTGAGGACGATGTTGACGCACATGTGTCCCGAGGGATCGTACATGAGCAGGCCGGTGGGCCGGTCATAAACGAAAGGGCGACCGGGGGGATTGCCTTCGATGGAAACGAGTCTCCAAGAACCGACAAACTTCTCTGAGAGCCCGTCGGGAGGTGGAGTGGCAGAGGTCGCGGCCAGACAAAAGAGAATCAGGAAGAACGCGGTGAATCTTCGCATCGGAAATCTCCTTGATTGAGATGGGGAGTCGGGAGCGTTTGCAAATCTCAAAGTGAGTCAAGATAGCACAGCGTGTTGCTAGTTGAGACAGTTCCGAAGGCGGCGAAACGGAATTGCGATACGGCCCCCAGTAGCTGAATAGCTACTAAATTCGCAGGCGTGAGGAAAACTTTGCGGAGACCAGCATTGAAAGGAAAGAAGATGGCAGCGCCACGGGGTGGCGAAGATCGTTGGCGCGACTTGTAGCCACAGATGAGATGAGTCAGTGAGCGATTTGGCATGCGCGGTGCACTTAAGGGGGCATTGGTCGGCGCACGCGACGCTTGGTTACTGGGAGAAAAGGTGCAAGGCGGCGCAGGCGAGAGCACAACCGCAGCCCGAAACTGACTGTTGGAAGTGAGTGTTCGCCGCCGTTCGGATGGTTTCCCCCAACCGCCAAGTCTCCAGAGGAATAGCTCAAAAGTGCGCAGCAGGTCGAGATGCTGTGCAAATTACAAGACTTTAAGAAGTGGTGTCTAAGAGCCGCATTAGTTCCAACCCTGTTCCTCAACATGGGTTTGATTGTCTGGGCGCCTACGTCGATGGCGCAAGCGCAACTCCCTACCGACGAACAGATGGGCGGAAAGATTTCGGGAACCGTACTCTTGAAGGGGAATCGACCCGCGAGCCAGGTGGCCGTGAAGCTGAAGTCACACGTTGCCGGAATTTTCCGCAGTGTTTTGACGGATATGGAAGGCCACTTTGAAGTGCGAAGCCTCCCACCCAGTACCTACGAAATCGTGGTCGATGAACCGGGCTACGAACCAGCACAGGCAAGCGCGCAGCTCGACGGATCCTCCTCACCGCTCGTGCTGTACCTGAATCCTCCCAACACGACGCAGAGTAAGCGGAACAGCTACACGGTTTCTGCACGGGAGCTGAAGATACCCGATCGGGCGCGGAAAGAGTACATCAAGGGATTGCGGAGCATGAGACAGAACGATCTCGCTGGGAGTGTGAACCACTTCACCCAGGCTGCCCAAGCGTTCCCTGACTACTATGAGGCTTTCTATCACATTGGCGTGGCGGAGACGAGACGGGGCCGGCTGGAAGAAGCGCTGCCGGCTTTTCAAAAAGCCATTGATTTAAGCGGCGGGAATTACGTCTGGGCAGAATTTGGCATTGGTTACCTTCTTTATGTGGAGGGAAAAACAGAGGAGGCGGTAACCACTCTCAGAAGAGGATTGGAAGTGGACGCGAACTCGCCCGACGGGTACACGATCCTGGGCATGGTGCTGCTGCGGATAGATCAGCCGGACGAAGCAGAAAAATGCGCGCGGGAAGCGCTTCTCCGCAACCCCAATTTCGCGCAGGCCTATCTGGTGCTGTCAGATGCTTACGGGCGCAGGCGCGAATATCGCGCGCAACTGCAAAGCCTGGATTCCTTTCTGAAACTTGAGCCGAACGGCGCAGACAGCGAGCGCGTGCGCCACGCGCGCGAGTTGGTTCAAGGGCTTCTCACCAGGGTTCCTCCTGAAAACTGAGGCTGGCCCCCACAGGAATACGATTCTTTTTCGGCCGAAGCGCTCCGCGCAGACGGAAGAGCGGCAGCTAAGCTGCCGCACTCCAAGAACGACCTAGGCGGCGCGTTTGCGCCAGAAGAAGTAAGCGGGAAGGCCGATGAGAAAAAGAAGGATGGCGGCCTTGAGATTCATGAATTTGGAAGGGTCGAGGAAAGCGAGATAGATAGCGTTGCCAACAATGATCGCGGCGACGAGAACGAAGAGTATAGGCGTCCAAGGATAGCCAGGAACACGATAAGGAATTGGGCGGTCGGCCGAGGCGCGGCGAATGGGGAAAATGGCGGCGGCGCCAAGACCGTAGAAAATCCAGCCGATAAAAATTACGCCTTCTATCAGTTTGCTGAAAGTGCCCAACTCACCAGCACACACTAAAACTGCCGACCATGCACCCAGTCCAATGATGGCCGCTGCGGGAGTCTTAAAGCGAGGATGCACTTCCGCAAGCTTCATGAAAAAGAGTTTGTCTTTGGCCATGGCATAGAAAACGCGAGGGGCAGTGAGGATCACACTATTGGCGGCGCTGAAGGTGGAAATCAGAATGGTAAGGGCCACGATCTTGCCCGCCCATGAGCCGAGGACGGCGGTGACGGAGGTGGCCGCGATAGTGTCACTCATAGCCATTTCAGCTGGGCCGAGAGCGAAGAGGTAAGCGACGACGGCGACGAGATACAGCCCGACAAGAATCAGCGAGCCCATCAGAAAAGCGCGCGGGAAGGCTTTTTGCGGGTCAATGACTTCACCGGCGCTGTAGGTGCCGAATTGCCAGCCTTCATAAGCCCAGAGAACGGTGATCATCGCCAGGCCGAAATTGGACCACAAGCCAACTCCGTGTTGAACAGCACCAAAGGCAGGGGGAATGTCGCGGGCATGATGGCCAAAGGATAGCAGCAAGGCGCTGAGGAAAATGATAATGCCCACCTTGACGAGCGTGGTCCAGTTCTGAAGGTCCGAACTCTTCCGAGTGCCCCAGACGTTGATTGCCGTTACGATTCCGATCATCACGACGGCAGCGAAGGTTTGCTCGACGGAAGAAATCGGAAGAACCCTTGCCAGATATTCGCTGAAGGCCCGCGCCAAGGCGGCGACGGAGCCGCTAGCAATGACCAGGAAGAGACACCAGCCATAAAGAAAAGCCGAGAGACGACCGAATCCGTCACGAATGTAGCAGTACAGCCCGCCTGCCTCTGGATTTGCGGCAGCGAGCTCCGCATAGGTAAGCGCGCCGAGTAAGGAAAGGACGCCGCCCACGATCCAGACCAAGAGCGAGATGCCGACGGAGCCGTTGAGTTGGCGAAGAATGGGGCCGGGCGTGCGAAAGATGCCGGAGCCAATGACGGAACCGATGAAGAGGAGGAGAAGGTCGCGGAGGCGCAGTGTGCGGACGAGTTCAGGCATGTAGGGCTGAAGTGCGGGACGCTCCAGGCTGAAGGCATCATAACCGGAGATTGGAAACGGTCAATGGAAACTTCGAGAAATGTAGATGGGAGCGGGCATGAAGGAGAGGAGAAAGACCAGAAGAGCAAGAAGCGCTCCCCAGCGACGGCTGGAATCGAGAGGCGTAGGGTCGTAAATGGGTGGGATGCGAAGGAATCGCATAACGAGAATCAGGACTCCCCAGAAGTACCAGCCCTCCCAGAAGCCAAGGAACCCAAGCAGGAGAAAAACAGCAGGCATAAGGAGCGACGAATAGTAATGCAACCTAGGGGTGAGGGAACGAAGAATATGACCGCCATCAAGTTGAGCAACCGGGACAAGGTTCAGCGAGGTTAATAAGAGACCGACCCAGGCGGCTCGCCCAATCGGCGGCAGGAGCAGCGCGTCGGGAGAGGTGGCGGGATGCACTACCGCGTCCAAAAGACGCAGTAGGAGGGGGGTGCCATAGATGAGTTCGGCGTTCGTGGGGTCAGCGAGGCCGGGAACAAGCTTGGCATGCAGGACGCCGTAGACGAGAGCGGGAACAGCGAAGACGAATCCAACGAGCGGGCCCGAAGCACCGACATCAAACAGGGCCCGGTTCGTGCGGATGGGCGAGCGAATCAAGATGAAGGCGCCGAACGTGCCGGTTAAGTTGGGGAAGGGAACAAAAAAAGGATAAGTCGCGCGAATATGATGATAGCGGCAGGCAAAGAAGTGTCCGAGTTCGTGGGTGAGGAGAATGGTGAGCAAAGTGAGAGCAAATGGCAGGCCGGCGGCGAGGCCGAGAGGGTTTTTGTAAAAGAGAGTGAAAGAGCGGAGAAATTCGTCAGACGAGAAGGCTTCGTTCCGGGCATAGGCGTTAGCGAACTGCGTGCCGGCTAGGAGGCAAGTACAAAGCGTGAGCAAGAAGAGAACGCAAGCGACGATTAACATCTTTCTGGAAGGGCGGTAGGGGACGGGCGTGTAGCGAACACCAGGTGGAAGGGCGGTGCTCCAATCGACGTTGGCCGCGGTGGATGGCACTGGATTTTCTGGAGGCGGTGTGGTCACGAAGTATTTTTGCGCGTGGAATGAAATGCGCACTTGTCAGTACAGCATAGCTGAAGGGGTTCGCGCCAGTTGCGAATTGGCGGGAGTCCGATTGGTCAGAACGATTGAGGCGAAGTCGAAACCAGTCTGTCCGGCCTACTTTGCTTCGTCGATGCCCTGAAGCTCTTTGCCGGGTTTGAAGCGGACGGCTTTGCCGGGGGGGATGTTGACCTCTTCGCCAGTGCGAGGATTGCGGCCGATGCCGGTCTTGCGAGGCTTGACGCTAAAGACGCCGAAGCGGCGGAGTTCGATGCGCTGGCCGCGGCCGAGAGCCTGCTTCAACGATTCGAATACGGTTTCGACGGCTTGCTCGGCTTTGGTGCGGCTGATGTTCGTCGCAACGACGACGGCATTTACGATGTCCAGCTTAATCACACAATCCTCCAGCGCTTCCGAGGCAGATGCTAGAGGGTGCGGCGCAGGTTGTCAAGACGTGAGGGGTAATCTACACTGAACATCTTTTGGCGCACCGAGTTGAACCACTTTAGTGTTTGTAGCGAATCGAAGAGACAAATCGCAATCAAAGAACGGGGAGGAATGGATGGCCGTCAAGCCAGACCGCTGGATCCGGCGCAAGGCGCTGGAGCACAAGATGATCGAGCCGTTTACGGACCGGCAGGTGCGCGAGGGAGTGATCAGCTACGGAGTGTCGTCATATGGCTACGATATTCGAGTGGCAGACGAGTTCCGAATTTTCACGAACGTGAATTCGACGATCGTGGATCCAAAGCATTTCGATCCGAAATCGTTCGTGGAGTTCAAGGGCGACGTGTGCATCATTCCGCCGAATTCGTTTGCGTTGGCAAGGTCGGTGGAATATTTCCGGATTCCGCGGAACGTGCTGACGATCTGCCTGGGCAAATCGACGTATGCGCGATGCGGGATCATCGTGAATGTGACGCCGTTCGAGCCAGAGTGGGAAGGCTTTGTGACGCTGGAAATCAGCAATACGACGCCGCTGCCGGCAAAGATTTATGCGAATGAAGGTTTGTGCCAGGTGATCTTCTTTGAGTCCGATGAAGATTGTGAAGTGAGCTACAAGGACAAAAAAGGGAAGTATCAGGCGCAGAGCGGAATTGTGCTGCCGCGGCTGTAGGCAGCTCGCTCGGATTTTGACAAGCGAGCGCGGATTGGCTGAGATCCTTCGCTCCGCAAACCCATTCGGAGCGCAAAAAGCGCGCTTCGCTCAAGATGACCTCGCTCCTTAAATTGTTTCTGATATGGTGCGCTCTGGGAGAACCAGAGCGCGTCTTTTTTCAGGAGGAGGTGAGCGTTGGCGTGTCAAGCGGGTAGCCGCGTTCGCGCCAAGCGTCGAGGCCGCCCAGCAACGGGCGAATGCGCGTGATGCCTTTCTTCCTGAGGAGCAGCGCCACACGGGCACTGGTGGCTTCGTTTGGTCAAGTACAGTAGAGGATGATTTCGTGGTCGCGCGGCAAACGGTCGTCCTTTTCCTCCAATTCCTTTGAATCTATGCGGAAAGCGCCTGGAATGGTTTCCGGGTCCGCTTCGAAGTCCACCGAGTGGCGTAGGTCAACGATGACGAGTTCTTCGCCGGAGTCGAGCTTCTCTTTCAATTCATCCACGGTGATACGAGAGATGCGCAGATCACGAAGAAAGCGCTGGCGGGCGACAAACTTATTGGTGAGGTATGCCGCAAAGGCAGCAAGGAGAAGGACCAGCAGCCAGCCGCCGAGAAAAGAGAGATGCTCCGCCACGAGCTCGATCTGGCCACTGAAGATGTAACCAAGGCCTAGGAAGGTGCCGGCCCAGAGAAGCGATCCCGTAGCATCGAACAAAAGAAAACGCCCCAGCCGCATGTGAAAGATGCCGGCAAGAGGAGGCGCGACAGTGCCCAGGCCGGGGAGAAACTTTGCCAGTAGAAGCGAACGGGCGCCTTGCTTCGAAAAAATGCCTTCGGTGCGGCGAACGCAGGAATCCGGCTCCAGCGAGATTTTGCAGAGAAGCTGGAGAATGCGGATGCCTTTGCGGCGGCCAAGCTGGTACCAGATGGAATCGGCCGCGACCGCAGCCAGCATGACGTAGAACATGGAAGCGAAGAAACTCAGGCGGCCAGTACCAGCGAGTGCTCCAGCAGCGAGCAGCAAGGGCATCGAAGGAAGCGGCAGCCCCATCTGCTCGGCGAAAACCCATCCGAGCAATACTATGTATCCATGATGCAGGAGGAATTCGAGGGTGCGGTGCATGGCTGGGCGGGGTCGGCGATCTCCGGTTATTTCGCTGCGAAAGGAGCAGTATGCCCCCAGTGGCCTGCCATGACAAATTCGTTTATGGGCTTGCGTGTCCTGGGCGCCATTTCGCGATCCTGCAAGGGTTGAGGCAAGGAAGCCGGGTCTCCTGGGTAACCGATGGCAATGGCGGCGATGGCTTCCCATCCCGCAGGAATCCCAAAGACGTGGCGCGCTTTTTCCGGGTCAAATCCGGCCATTTGATGGACGGCTAAGCCCCGCGCGGTTGCTTCCACGGAGAGCAGGGCTGTTGCCGCGCCAGTGTCATATTGCGCGTTGCGATTGGGGACGTTGTTCTTCGCGAAAGCCAATTCAGCGACGGCCAACGCCAGCACAGCAGCGGTCTTGGCCCAGTTGGCATTGAATTCCACGAGAACGCTCAGCATTTTCTCAAAACTAGCTTTGTCGTCTCTCGATGCCACGATGTAGGCCCAGGGCTGCTCGTTATTGCTGGAAGGCGCCCAGCGCGCAGCTTCGAAAATGCTACGTAATACGTCTCGAGGAACGGGCTTGTCGGCAAAAGCCCGTGGGCTCCAACGCTCGCGGATTAGTTCGTGGACTGGAAAATCGCTTGGCGCCGGTTTCTGCATGAGATCGATCCCCTTCATTTGCAACGCGTAGTTTTGATGATTCGAGTGGAGCGGACGGTGCATACATACCGGCCACTCCTAGCCCAAACT
>Ga0137359_10004496_pt1 | contig 11453 bp, 7 predicted proteins | sample Mad1_40_16metaG_FD_108281 | JGI IMG/M metagenome (GOLD analysis project Ga0137359, IMG submission 108281) | Vadose zone soil microbial communities from Angelo Coast Range Reserve, California, USA - Mad1_40_16 metaG | ecosystem: Environmental > Terrestrial > Soil > Vadose zone | place: USA... | reverse complement strand
CGCGGTGTCGGGCCGGCGGCTGAAACTGAATTACATTACGCAAGCCAAGGCGCGGCCGCCGAGTTTCGTGCTGTTCTGCTCGCGCGCGGACGCCGTGCCGCAATCCTACCTACGCTACCTCGTTAACTCCTTGCGCGAATTTTTCGAGCTTCCGGGCACGCCGGTGCGCATCGCGCTGCGCGAAAAGGCCAATCCGTTCGCACACAAGCGCAAGCGGCCATCGTGAACGAAGCGGGGCCCTGACAACGTTGTCGAAGCGCCGTGAGGGCCGGCGGTCCAACATAGATGGAAATGTAAGTGTCATCGCGCCCTTCGGCGACCGAATAGCCACCAACTTTTCGTTCGTCCAGGTTTGCGCTCGTATGAACCCTACGTCCGGACCTGCTTAGGACGCACAAGCCATGACATTCGGCTTCAAGTGCGACTTGCAATCGAGAGTCGCCCAAGTTCGATTTAGCGATCAAATCTCACTGAGTGCAATCGGCGTTACTGATGCTGAGGCATCACCCGGTCGAGGAATTCGAAGAGCCTGCGCTCGGAATCCTCGGTTACAAGCTGCTGGAACCGGTATTGGACCTGATGGCCGCGGACGTCGATCTTGCTGAAGCCATCGAGCTGTTTGCAATCCCAGCAATGGGTCGTCTCTGGATAGACGTACCACTCTATCGGAGCACCTGCCTTTTTGACCGCGTTGAATTTTTCCAGGCATTCCACTGCAGGCGTTTCGGTATCGGCGGCGCCCATCAATACGAGTAGCGGACGCTCAATGTCGACATTGACGACTTCGAAGGGGGGCCTGCCATTGGGCGGCGAGACGCGAGAACAACCAGGATAGAGACTTGCGGCCGCCCTAAAGCGAGGTCCGGCCTTCAGCGCCTCGGCATAATGCGAACTGGACGCCAGCAATCCGACCGTGGCTCCCCAGGAGAAACCGAGCAATGCGATGCGATCCTTATCGACAAACGGTTGACGCCGCAGATGCTCGGCCGCCTGTAGTGCATCACGCGCGCCGCGGAACAGGTTCACGCCCGCTTCCGGACCGTAGCACACGGACTTCACGCTTCGAGGACCCAGACTGTCCACTAAAAGGACGGCGTAATTTCTGGCGATGGCCTCGCGCGCCCATGCCACCACCGCCGGGTTGATCCCGGCGCACTGATGGAGGAGCGCAATCGCAGGAAAGGGTCCGTTGCCGGCCGGTTTCAGTAGAGCCATGCGCGGCAACGTCAAATCGTTCGACGCTTCGCCGAGGACGGGAAACGTCAGATCGGGCGCGATCGTCGCGCCGCGATAGATCGCCTCGGGCGGCCAGGCGCTCGGAACCGTACCGACGCCGCCCTGTGCCACCGCCCGGCCAGCGAAGCTCAGCACCACCAACACAAAGGCGAGACGCAGGACCACGGATTTGGCTCCGATTAGTTGTCAAAAAGTCTTGTCCTGGAAGGCGGTATATCGTTAGAATTGCGTAATTGCATTAACCCAATTTGAGCGGGGCAATTTCAATGCGATTTGGCAATAGGGCCAAAACTGAACGCCGCTTTTTTTCTCTCCGGCAGCTAAGCCTTTGCAAAATAGTCGCGGTCGGTTTCCTGATCGGACCGGCAGGTTCAGCATTCGCACTCTCCAAGGAAGCGGCCATCGAAAACTGCCGGATGAAGGTCGGCAAGCCGATCGTGCAGGCCTGCATGCGCGCAAGCGGCGGTGCCGGCAATCTCGAAGCATGTCGGGCCAAGGCCTCACCGCCCGTTAAAGCATGCGTGCTGGCGGCCCTGAATGCCGCGAACGGGCGCGCCAATGTTGCCGTCGCAATTCCGACCGAAGCCGCACCGAAGGTTGCAACGGGAACCGTGCTTCCGGCTGGTTTTGTCGCACCGCCGCGTACCATTTCCGACATCACAGCGATCCTTGACAGCGAAAAGCCGGATATCAAGAAGATCGAGGAACTGAAAGCGGATGCCGACGCCGTGCCGACCGGCAAGGAATCGCGCGGAGACTTGGCGCAATTTTATTCCGATCGCGGCAATGCGCGCGCGCAACTTGGCCGGCTGGCCGAATCCATCGCGGACGCCAACAAGGCCATGGAGGTTGGACGCGGCGCTGTCAGCCTAAATCTGATGGGGCGGTTGATGCAGTTCGTCGCCTTGCAATATTCGGCCGCCGGCGATCCGAAGAAGGCCTTTGAGGTTCATCAGCGTCAATTGCGCGATGTCGCCAGTAGGCCCGGCTCCCAAGGGTATCAATTTGGTGCAAACCGGCAGATCAGCGCCATTCTTATCCAAATGGGAGATATCGCGCAGGCGGAAGCCTACCAGCGACGCAATCTCGCGGCGATCCAGGAAGCGCGGACCAGCGGGTTCCCTGGATGGCGAGCCTCCTACGCGACGTTCGGACAAACCTGGGAATCCGAAATCGAATTCGGCCGTGGCATGGTCTTCGAGGCACGGGGGCAATTCAGTGATGCCGAAGCCGCCTATCGCCTGGCCGAACAGCGTAGGCGCGCGGGCATGAAGGGTGTCCTGGATTCCGACAACCCGCCATCGGAATCCATGGTGTTGCAGGCGATCGATGCCGCTGTTCTCAGCCAATCCCGGACGAAGGCGCGTCAGGGCAGGCTGGCGGAAGCGGAGGTCGATGCCCGCCGCGCGCTGCTCTCGAGACTCAAGGATACGGGCAAGTACAATGCCGCGACCCCGCGCTACGTGACGGGTCTTGGCGACATTCTCGTCGAACAAGGCCGCTACGCCGAAGCTGAACAACTGGCGCGGGTAGCCCTCGATATCAACCAAACCGTCGGCGTCCCCGAAAATTCGCAATCGACGGTACAGCTGTTGTCTCAACTCGGCGGCATCCTGACTCTGCGGCAGAAGAGGTCCGAGGCGATAGCAATCTACGACAGGATCGACAAGGCGATCGCCAGTTGGGACCCGCAGCGTCGTCAGATCTTCGAGCTCAACCCGTCGCGGATCCTTTCCCTCTATGCTTCTGGCCAGTTTGAAGCCGGAATCGCGGCTGCCGAGCAGTTGGTTAAACGGCTGATCGCAAGGGTCGGCGAAGCCCATTTCGACACTGCATCGGCGCGCGGCACGCTTGCTATCGGCTTGATGCGGGCAGGACGCGATGCAGAGGCGCTCCGCGAATATAAGTCGGCGATCCCGGGCATGATGGCGGCCTCGCGCGAGAACGCCGACGACGAGGATACGACGGTCGTCGCCGCGCGGAGCCTGCGTTTGCAGGCCGTCGTCGAGACCTACTTTGCCATGCTCGCACGAAATACCAGTTTGGCCGGCGACGTAGGCGAAGAGACGTTCAGCCTCGCCGATGCCGTCCGCGGTCACTCGGTCCAGCAGGCGCTGGCCGCTTCCAGCGCACGCGCAGCCGCCAAGGATCCGGCGCTGTCGGAACTCGTACGCAAGGAACAGGACGTCTCCAAACAGCTCAACGCCCAACTTGGCACGTTGAACAACGTGCTTTCGCTATCGTCGGCGGAGCGTGATGAAAAGGGCGTCCAAGCCATCAATGCGTCGATCAGCGCTCTGCGTGCAGCGCGCGACAAGGCGCGACAGGAGATCAATCAAAAATTCCCGGCCTATGCCGACCTGATTTCGCCAAAGCCGCCGTCGATCGCGGACATAAGGAAGACTTTGGCCGACGGCGAGGCGATGCTTTCATTCTATTTTGGCCAGAACGGAAGCTTCGTGTGGGCGGTTCCAAAAGCGGGGCCTGTGGCTTTCGCCGCGATCGCGGCCACGAGCGGAGAAATTGAAAGAAAAATTCGAAAGATTCGCGAGGCGCTGGAGCCGCAGGCGGCGATGATCTCGGACATTCCGCCATTCGATTTGAAACTCGCTTACGACCTTTATTCCCTGCTCTTGAAGCCGGTTGAAGATGGCTGGAAACCCGCGAAGAATTTGATCCTCGTCACCAATGGCGCGCTGGGTCTGCTGCCACTTTCGCTGTTGCCGACCGCGCCAACCGACGTCGCGCAGGACGACGATCCGTTATTTGCAGGCTATCGCAATGTGCCCTGGCTGGCACGCACCCATGCGGTGACGACGGTGCCTTCGGCCGCGGCGCTGCGGACATTGCGGCAATTGCCTGCAGGCAAGCCCGGCCGCGGTGAACTGGTGGCGTTCGGCGATCCCTACTTCAACAAGGACCAGCAGAGTGAGGCAGAATCCACCGAGGCCAAGGTCCAGATCGCCGACGCGGGCGGAAATGTCACGCGTGGAATACCGTTGGGCCGCCGCAGCAGTCCGAAACTCGAGGGCGTGGACAGCGCCGAACTGGGCCTTCTACCCCGACTTCCCGACACCGCAGAGGAATTGAAGTCGATCGCGCTCGCGTTGCAGGCTGATCCTTCGAAAGTTCTGTATCTCGGCAAGAACGCCACAGAGGGCGCGGTCAAAGCCATGAACCTCTCAGGTTTCAAGATTTTGGCGTTCGCCACGCACGGTCTCGTTCCCGGCGAGCTCAACGGCTTGGCGCAGCCGGCCCTCGCATTATCCTCGCCAACCGTGACAGGCGAGGAAGGCGACGGCCTGTTGACCATGGAAGAAATCCTCGGCCTCAAACTCGATGCGGATTGGGTTGTGCTATCGGCATGCAACACCGGCGCCGGCGCCGGCGCCGGCGCCGAGGCAGCCTCCGGACTCGGGCGCGCATTTTTCTACGCGGGTACCCGGGCATTGCTGGTGACAAACTGGTCCGTTCATTCACAGTCGGCGCGGCAACTGGTCACCGACTTGTTCAAACGTCAGGCGGACGATTCGAGGCTCGGACGCAGCGAGGCCCTGCGGCGGGCGATGATGGCTCTTGTCGACGGACCCGGCTATCTCAACAGCGACGGCAAAACGGAATTCGCCTACGCACATCCGTTGTTCTGGGCGCCTTACACAATCATCGGCGATGGCGGGGTTCGTTGATCTGGCCATCCGACTTTGGAGGAAAAAGTTTGAGCGGAAAGAGTTTGAGCAGGCGATTAGCGAAAACGATATGGCTGGGGTGCGTCGCGGCTAGCCTTCTCGTCCCGGGCGGAGCGCGCGCGGCGCAACTGATCACGGAGGAAGAAGCCAAACTGCCGCCACCGAAGGGTGCCATCGCGGCGGACAGGCGCGGCATTCTGCGGGGACCAAAGCTCAACTTCATTTCGCCCGGAGAGACGGTGCGCTCGCCATTGCGCCTTCAACTGAAATTCGAGGCGTTTGGTGGCGCGAAGATTGATCCGGAATCTGTCAAGATGACCTTTCTCCGGACGCCGAATGTCGACCTGACGCCGCGCATCAAACCCTTCGTTCAGTCCGCCGGCATTGATATGCCAGATACCGAAGTGCCGCCAGGCGAATACATGGTTCGGGTGGACCTCAAGGACAGTGACGGCCATCCCGGCACTGTCAGCTTCGTTTTGAAGGTCTTGCCCTGATACCATGACGTCTTGTCCGTATTGCCTGTCTGAAAACCCCGCAGATGCCTTGGTCTGCGCTGCCTGCTCGCGCGATATTGCGGTACCGGCCACGCTGATTGCTGAGCGCGACGATCTTCTCCGCAAGCGCGACCTTATTCGGGATGAACTACGCAACGCGAGACAAGAGATCGAGATGATCATAAACCGCGCAAAATCCCGATAGCTGCCGATGGAATGTCCTTTTTGTGCCGAAACCATCAAGGATGAGGCCATTGCGTGCAAGCAGTGCTCGCGAGATTTGCGTGTCGTCCGGCCGATGCTTCTCGAAATCCAGGATATTGTGACAGACTTGGAGAAGCTGAGACGCGATCTCGATCGCGTCAACACCAGACTGGAACGATATAGAAATCCGCTCCGGTATTTTCTCTCTCACATCATCCTGTATACCCTTATTCCCACCTTGTTTCTCGTGATCGCGCACGTGGTTGTAACGATCGTGCTGGATATCACGCCGCTGCCGCTACGGCTGGCATCAGTGATCATCCCGCTTTTATTCGGGTTGTTGGCTTACCCGCTGAACAAGGTCTGGTTTGGCGGTGCACTGGCGTTTGGCTTTGCGACGGCCGTCCTTAGCGTGACAGCGATGCTAACGGTGACCGGGCTTCACGACAAAGTACCTATCGTGCCGGGATCCTGGGTCGAATGGCGAGAAGTGATCGAATACGGCATGAGTATCCTGCTCGCCTTTGTCTCCGGCAACATCCTCGGAATTTCGATCTTTCAGATGTTCCCGAAGGTACTGGCGCAGGGCGGCAAGCCCAATGCGGCTGCTTTCAAAATTGCCCGGTTGCTGGGTCAGCACGTTGGCGAAGAACAGCTTCGCCGCAGAGCGCGTCTCATTCAAGATCTCATGCAAACCGCAGGTCCGTTGATTGGCGTATCAGCCACTGCGGTAGGCTCACTTTATGCCGGGCTCAAAGGTATATTGGGCTGATAGCTGGCGCTCGTGATCGCGGCGCGCACGCTGGCAGCGACGCGAATTCGCTGAGCAACCGGCCGGTGTTATTCGCTACTTCCTCACCAACGGGCACTCGCTTTCGACTCCTCCGGTTCTTTCACCTCGAACAAGCCAGAACACGTTCACGCTGAACATCCGCGCTCAGCGTAACTTCTGACCCAAAACAAACGTGTCCGAAGGCATATTTCCAAGTTTCAAACCGGATTGGTCTCGGCGGACGCCATTGTCGCTGGCTATTGTGCGGAAATTGCATAGCCCGTGCCAGGTGATGCGCGATAATTTTCCCAAATGCTTTTCGTGGCATCCTCGACGTAACCAGCGAGGAGGACAAGATGCTGCTTCCATTCTCGACCCTGGTGCTGGCGTCGCAACTGTTCATGACGGTTGCGGACGACGTTCCAAAATTTGATATTGCGCGGGGCTGTCGAACTGACAATACGAATACATCGGGCCTCAGCACAGGATTGGATGAATCGACGAAGCGTTGCATGCAGGATGAGCAACGAGCTCGCGATCAGCTTCAATCGCAATGGTCACAATTCGCGGCTTCCGACCGAACAATGTGCACTGGAGAAACCAAAGATATCAGTGGTGTGCCGCCTAGTTACGTTGACCTACTGACATGTCTTCAGGCGCAACAACTGGCAAAAAAGATGAAGGACTGATCTGCAACAAACGAAGCTGGGCCGATGCTTGAGCCTTGAGGGTTCGACAATCGGCTGCAAGACGCGACAATTGGTACCTGTAGAGTCCGTGACCGCCGCAAAGAAGCTCCATGCATTTTTGGCGAGGAGTCACCGTAGTGATAACGGGCTGGGTGTGCGCGGTCTGCGCCGACGCGGAGCCGTTGCCGCGCCTACCCTCGCGGGCCTGCAGACGCCTGATGAAGATGGTTTTTCAGGGAGCGCATGTTTGCGACTTGCCAACTCTGGGGTTACTTCGACGACGAGGAACTAGTTGGCCATGAACTCAGATTACGAGTCTGCGCCCCGCAATTCGTTACATCGCAGCCGGCCGGACTTCGAGGATCCGGCCGGCTGCAACTGTCTTATATTACTTCTTCACCAGCGGACACTCGCTTTCGCTGAGCGGCCTCGCGGCCTCCTCCGGCGAGATCGTCGCGACCAGCTTGTAGTAATCCCAGGGATATTTCGATTCCTCGGGCTTCTTCACCTCAAACAGATAGGCCGGAAGCATCTTGCGACCGTCGGCGCGAATGGTGCCCTTGCCGAACAGGGTGTCGTCGGTCGGCAACTCCTTCATCTTGACGACGACCTTGGCGCCGTCATGCGAATTGCCTCCCATCGTCTCCAGCGTCTTGAGATAATGCAGCACGCCTGAATAGAGGCCTGCCACCGTCATCGACGGCATCGATCCGGTTTTCGACTGCGCCGAAAACTTCTTCGACCATGCGCGAGTCTGGTCGTTCATGTCCCAGTAGAAAGATTCAGTGAAGGACAGGCCCTGCGCGGTCTTCAGGCCCAGCGAATGCACGTCGTTGATGAAGAGCAGCAGTGCCGCGAGCTTCTGCCCACCTGCGACAATGCCGAACTCGGCCGCCTGCTTGATCGCGTTGGTGGTGTCGCCGCCGGCATTGGCGAGGCCGATGACCTTGGCCTTCGACGCCTGCGCCTGCAGCAGGAACGAGGAGAAGTCCGAGGTGTTGATCGGATGCTTGACGCCGCCGAGAACCTTGCCGCCGTTGGCGGTGACGACCGCGGAGGTGTCACGCTCCAGCGCATGACCGAAGGCGTAATCCGAGGTCAGGAAGAACCAGCTGTCGCCGCCGGCCTTGGTCAGGGCTTTGCCGGTGCCATGCGCAAGCATGTAGGTATCGTAGGCCACCGAAAGCGTGTTCGGCGTGCAGGCCTTGCCGGTCAGGTCGGCGCTGGCGCCGCCCGAATTGATGTGGACCACGTTCCTCTCTTTTACCAGCGTTGAGACCGCAAGCGCCACGCCGGAGTTTGGCGTATCGACAACGGCATCGACCTTGTCGACATCGATCCATTGTCGCGCCATGTTGGTGCCGATATCCGGTTTGTTCTGGTGGTCGCCGCTGAGCACGTCGATCTTCCAGCCCTTGTCGAGCAGTCCGGAATCCTGCACGGCCATCTTGACCGCGACCACTGAGTTGGCGCCGCCGATGTCGGCATACAGGCTCGACATGTCATTCAGGACGCCAATCTTGACCGTTTTGTCCTGGGCCAGCGCTGATGTTGCGAACCCCAATCCGGCACATGCGATAAGCGCGGCGTAGCGCCGCGCGAGTGTTGTCCTCATTGAAAGTCCCTCCAAAAGTTGCCGCCTGGGCGGCGCTCTTTTCGGGGCCTTACCAGGGGTTTTGATCGAGCAGACGGTCCAGTTTTTTCGATAATCCTTCTCAGGCCGGGCGGCAATGCGCTATCGTAGCGCATCCGAGGTCAGTTTGAACTTCTGGATACGCTTTCCGGTATCGACCTCGGCGGTATAAACGTTGCCTTTCGCGTCCACCGCCATGGCGTGGACCCAGTGAAATTGCCCGGCGTTACGGCCGCTCCGCCCGAAGCTGCCGACAACGGTTCCATCCTCGCGCTTCAGGACCCGGATCTCGTTGTTCTCGCCATCGGCGCTCAACAGATAGGTCTGCTTCGGATCGGGCCAGATCGCGACATCCCACACCGCGCCGTTGCCGAGCGTGTTCTTCTCGAAGAACCACTCCTTCACAAAGGTGCCGTCCTTCTTGAACACCTGGATCCGATTGTTGATGCGGTCGCAGACGTAAACCAGGCCGTCATTGGCGATCTTCACGCAATGCACGGGGTTTGCGAACTGCTGCGACACCGGCGCTTTCGGATCGTAAGGCGGCTGCTTGTCGTCGTTCGGCGGCTTGCCGTAGGCGCCCCAATGCCGCTTGTAGGCGCCGGTGGTGGCATCGAACACGATGACGCGGCGGTTGCCGTAGCCATCGGCGACATAGATTTCGTTGGCGTCCTTGTCTACAGCGGTTTCAGCGGGCTTGCCGAGTTGGGTGGTGTCGTTGCTTCCCTTGCTCGGCGCGATCTTGCCGATCTGCATCACGAATTTGCCGTCGAGGGTGAATTTCAGAATCGCGTTGTCGTTATCGGCATTGCCGCCGACCCAGACAAAACCTCTTTCGTCGACCTCGATGCCGTGCTCGCGCCCGACCCATTCATAGCCTTCGCCGGGTCCGCCCCACGAGCGCAGCAGATTGCCGTCGGTATCGAACTCCAGCACCGGCGGCGCCGAGATGCAGCATTTCGAACGCGGCGGCGTCAGCGCCGCGCCCTTCTCGTCGTCGGTCAGCGAACGCGGCCGGTGGATCAGCCAGATATGCCCCTGCGAATCGACGGTGATGCCGCCGACTTGCCCCAGAATCCAGTTGTTCGGCAGTGGCTTTGGCCAGGCCGCATCGACCGCAAAGGTCGGAATGTCACCGGCATGGGCTGCGCGCGGAAGCGCTGGCGCGCCGATCAGCACGGACGCGGCTATGCAGGCAGAAATGGTTTTGGCAAAACGTGCGACGGCGCGGAACCGATCACCGCGATGTTGCGTCGGCGTCATAAAATCCTCCCGTAATACTTGCCTTGCGGATTTTCCCGCTTGGGAGGGAGTGAATAGCGGAGAGGTGCGGGAGTCAATCGCGCGGGCAGGGCAACGCGGTTGCGTCACAAACAGCCGTCATCGCCCGCGAAAGCGTGCGATCCAGTACGCCGCGGCTTCTCCATTCAATCACAACCGCCTCTGGAATACTGGTTCCCCCGCTTTCGCGGGGGATGACGGCTGATTATGCGGAAAGCGCAGCGCCTCTCGTGGGTGTCAAGCCGGCGCGCGAAAGCTCATCAGCGTGCGCTTTGGGTAATCGTAGAACTGGCCGGTCTCGGTCCAATCAGGCGCACACATCGGCACGATGAATTCCGCGGCCTGATCCGGCGTATCGAGCGTCAACGGGTCTTCGCCGGGAAACACCGTGGCGCGCATCCGCGTCCGGATCGGGCCGGGATTGAACAGGTTGACGCGGATCGGTGAACTTGCAGTTTCCTGGGCCCAGACGCGCACCAGCGTCTCGAGCGCGGCTTTCGAGGCCGCATAAGGACCGAGATAGGCGCTGGCCTTGCTCGCCGCAGCCGAGGTGACGAACACCGCGCGGCCGGCGTCGGATCGTCTCAGCAGCGGCTCCATGCAGCGGATCAGCTGGAAATTCGCCGACACATTGATCGCCATCACGTCGTTCCACGGCTTCAGCCCGATATGCCCGAGCGGCGAGGAGGGCCCGGCGACGCCGGCATTGCCGACGAGAATGTCGAGCTTGCCGTGACGTTCGTGCAGCGCGGCGCCAAGCCGTGCGATGCCGTCGAAGTCGGTGAGATTGAGCGGCACCAATGTCGCGCTGCCCCCATCCTTGCGGATCTCGTCGTCGAGTTCTTCGAGACCGCCCTGGGTTCGCGCCAGCGCAACAACATGCGCGCCGGCCTTGGCCAGCGCACGCGCGGTGGCATGGCCGATGCCGCGCGACGCGCCGGTGACGAGAGCGATACGGGAGGCGAGGGGAAGGGGCATTGCAGTTCTCTTCGTCATGCCTGGGCAGAAGCGCGAAGCGCGTCTTCACGCTAGATGTCCCGGGCATCCACGTCTTGCTTACGCTGAGGGTTTTATAGACGTGGATGGCCGGGACAAGCCCGGCCATGACGAAATATCAAGCAGTCATTCCGGGATGATCCGAAGGACCAGACCTCAGATGTGCAATTGCACATCGGGGCATGTCGATGTGGATTAAAGTTCGCACGACAACCTCTGGATTCCGGGTTCGATGCTTTGCATCGCCCCGGAATGACGCCTTCCTCAGCTCGCTTCCGCCAGCAGCGACAATTGCCGCGGCTGCGGCTCGGCCTGGGCCTGATCGGTGAGATGCGTGGGATAGGTGCCGGTGAAGCAATGGTCCGAGAATTTCGGATTGGCGGGATCGCGGCCGGGCTCGCCCATGGCGCGATACATGCCGTCGATCGACAGGAACGCCAGTGAATCGGCGCCGATGAT
>Ga0137359_10004493_pt1 | contig 11456 bp, 11 predicted proteins | sample Mad1_40_16metaG_FD_108281 | JGI IMG/M metagenome (GOLD analysis project Ga0137359, IMG submission 108281) | Vadose zone soil microbial communities from Angelo Coast Range Reserve, California, USA - Mad1_40_16 metaG | ecosystem: Environmental > Terrestrial > Soil > Vadose zone | place: USA... | reverse complement strand
GTTCTGAAAGTGAATGGCAGCGTCTCAGGAGACTTGATGCTAGCACTGCTCTATCTGGTCCTCGTCACTTATTTCGGCGAGCGTATCACCCGGCATTTCTATCGCTTTGCTTCACTGCAGCACCGGCTCGCAACTTCATTCCTTACCGGCTTGCTGCTGAGCGCAGTGATCACCTACCTGGGCTCCTTAGCTTTTTCTCGATTCAGTCAGCCATTGCTGATGGGCAACATCGTCTTTGTCGTGTTTCTAGCTTTGGTGTTGTACAAACTTCCTCGACGCCCACGAGTTGAATATCTTAACACCTCGCCCCAACGTCCCCCGGGTTCTCCCTATTGGGACTGGGCTTGTCTCGGCGCAGTTTTCCTATTTTCCTGTTGGTTGATGTTCGCAACTCTAAACTTTCGTGACGGAAAGGTTTTGATCGGCTTCAAGGGTTGGACCGACTTCGGCGCGAACGTTTCGTTGTTGCAAAGTTTTGTTCTGGGCCACAACATCCCAACTCAGCATCCATTTTTTCCGGGTGAGCCGATCCGGTATCACTTTCTTTTTTGGTTTCAAACAGCCAATTTGGAATTTCTTGGACTCAATCCCATCTATAGCATCAACCTGCTCAGCATCCTTTCGCTACTCGCATTGGCGATTCTCATAATGACATTTGCGGAGTTGCTCTTTAACTCCAGGGCAGTCGGCCGAATTGCCACTTTGCTCTTTTTCTTTTCCAGTTCGCTTTACTACCTCCCTTTTCTGCGATCTCAAAAAACTATTGCTGAGGCTGTTGGTTCCATACTGCACCGGACAGAGTTTCTTCCCTCGGGCTATCCGTTTCGTGGTGAAGATTGGGGCGTGCTGACAATAAGCGTGTTTGGCAATCAAAGACACCTAATCAGCGGTATCGGTATTCTTTTCGTCGTCATGATTTTTTTAGCGGATCAATACCAGGCGAAACTCAGGATTACTTCGTCCAGTCTTCCTGCGCAAGACGTTGATCCTCCCTCAGCTGAAATCGATGCCGCCGCGACAGAGACACACCCACCAAAAAGGACCGATCGTCCGCTTCTTCTGGCTGCAATCTTTTCCGGCGTTTTGATAGGCCTGCTCCCTTTCTGGAACAGTCCCGTTTTCGTGTCAGCGCTGGCGGTGCTTGGCTGTCTTTTCCTTCTTTTCCCATACAGACTTTACCTGGGAGCCCTACTGGCAACTGCGTTCGTCCTCGGTGTTCCCCAAGTGCTCCTGCTCAGACCTCGAACGCTGGACCAACCCATATTTCATTGGGGATACACGATGGATAACCCGTCGATACCCCAGGTTTTGAAGTATCTCGGCTGGTCGTTCGGACTCAAATGGCTCTTGATTCTGGCTGCGGTGATCTTTCTTTCAAATGCATACCGCAAATTCTTTCTGGCTATATCAAGTTTGCTCGTCGTTGTCTTTCTCGTACAGCTGAGCACGGATACATTCAATAACCACAAGCTGCTCAACATCTGGTCGGTATTCGCGAGCATATTTGCCGCTTTTGGATTGTGGCGGATCGGCAAAACAAACGCAGCGGGCCTTACTCTGGCCGCGGTACTTGCGATCGCCTCAATTTTTGGAGGCATCGTCGACTTGTTTCCTATCCATAACGATCCCGCGCTGATCGTGCCTTTCAGAAACGATCGATTGACGCAGTGGCTTTTGGCGAATACGAAACCCTCCGATGTGTTCCTCAGCCAGACCTTGCTTACTCATCCTATTCTGTTTACCGGCCGTAAACTTTTTCTCGGCAATACGTTGTTCGCGTGGAGCGCAGGGTATCGAGTCGCCGAGCGGGAACCTATCTACCGGCGAATGTTTGAAGAACGCGATCCCGACGAGTTGATCCGGTTACTCAAGCAGAACGGCATTGCTTATGTGGCTATCGACAGTGGTGTGCGGACAAATCAAGCGATAAAAGAACTAAACGAATCGGTCTATCAACAGCATTTCGAAAAAGTGTTTGACGATACCGATCGTCAATACGACTTTGTAACGATCTATAAAGTGCCGACGTCGGAGATGCCGATAGCGCGCTCACGCCAATAGTCGTCAATCATGTCTTGAATCAGCGGATAGCATGAGCGGCAACCTGCTCCGGCCTTGCAGGTTCTTGTAACTTCCGCGATCGACTGCAACTCGCCCTGGTGAATCTCATGCTCTATCGTTCTCTCGGAGACACAGAAGCAAGTACAGATTAGTGCTTCATCTCCGGTCCACTCTTGCCTTACCGTATTGCTGTACTCGCGAATTGCCGCCAGCAAAGCCTGCCCGGCTAGCCCCGGACAATGACTCTTATCCGCATCGCAACAACCAAAGTACTCGGCCAGTGCTTCGGTCTGCTGTCCACAAGCTGCAGCCTCGGCTGTCGTCTTCCCTCTGATCTCTTCAGTGAGCAGCGATAAAGCGGCGATCAGCACGCTGCATCCCGCCGCCTTGAATTTTGCTTCGGTTACGAGGTGCAAATCATCAACATGAATAGAAAGACGCAGCGTCGCGCCACACCGAAGTGAAGCCGAACGGCCGATGAAGCTTGGCCCAACGGCCTCGCCGACGTTTCGAGGATTAAAGAAATGTTCAGACACTACCTCAAAATCGCACTGCACTTACAACCCTCTTGAACGGGTTTCACCCGGTTTCGGGTGACATGTTTATAGTTCGGTGAGCAAGACCCCCTCCGGCTCCGTTCGAAGGAGCGGAATGAGTCTGGAGTGGTGAAGCTTCTAGCTGAATTCCGCTCCTTCGAACGGAGTTGGTCCTGGTGTTTTGACTCATGCCTATAAACATCTCACCCCTAACAGAGTGAAAACCGCACTTCCGAGAAAATCAAACCATGACACTACCCACCGTACTCCGCATTTGTCAAAAACTCACCTATCAGATACGCTTCATCTATCGATTCCAACTGAGTTTCAAACCCTTATGTCACAACCAACTGAACAATTAATACTCGATGGTTTGCGCCAGATCAACGATCCCGATCTACACAAAGACATTGTCACGCTCGGCTTCATAAAAGATCTAAAGATCGACGAAGGCAACGTTTCCTTTCGCATTGTCTTAACCACGCCTGCGTGTCCAGTTAAGGCTGAGATGGAAAGCGCGGCGCGTGAAATCGTCGGGGCCTTGCCCGGCGTGACCTCTGTCAGCGTAACAATGGATGCGGAAGTACCAAAGGGACGAGGGCTGGGAGAGAAGATAGCGGTCGAAGGAGTGCGAAACATTGTCGCCGTGTCGTCGGGAAAGGGCGGCGTCGGTAAATCGACTGTGGCCGTAAACCTGGCAGTGTCCCTGGCTCTCAATGGTGCGCGGGTCGGCTTGATGGACATGGATGTCTATGGTCCGAATGTACCGATTATGATGGGCGCCAGTGACGCGAGACCTGAAGTCGACGTCAACAAGTTGATACCCATTGAAGCCTATGGCGTGAAATTGATGTCGATGGCGCTGTTGCAGCCGGGTGACAAGCCCATGATAGTGCGCGGGCCCATTCTGCACGGACTGGTGAAACAGTTCCTGACAGATGTGAAATGGGGCGAACTCGATTATTTGATCGTTGACATGCCGCCGGGCACGGGAGATGTTCAACTATCGCTGGCTCAGTTAGTACCTGTACAGGGCGCTGTGCTGGTAACCACGCCTCAGGACGTGGCTGTCGCCGATGTTCGCAGGGCCTTGCGAATGTTTGAGACCGTTGCCATACCGGTGCTTGGAATAGTTGAGAATATGAGCTACTTCATCGCTCCCGACACGGGCACTCGCTATGACATCTTCGGCGAAGGGGGCGGCCAGAAGCTTGCCCAGTCTTACCGCGTTCCCTTTTTGGGAGCGATTCCGCTAGGTATCGAGGTGAGGGAGGGTGGCGATAAGGGCGTGCCTGTAGTCGTCAGCCAGCCCGATTCCGCCGAGGCGCGAGCATTTCGGCACGTCGCCGAGGAGGTAGCGCGACAAGTATCTATTGAGGCAATGAAACCTGAACTTGTCGTTTTGGGAAAAGGTCAGTAAGATAAATTTGGCATTTCCCGTTGCTATTTTCTATTTTTGGTGAGATTCTTGGTTGATTGAAACGGGCAATTGGCAACCGAAAACACTTAAGGAGTTATTGAACATGTCAGCACAAGCATCGCCTAATGAGACGACAGGCGTTCCCCCCTCGGCCCCGACCATGGCGCTCATTGTCACGGATCCGGCCGCGGCTGAAATTAAGAAGTTTATGGCGAGTGAAGAGGGCCTGCCCGAAACATCCGGACTGCGGGTGAGAGTTGTACCTGGTGGATGTTCAGGATTCCAGTACAGCCTCAACATCGAAGAGGAGTCGCGTGAAGGCGATTTCGTTCTCGACGAGAAAGGCGTGCGCATGTTTGTAGACATGTTCAGTGCACAATACCTCAATGGAGTTCAGATCGACTACGTGACGGGTGTTATGGGCTCGGGCTTTACCTTTACGAATCCTAACGCAACCGGCAGCTGCGGCTGCGGGACTTCGTTTACCGCCTAACAACCGATACAGCTAACAAGCAACAGGAGACAGGAGGAATCCCGTCTCCTGTTTTCTGTTTCCAGTTACCTTTCCTCTATCGCGACGCTCTCCAATGAAACTAATCCTGGCTACGTCTGAATCGGACATCAAGGAAGCGCGCACTCTTCTCCAAGAGTATGCCGCCTGGCTGGGAATTAGTTTGTGTTTTCAGAATTTCGATCGGGAACTGGCCTCATTACCGGGAGAGTATGCGCCGCCTGACGGTCGCTTGCTGCTCGCTTTTGAGGATGAAGAGTTAGCCGGATGTATTGCCTTGCGAAAAATCAGAGCTACTACATGCGAAATGAAAAGGCTTTTTCTCCGACCGGAATTTCGCGGCAGGGGCCTGGGAAGAGTACTGGTGGAGAGGATCATCGAAGAAGCCCGACAGATAGGGTATACGCAGATGTGCCTGGACACATTACCAGGCAGAATGGATCAGGCTATTGCCCTCTACAAGTCGATCGGCTTCAAGGAAATTGAGCCCTACTACAACAACCCTGTTGCGGGTGCGACATTTATGGAATTAAGACTCGTGTGATAATTTGTGCCACACTCATAGCGCTATCAAACAAATTTTCCTGGGAGAGACAAATAATGCCAAAGATCCAAGCTGAGACTGCCAACGGTGTGCAGGAATTCGAAGCGCCAGAAGGGAAGAAGCTCGTTCTGGCAATCGAGGATGCCGGTATCGATATTCTTCATCGCTGCGGCGGCAACGCCCGCTGCACCACATGCCGGGTTGAAGTTCTAGCGGGCGACCCGGGAGAAATGGGTGACCTGGAGCGCAGCCGCCTCGCTGTCGAAGCAGAACTCGCCGAAAACATACGTCTATCCTGCCAGATTCACCTGCGCGACGACCTGAAGGTGCACATCGTCAATCAAGCCAGTGTCAGAGGGATGGATGCTGGGCCACGGCCGCTGGATGAGTAGAGATCCGACGGTAAAGCATATCGGACAAGAGACTTATTGCGCACTAGCATGGTCTGGGTGTAATCTTCGCGCGTAATTCAAGACAATCAGGTGCGCAGGCATTATTGATTCTTGCTTGCCACAACTAGCTGAAGACAGACAAGAATATCTGTCTACTCAAATCACGGAGGACGTATGCTAATCGAGTCAACTGTTCATCTCCCCTTCAGTCTGGCTATGCTTCAAGATCTAGTTCATGCACCTGACAGTGCTGCGTTGTCGCGAATTATTTTGCGATGGCTTCACTTCGTGGCCGGCATCACATGGATCGGCCTGCTCTACTTTTTCAATCTCGTAAACGTACCATTTCAGAAAGCACTGGATGCGGAGACTAAGAAGAAGGTCAATCCTGATCTTCTATCACGTACGCTTTGGTATTTCCGCTGGGGCGCGGTCGTAACAGTGCTGGCGGGGTTGGGATACTTCGCTATGTTCACACTTAAGAGCGATGTGAATAACGCCAACGCGATTGGTGGTGGTCATGTGAATCAAGGCGCCATACTCGGGTTGTGGCTTCTCATTCCCATCATCACCTTCTTTATCGAGTTCTTGATCATCAAGAAGGTACCTGCCATAACAAAGGACGGGCGGATCTATGCTGTCATTGCCTTTATCCTGGTTGTAGTTATGTCCTGGATTATCCTTACATGGTTGAACTCCGCGCTTACGGTTGGGACCGAGAGCTTTGCCAGCAACAAAACGCTCTCCATCGGTGTTGGAGGCGCATTGGGTGTCATCATGATGTTGAATGTTTGGGGCATTATCTGGCCAAACAACAAACGCTCTATTGCTGCCTTTGCAGGAACTGGACCCGCGGCACCGCCTGAGCTAGCCCGCCAGGCTTTCCTGGCATCGAGAACAAACGCGTGGCTTTCCTTACCTTTGCTTCTTTTCATGGCCACTGCCCACGGTGATTGGGTGATTTTCGGTAAATAACACAATAGCAAACAGCAGACAGCGAACAGTAAACAGTAGAAAAACAACCATTGCCGCAGAGGCCTTACAGCGGACGCAAACACTTGGCTAGATTCCTATTTGGGTGTTTGCTGTCCGCTTTTTGCTGTCCGTTTCTTGCTGTCTGCTGTTTACTGTCCGCTGTTTACTGTCCGCTGTTTGCTGTCTGCTGTTCGCTGTTTGCTCTTTCCCGCCACACTAACGTCTCAGCCTCTCCACGCATTCGCCACAATCGCGCGCAATAGTTAGCGACGGCTCCCCAAGACTCGACAGGGCACCGGAAGCTTCGTTTTTGCGAGGCTAATTAAGTGATTGGAGGTTTTGCATGAGTTCTATTGGTACTTATAAGGCCCGACAGTTCAATCTCAGTAAGCTTCAGGGCATTTCAGATAAAACCCTGGAAGTTCACTTCAAGCTCTATGAAGGCTACGTCAAGGAGACAAACAATCTGACGCAGAGGATCACGGAGTTTATCGAGGACGGAAATGTGGATCAGGAAGAGATGCCCGCATACTCCGAACTAACACGACGACTCGGTTTCGAATACAACGGAATGGTGCTGCACGAGTACTACTTCGATAATCTGAAAAGCGGTGGAGGCATCGGCGATCCGCAAAAGTCTTCGCAGTTTTTAAAAGCCACTGAGTCGACCTTTGGCAGTTACGAAATCTGGAAGGCTGACTTCGTCGGCATTGGGAAAATGCGTGGTGTTGGTTGGGCCATCTGTAACCAGAATCCTGCGAACGGCAGGCTTTCGAACCACTGGATCACGCTACATGAAACCGGAAACGTAGCAGGGTTCAGTCCGATACTGGTGATGGACGTGTGGGAACATGCATACCTGCTCGACTACAAGCCAGCCGACCGGCCGAAATATATCGAGGCGTTCTTCTCGAACATCGATTGGAGCGCGGCTGAGAAACGGCTCAAGACGAATATTGGAAAATCCGCAAAAGCGTGAGCTGAGGTTGGAATTAGCCGCTCTCAACTTAAATAATCTCTCAAGTCGGGAAGGGGCGCTGTCGCGCCCCTTTTCAGGGTGCAACGTCACTCAACAAATGAATGAGTCACTCAAGCTGAGAGAATTTGCAGGTTGGGAAGGTGGACCCTGTCCCCGCCCAAGTTTGAATTCCACTTACCTTCAAATCAATCACTCAACTAAGACAACGCCGAGCTCATGATCGAGCTTCTTTTCCTATTTCTGCGGTAGCGCCGGCTTACTTAATGTGCAATCCACATTCAGCGAACGAAGGAAGTTGAGTAGATCCTCACGCTGCTCCGGCAGAATGTTGTGCTTCTCCAGGTTCTTCTTGTCTAAATGCTCGTTTGGTTTGCCACCGGCTAGCATGAGGTCGACTGCCTCTTCCAATGTCTTGACACTACCGTCGTGAAAATAAGGAGCTGACTTGGCGATGTCTCTGAGCGTGGGTGTCTTGAAGGCGCCCATGTCTTCAGGCTTGTTTGTGACTTTGAACCGTCCAACATCGGGCTCCTTCTGATCCATGCCAATGCCGACATTGTGATACTGCTGATCGGCAAACAAAACTCCATCGTGGCAGTTGTTGCATTTGATTGCCTGAAAAATATTCCAACCACGCCAGGCGCTCTGGTTGATTGCCGTCGTGTCTCCGGCTTTCCAACGATCCCATGCGGTGTTGCCACTGATGATTGTTCGCTCAAACGAGGCAATCGCTTTCACCACATTATCCGGAGTCGCGTCGCTGCCAAAAACCTTCTGAAACTGCGCGCGATATCCTTGCAGTGCGTTGAGCTTCACCACAATCTCGTCTGCCTTAGCACCCTGGTTACCTCCGGTCCAGGCTGCCATTGCCTGTTTTTCGAGCGAAGGGCTGCGTCCGTCCCAGTAGAACTCTTTGTAGTAGCCGACGTTCCAAAGCGTTGGACTGCTGCGCGGCAGTTGTTTATTGAAGGCCCCGACTGCTTTCGGCAACCCGTCAGTCAAACCCTTTTCGCAAACATGACACGAGTAACATGAGCGTGAGCCGTCGCCACTCAAGCGCTCATCGAAAAACAATTGCCGGCCCAATGCTACCTTCTCCGGCGTTAGAGGATTGTCTGCCGGGATCGTCATTGGTTCGTACGTAGCGAGCTGTTTTGGCAGCGGCTGAATCTCCGGCGTGAACCCTCCAGCCGTTTCACTGGTTCTCTTGCAGCCAACGATAAGAACAGTAATTGGCAGCATAGCGATGAGCGCGATAATTGCGAGACGGGATTTAGTTGTACTCATTGAATATCTGCGCGAGATGAAGCGTCGCCCTCCGTTTACCAAAATTGGAATTAATTTGTTGCGGTGTGCGCGGATTCTTGCACTGGTCTCGAAAATTGTCTAGCTTTTAAAGGGTTTTACCCCGTTAGGGGTAGTATGTTTATAGACCGAGAGTAAGAACCCCTCCTACTCCGTTCTGAGGAGCGGAATGGTTCTGGAGTGGTAAGACTCTAGTTGAATTCCGCTCCTCAGAACGGAGTTAGTACTGGCGGTGCCCAGCAGTCCTATAAACATCCCACTCCTAACGGAGTGAAAATCGGAGTCGAACTCTGGGGCGAGATCTCTGATGGTTTTTGGTTCAACTAGCTTGAATGTTTTTTGGTTGCGGCCTTAGCCGCTGTGTATTCTGTGCGGGGCGAAAAGCATGCATTCATCTAAAGACCCACGTCGACTTTTCTTCTGCAGCGTGATTCTGGTTTTGTCTCTTTTCCTTTCGTCATGTTCGACCAACAACGACAACTCCTACACTACAGCGACGACTGTTGTTGCCCCGCCTCCACGTCAGGTTTTACGAGTTGTGCCCCGGCCGCAGCGGTTTGTCGATTTAGAAAGTAAGCTTAACGAAAGCGAGACGAGCAGGCCGGCACTGAAAATTCTGTTTCCCGCTAACGGCGCCACAATCAGTGGTGCGACAGTCCCAGTCAGAATCACTCTGAACGACAATCCGAAGTCACCGGCGGTCTACGATGATCTGATCGCGCTAACTCTCGACAATGAACCCTACATTGCCAGTCACCCGAATAGTCTGAGTCCCCAGGCGGCGCCAGTGTTAGGACCCCTTGAACTTCGCAATGTCGCTCCGGGCAGTCATCTTTTGCGTGCGTTCGTCTTGAAACCGTCACTCGAGACTTATAAAACCAGTGATGCATTCCAAATGATAACTTTCGCGGTTGCAGGGAATGGCGACGCGGCGAAACCTCCCGTTAGCAAAGAGGTTGTCGAAGGCAAAGCTGGGGGCGTGCGTCTGCCAGCCGGCGGTGGATTGGCGGTGGATCCGAACAAACCATTTCTGACTTTCGCTCTTCCCAACAGCATGAAGCTTACTTCAGATGCGCCATTGGTCATCGACTTCTACCTTTCAAACGCAAAACTCAGAGGCGATGGAGGCGAGTATCGTGTGCGTTACATAATTGACGATGACGACCCGCAGTGGATTGATAAGTGGGAACCCGTTTGGCTGGCGGGATGGATCGAAGGCAAACACACGGTTCGCCTGGAGCTAATTGGACCCGATGGCTGGCCTTTCTTAAACGGCGGCTACAACATCATTACGCGCGAGATTTCTGTGGCGAACCACTGAGTTTCATCAGCACACGATCTATTGCTCAGACAAAGGACACGGCGCAAGGTGCTGCGACCGCGACCGGTTTCAAGGGTGGGATCGTTCCAGAATCCACAAGGACAGGGGTTGGTTGCGGCGGCTAACATGAACGGTTTTTGTTCACTCGGTTTTGTGATTAGATCTTCAATATGGAAAGCCGTGATTCTGAAAGGCGATTATTCAGGGAGCTGTCAACAGAAGCAGCAAACTGCACTAGCTGCCCGAGCATGGTCGGGCGGAGTGCGGTTCTCAGTGAACTCAACGGCTCAATCGAAGCGGAAGTGATGTTCATTGGAGAAGCTCCGGGTCGCAAAGGGGCCGATCGGACACGCGTGCCTTTTTCTGGCGATCAGAGTGGTGCGAACTTTGATCGCTTCTTGAGTTCGATCGGTCTGGCACGCGAACAGATCTTCATTACCAGTGCGGCATTGTGTAACCCGCGGTCGGAATCGGGTGCTAACCGTAGACCGACTCAGAAGGAGTTAATCAACTGTTCCGGGTATCTTCGCCGCACAATTGAGATCGTCGACCCGCGCGTGATCGTAACGTTGGGTTCGGTTGCGCTTGAGGCACTGAAGCGCATTCACTATCATGAGTTGAACCTTAAGGACTCGGCGGCGAAGGTACACAAATGGAACAACCGCGTGTTGGTGCCAATTTATCATCCGAGTCCTCAGGTATTGGCCTCGCACCGGCGCGAGACGCAGCAGTTGAAGGATTATCAGGTGGTCGCGGAAGCGATCCGACTTAATGTCCGATATGCTTTAGCTTGTCGAGGCGTTTCGTAGGCTGAGTCTTTCGTGGGGTCGCAGGTCGAGTCTGAAATGTCCGATATGCTTTATTTAGCTTGTCGAGGCGTTTCGTAGGCTGAGTCTTTCGTGGGTCGCAGGTTGAGTCTGTAGTTGGTCGACGACAAGCTAAAGCATATCGGACATTTAGAGCATATCGGACATTAAAATGAACGAAGCAACTGAACAGCTGATGAGACATACCCTCGGGCTGGAAAAGGTCCACGAGCGATTGGGCGCCAGATTCCGTGAAGAAGATAATTGGCGCGTGCCCACATCCTATGGCGACGAGAAAGCAGAATATGCGACCGTTCGTGAAGGCGGCGCGGGATTGATTGATCTTTCTTCACGCGGTCGACTGCGAGTCGCTGGTTCTGAAGCAATCATGTTTCTAAACGGTCTAATCACGAATGACATGAAGACGCTTGCAGAAAATCGTTGGATGGCTGCCGCGTTTCCGAACGTTCAGGGACGACTGATTGCCGCAGTGCGGGTGGTGCGTTTAGCAGATGAATCGACTAAAGAGAAAGCTAGTCCCACCTTTTTGATTGAGAGTGAAGCTGCCACGCATGAGAGTGTTCTTAAAACTATTTCGCGGTTTAC